>Ga0307512_10007534_pt1 | contig 10769 bp, 6 predicted proteins | sample 14_EM_MG_FD_200267 | JGI IMG/M metagenome (GOLD analysis project Ga0307512, IMG submission 200267) | Populus trichocarpa ectomycorrhiza microbial communities from riparian zone in the Pacific Northwest, United States - 14_EM | ecosystem: Host-associated > Plants > Roots > Unclassified | place... | reverse complement strand
ACATGTATTTATTTTGTTTTTTTTTCTTTTTTGTGTTTTTTATATTGTAAAAATAGAAATCTCGTATTTAGAATACCCGGTTTTCAATGCAAATGCGGCAAATATACACATATATATATATATATAAAATGTTTTCATGCATACGACCGATACCCTAACATATTTTGAATTTCCTTTAAAAAAAAAACAAATATTCGAAGTTTAAAAGAAAATGAATATCCAAAATATTATTGGGAATAACTTGTTATTATTCGCTGTTAATGTTTGGATAAAGAAACCCCTAAGTGGCTAATGTCCAAAATATTTTTCTATGAATAATAAGTCATCACACATCCTTGAAAGAAGCCTCGATTATAATTAGGGACATTTTAGTTTTTAACTCCACAGTTTACGAGCCGTGAAAGTATGAAATACTAAGGAAAAAATGGGCTTCTAAAGCACCTTGAATTTCCTTAGATTTCTAACTTAGTTTTTTTGTTTCTCTTCCTTGCGATTTACGAGTCACAAACACTTGAAATACTAAGGGAAAAATGAGCTCTTAAACACATTGAATCTCCTTAGATTTCTATCTTACATATTTCATAAATCATAGGTTATAAATTTTGTCTGAATCAAACACAGATTTCAAGAGATTTACATTGGTTCTCCTTGGTACTTTGTAGACATATCTAAAAGTGTAATCCACATTGACCAAGGGTTCTTTCTTTTTATACTTCGAGTCCACGTTTGTTCATTATAGCAAGCTTATCCTATGGAAATTGATGGGATTAGAAAACACCAACACCATAGCAATTATAAGGCAAACCAAACACCAAGCAGCTTACCTTAGGTAGGGCCTACTAGGGGTGTTAATACGTTCCCTTTACGCAACCAGTCCCTTGCCTTAGAATCTCTGAAAGACCAGTTAGGTTTCCTAGTGACCATAATATTAGGTGGCGACTCCTTTATTCACAAAAACAAAAACCCTGAAATCAATTCCCCGCTCCGGGAAGGGTCGCCGCGACGTTGAGCTCTCGCGAGGGTGCGACAATGGTCGAGCCAAAGATTTCGAGTTAACTTATTCGGGTCTAGTAAAAAAAATAAAACTAAAATAAAATAATATATAAAAGTTTTTTTCTTGCATATGGCTAAAAATCCTAAAGTTATTTAAGCATTTTTTTTTAAAAAAAAATATCTAAAATACTTTGACAATTTTTTAAAGAAAAAATATTGCGTGGATTTTAGAACAAGTGTTTAAATTCCCAAAGGATTTTGGCATACATTTCAAAAATGACAAAATTATATTTTTTTCTTTTCATATGCAGGATTATGAACTTATATGTAGGATATATTTCTAATATGAAATGAAAAGACAATTTATTTTAGTTGGCATTAGAACGGTTAGGTTGTTTTAATTTGATAAGATAAAGATCTCCTTACTAGAGAGGACTTTTCTTAAACCTTCGACAGACCACCAGTTAGAAAACATAACTTTTCATTAGTTTATATTAGACAATAAGGAATGCAGTTTACCTCAGGTAAGACATATTAGAGGTGTTAATACCTTCCCTTTACGCAATCAATTCCCTTTCCCAAACTCTGAGACCAGTTAGAGTTCCTAGTGACCAAAATACTAAGCGGCAACTCTCATTCCCTCTTTTTACGAATAAAGGACAAGAATTCCTCCACACCATTCCCAACTATCTTGAGTCAGGAGGATGATCATCACGACACCGTATACATGTGACAAAATGACGACTCCACCAAGAACCAATATACTAAGCTTTGTGTGTCTAATTGTTGTGTTATTTTTTTTTTGTGTTGTACATATTTTTCTTTAATTTTTACTACTTTTTGTCCATTTCTTATTATCAACGTGCATTCCTTTTATGCTTTAATATATATCGCACATGCATTTGTATATTGGATATGAATTAATGCCTCACACATCACCTTCTTTAATTTTTGAAAATACATATGAACTTCTAGGTTAGGTGGGGGATTAACGATCTTCTCTATTACTATTGGTCAGGGTTTAGATATGTGAAACACTCAACTCTAATTGAATCTCAAATCTTTCAATTACAAGATGAACAATTTGCCACGTGGTTTAAAACACATGTAAGTAATACTTAATAATTCTTAACTCTCGTAATACTTGATTTTATTATACGTTTACTATTTTTAGGTCCTGATAGAAAGGTCAATGTTATAATAGGTATTTTTTCAACAGATGTGTCTTTCATACTGAAGAGTATGGTCAGGAATAAAGATCTATAATAGTGGAGTTTATGTTAAGAGATCAATTTCTAATGAGTGTTATGTCTTGATCATGTTACACGCTATCTTGGTAAAGATAATAAATGGGAAGACAATGGATATAACATCAACTATATTAAGGTATTTGAGTGGTCAAGAAAGGATTCATCACATGTTCTCATATTATCAAATAGTATTGATTGTTAAATCCTTGCGTAAGGTGGAATGAGATTTGAAAAGAATTTCAAATCTTATTCGAAGGATCAATGACTATAATGTTGCGAACAAATATGATTTAACATGACAGATGTACTTTATAGTAAAATGTCTAAATCAGAACATTATTGATGAAGGATATTAATTATACTGAGAAACCGGTCACTAAAATGTTAATCAAACCACTTATAACTTTCATAATATTTTGGGGATCATGACACGTTGCTAGATGGTTCACTTGATCTTTAAATATAAATAAATCAATTATTGAATTGATTATAAATTAAATTGTTTAATTTATTTAATTCTATTTATTTAGAATTATAATTTATATTTGGGCCAACATATTAGGAACCTAATGGGTCACACACATTAATAACCATTAGTTAGAAATTAAACTGGGATAAGTAATCAAGTGTGACTTGATTGAAAATAATTTTAGAAATTAAGTACTAAAATGTATTTAATTTAGGGATTATAATTCTAGTCCTAGAATAAACGAGTAAGGACTTGATTGATTAAATTTCTAAAATTATTCTTAAATAATATATGGATATTATTTATGGGGCAAGTTGATATTTTGTCATTTATAGGATTTTTAGGATTCCCTATAAATATAAAGCTAAACCTATTATTTTGGTTTAGAGAAACGTTATGTCATATAATATTTTCAGAAAAACTACGTAAACCATTGTTAGAAAATTGGCAAATAAAAATGAAAATATTGACGGAATTTTTTCATCTGGAGATTGCAGTGAACTTTACCGACAAAATAGTCCCTCGTTGTATCCATCGGTAACCACCAAAAAAAATATTCCCTTGGTATATACCGAGAGAATTACAGTGGGAAAACAAAGAATGAAAAAAAAAACCCAAGAAGTACGATGATGTGTCATCTTTACAGAAAAACTTACAAATGGATTTAAATCTGTCGATTAAATCCTTCGATAAATCGTTTTGTAATATTTAATTTATGACCTGACGAGTGACCCTCCACTCTCTCTCCTCATTTATTCTTCTTCCTCAATTTTTCTCTGTAACAAACACCATAAGCCCCCTAATTTTATCATAAATCAACCTCCCACTAGAAATCCAATCATCCCAACACTTAGTTTCTATGCATTCCTATTCTGATTCAAATTTTATTGAGGATTCTCCACTTCAAGTAAGTAAAACTACCCATTTTTTATTTGAACTCAATTTTAAAATGTTATTTTTTATTGCATATTTTTGTAGTATATGTATTTTGTTTGGTTATTTACTTGTTTTATATTTTTTTTCCCCATAAATATTTGTTGTATGAATGTATGATTTTTACATGTTAGGGTTGGTCTCAGATTTTGTAAAATTATATTTGTTTGTAAATTGATGAAATTTAATTTGAATTTGTGACTTAGGTGTTTTATGATGAAATAAATAATTGCTTATTTAACAAGTCTGTTTTATATTTTGTCAATTTTATTGTTGAGTTGAAATTTTTGGTAAATGTATTGAAATTTTAATTAATATAGATAATTGATAATGAATTAGTTATAGTATTAAAATAGTTTGAAGAAATTTGAGTTAAACCAATATTTGGTTATTTATTTAGTTTATCTAATTAATTAATACATGTTGTCATCGATATTCTAAACAGGTTTGACATAAGTAATGGATGATCGTTCATGAATGTATCATGATTCACCCAAAGGGTTGCATAGGATGAATTATTGTAATGGGGTTTAGGGTTTTATTAATTCCCATTATCTAGTCTGAAAAATATTAATGGAGGCGATATTAGATGACCATGTAAAAGATGTAAAAATAAAAAGTTTCCCGATCTAGATGTTGTAGCGATAAATCTTCTATAAAAAAGGTTTATGGAGAGATACTTGTGTTGGTTTGCACACAGAGAATCATATGTTCCTCACAAGACCATGGTAGAAAGGATGTTTAGGTCAACTTCTAGTTCTAGCAATGTGCATAAGTTGTAGATGACAATAGTAATCCTTATAGAAATATGGTTATGGATGTAATGAGAATGAATCAGGATTATGCCGGTCAATGTCCAATAGTAGATGAAGAACCTAATGCAGACAAGGCCTAGTTTTTTTTTTATCTTTTGAAAAACTCTAATGAACCATTATATGATGGGCACATAAATCATAGTAAATTATTAGTCATTGCATAGGTGTTCACCATCAAGTCAGATCATAGGTTAAGTGAGGCTGATTATGAAAAAATTATCGAATGGACGAAAAGTATTTTACTTGAACGAAATAGGCTGTAAGAGAAGTTTTATGCTATCCATGATGAAACCCCTGAACCTAGAATACAAAAAATTTGACATGTGTCCAAACTTCTGCATGTTGTACTACCTTGAAAATACAGAGTTAACCAACTGCAGAACATGTAGGCATACTCATTCTAAACCCATAACTGGTAGGGGAAGGACTTTTGTTGCACATAGAAAACTTAGATACCTCTCAATCACACCTAGACAACAAAGGTTTTTCATGATACCAAAGATCGTTGAGAATAAGATATGGCATCATTCACATGATGTGGTGGATTGAGTGATGGTGCACTATTCTAATGTTGAATCCTGGAAACATTTTAATATGGTGCATCTTCAGTTTTCAATAGAATCAAAGAACGTTTGTCTTGGGTTATGTATAGATGGATTCAATCCATTTTGTACATTTATTGCTCCTTATTCTTGTTGGCCGGTGATACTTGAGGTTAACAATTTGCCACTAGGGATGTGCATGAGGTTGAAGTTCATGTTTTTATCTATGGTCATACTCGATCCTAATTGATGTGATCCCAACACCAAAGGATCCATTGGAGGTTCCGGTTGGTCCAGTTACAAGGCTTAGAGCTAAGAGGTTCAAAAAAGCTTTCAATGGACTTCTTCAAGATACATGGGCTAAGGTAGACTTCAAGAGGATATTAAATAATGAGAAGAAAGTCGTGATTAATCTAATTCATGTTCAAGAGGGGCTTGTTAGTGGAACCAAGACTATTACACATAGATTGGGAAAAGAATACTAGATTCGGATACTTTGACATTTTGCTACCTTTTTTATCATAACTGGAGCTACAAGTTGAATGTTGAGGTAATTCTAGTTGGTAAGGAAACTAGACTTCCATACCTTTCCAACGGTATATGGCATGCCTTATAATTCTTTAAGACGAGAGAGAACCATCCATTTAAAGTTGAGCTTTGCTGCTGCCAGATAGAATGCGGAAATAACCGAACTTGTATTATTAAATTAGTTGGGCTATTAAACTTTCTTTATTTTATGAGGAAACACTTGTTTGGGTTTCAAACTTGTTTATTTTATTTATTTTAATTTGTTTGGGCTAGTTTTAGTTTGGGTTGATTATTATTTAAATTGGGTTATATGTGACCCATTAGGGAAACTAGGGTTTCTGACTTGGGGTATAAATACTCTTGAGAATAATTTTTAGCACACTTTTTTGCCTAATAATATTTTGATTTTTTTTTACCTTTGGTTGTCAATCTAGGTTCTTGATTGAACTTTCAACTCTTCAAAGAATTGACCAATCTTTGTTGTGAATTTATACTCTGTTTGCTCGTCTCCAAGTGTAGGCGTTGTGATTGAGTTGGTTTATAGTCTTGTTGTCTTAGAGCAGGTCCTCCATTGTGATAAGCTCATCCTATTTTCAGCAAACTTGGATTAGATAGATCTTGGGTTCGCAAATTCTATTAAATTCTACAAGGGTTCGCATCATTAATTGTCCGAGTTGAAATATAGATGTTTTTCTTCGTCCGTTAATTGATGAGTTGAAGCAGTTATGGTCATCTGAGGCTTTGAGATATGATGTATCGAGGAAATAAAATTTTCAAATAATGGCAGCTTTGATGTGGACAATCAATGATTTTCCTGCATATAGAATGGTTCCTAGTTGGAGCACGCATGGAAAACTAGCATGTTCATGTTGTACGGAAAATAACAAAGCCTTCATGTTAACAAATAACGGTAAAACATCTTTTTTTATTGCCACAAGCGGTTCTTGCCAATGGATCACAAGTGCAGAAAGAACAAAAAGGACTTCTATATTGGCAGAGTTGAAAGCGATGTTGTATTGCTGCTACCGTCGGATGAAGAATTGTATGACATGGTATCGGAGTATGATGACATTGTGTTTGGTTTTCAATCCAATAAACAAAAGTTTCCTGGTTTTGGTTTGACCCACAATTGGGTAAAGCGAAGTATTTTCTAGGAGTTTTCTTATTGGAAGACTAATATCCTCAACCATAACCTTGATGCCATACATATTAAAAAAATCATGTTTGAAAATATTTTAAACACGATTATGGATGTGAAAGGAAAGACAAAGGACAACATCAAGGCTATAATGGATATATCTTTGTTTTGTAACCGTAAAAATATAGAGTTGGTTTATGATGGGTCACAGGTCGCAAAGCGCAAAACCAACTTCGCCTTAGACAAGAATGCATAGTTGTCTACCAATGGCTTAAGACTCTACATTTTCCTGATGGATATGCTTCAAACATATCAAGGTTGATGAATTTGGAGAATTGTAGATTGTATGGAATGAAGACTCATGACTTCCACATCATTATACAAATACTCATTTAATTCCATGGAAGTACTTGATCAACCTTAAGAGAAAAGTAAAAAAACCAAGCACATGTTAAGGCTTCAATATGCAAGGCCTATATTATTGAAGAGATCTCAACATTTATCTCGTACTATTTCGAGCTTCATGTGAGAACAAAAATCAACCGCGTTCCAAGGCATGATGACAGTGGGGAAGTACCTACAAATGAGAATTTGTCAATATTCTCTCATCCTAGATGACCTGTACCAAAAAATGTTGTGAGGAGAAGATATTTAATAGAAATAAAATTCAGACAAGCACATAATTTTGTTCTATTTAACTGCGATGAACTAAAACCTTTTATTTAGTAAGTATAATACTCCATATGTTGTTACTTTCGAACAATTCATCTCTTATATTATCATAAACTAATAGATTGATGAATTCATCATAAACAACATTGTCAGTTTTTACTATCCAAAAAGTCACACCTGACTGAATCGTAAATTGTTCGATTACAAGATAAATAATTTTTCACGTGGTTCAGAACATATGTAAGGACTATTTAATTATTCTTATCTCTTGGGATACTTAATTTCATTACACATTTCTCGTTAACTATGATGAAAATGTAATTCATGTACTAGGTTTATTAATTGAGAGGGAATGTTAGTGTTACTTTGAATTTACTAAATGTGGTTCATGAAAGAAAGGTGAAGTTCTATAATGGATATTTCATTAATGGACATATGTTTCATATTAAAGAGTATGGTCAAGGTAAAAAGACATATAATAGTAGGGTTTGTGTTAAGGGATTGACTTCTAATAAATTTGAAGTTAACTACTATGGGAAGTTAGAAGAGGTCATGATTTTATTCAAATGCTATTGACATGATACCATTGACAAAGAAATCAGAGTAGATCCCTATCATGGCTTGGTCAAAACTAACACGAAGCCTAAACTCCGCAACATCGACGATATCTTTTTTTTCCACCAATCAATTCAAGCAAGTTCATACACTCCTTCCTTGTTCAGGATGGAAATGATGAATTAACTGTGGGAGATGATGTCTTTCAACTTGATGAGTTAGTTGATCTATATCGAATTTCTTCTTTTAATGACTTAGAAGAAACTTCAAATTTTCGTGTTGTTGAGAATACTTTTGTTGATGTTGATGTTGATGTTGACGTTGAGGAGTTATATAATATTTTGAAAACCAGTAGACATATACAAGTCGATGAAGATGATGATAATGACGAAATCAATATAGAGGATTACAATGAATATGACGATGATGAAATTGAATAAGAAGACAATTCTGATTAATTTGTACAACACAAATGTGTAATGCCATAAATTGTAATGTAATATTTATAGATGGAATTAACTTTAATGTAATGGCAATGACGTTTATTTATTGTTAAATCATAACAAAGCATTTATTTTATATGATTTTATTATTATACACAGAACTGGTGTTATTGTATTGTGTGTGCTGTTGTGATTTTAAGTATTTGCAAGATGGATACATAAGGAATACAAATACAATCCGACAACAAAAATTGTTTTGCACCGATGGAAATACCAATAAACTTATAAAATACAAATAGATACACCCACGAATTAAGTTTGTCGGTATATTCCAGAGAGCATTGAAATTGTTCCCTTCTAACTAGCATTGTTCATTGTGTTCAATACATACCAGATCACCAACAATTAATGTATGTCGGTATTTCCTGAGAGCTAAGGTACTATTCACTTCTCGCTTGCACTATTTATTACTAATTAGTACATACAGAATCATTGACAAACGAAAAAGGTAGTCAGTGATAGTTGGCAAGTTTTTTAAAATTTTTTATTAAATTAAAAGTTTCAATTAGACTTTACAAACAGATACACCGATGAAAAAATTAAAAATATTAATATTTAAAATGTCATCAATAAAACCATTGATAAAAAAGCCCTCAATTGAAATATTAGAATCCCTAAAATCAGAATAGACGGGCACATTTGTCTTCTTTTCTCTTCATCTGCAACTTCTTCTCTCATCCTCCCAAATCTTCATCTTTCTTTCTCTCCTCTCTCTCTCTCTCTCTCTCTCTCTCCCCCCCCTTCTATCCTCAACCCATTATCTTCTCTTCTCTTCTCTTCTTCTCCACGCGCAAGTATGTCTTCTCCTCTCATCTCCTTCTTTTCTTATCTATTTATTTAATGATTTGTTTGGATTGTTTTTCTCTTCTAGCTCGGGAAAACTCAACATTAACGTAAGATTCTTTTTTTTTCCTTCTTTTTTTTTGCATTTGTTTTTATTTTTATATTTTTCTATTATTAAGAATTGTATAAATGTTATTGGGATTTGTTTTTATTTCTTATGTTATTAATAATTATATATATGTTAATGGAAATTGTTTTTAATTATTCTGTTATAAATAATTGTATAAATATTGATGGCAAATTTTTTATTTTTTAAAAACGTTTATGTCATAAATAGTTGCATAAATGTTGATGGCAATTTTTTTTTTGTTTGTTATTAATAATTGTATAAACGTTATTGGAAATTTTTAAAATGTTTATGTTCTTTAATGATTGTATATAGATTTTTGGAATTTTTTTATTTTTTTAAAATTTTTCTTTTCTTTAATGATTGTATATAGATTGGTGGAATTTTTGTAATTTTTTCTTATTAGTATTGTTAGCTAATTGATTTGTTGGTGTTAACAAAATTTTCAATTTAAAAAAAAAAATAAAAAAATAGCAGCCATCATAAATGAAAAAAAAATAAAAATAGCTAAGATAATAGTTAGGATAAATGAATAGTTTTTAATGTGAAATAATGATACTACAAATCCTTTAATGTGTTTATATTAACCTCCTATGATCATTTCGCAAATGGTCATAGGAAAATTAATTGAATTTTTTGTTAAATTAACATAATTGAAATTATTCGATTGACATAGATTGAAATAAAATCAACTAGTTTGTGGCAATTCAATTTAAATTGTTGTGTATGTGCAGATTTAAAAATTTTGGGTAGTATCTTCTATAGAGGAAGTGCTACCAATTTTTTTAAAAATAGGAATGGTTTACGGTACCATAATCCTTTAATATGAGTAGATGCCTAGGGAAAAGTCAATAACAAGTACAAACAAGATTACTGCTAATTCTTCTAGCAGCGCTTCTAACGACCATGAGTCGTTAGAATCCAACCAAGAATAAACACCTGAGAAACATGCATCCACTCACGACGCGGGCTTGTCAGGTGCGATACCACCATGTCAAGGAAGGGTCCACTCACAATAGGATCCATTTACCCAAAAGTACGAGGCTTAGTGGAAGAATGACCTTTCATTGTAAGTTTGTTTTCCCTTCACATCGACATGTACTTGACTTAGTAGAGAATCACACTGCAACTAGTTAAGATTGAAATCAAGATAAAAAAATTTTTAATCATTTTAATCATTTTATTATTTATTTACTAACAAATAATTCATTTATACCATATAAGTTGCATGGTTTTTGGTACGAGGTGCAGTTTGGAAGGATTTCAGACCTTTATAGATCGAAGAGGCCATGTGAGTGGAAAATATCTAGCAGGTGATGTTTGATCATTTTTTGTGACAATCACACTCCATTATAGAGAACCAAAACTGGCATGTTCACGATTTTGTTACCATGCACACTAACGGCTCCATTCCATTCATTTCACATGTGAAGCGAATGATAAGATTCTTTTTTAATTATA
>Ga0307512_10007533_pt1 | contig 10769 bp, 12 predicted proteins | sample 14_EM_MG_FD_200267 | JGI IMG/M metagenome (GOLD analysis project Ga0307512, IMG submission 200267) | Populus trichocarpa ectomycorrhiza microbial communities from riparian zone in the Pacific Northwest, United States - 14_EM | ecosystem: Host-associated > Plants > Roots > Unclassified | place... | reverse complement strand
CCAGACAGAACGAATGAATGCAGGGATGGAACAGTACCTCCGTGTGTTCGTTAATCATCAACAGGATGATTGGGTGCAGTGGTTACCCCTTGCTGAATTTGCTGCTAATAATGGAGTATCTGAATCGACAAAGTGTACCCAATTCTTCGCAGTTCAAGGTGTGGACCCCCGAATGTCGTTTGTCGGAGAACCTACACAGGAACGGGATCAACGACGTTGTGAGGCAGATCAAGTCCAAGCAACGATGCAACAAGTTCATGAACATTTACGGGTTGAAATGAGGCGCAGTCAAGCGATACAGGAAGAGGGCGCAAATCGAGGACGTGTTCCCGCACCTAACATTCAAGTCGGATCTAAGGTATGGCTGGATGCACGTAATGTACGAACTACCCGCCCCACTCGAAAGCTGGATTGGAAACGCTTGGGACCTTTTCGGGTACGAAAGCAAGTTTCCCCGTACGCTTATGAGCTGGAGTTACCGGCGTCAATTCGGATCCACCGAGTACAACCTGTTTCGCTTTTAGACCCCGTTGTTGAGGATCCGTTGGAGGGACAGGTAGTACTTCCCCCACCTCCTGTTGAGGTTGATGGCGAGGAAGAATATCAAGTATCGAGCGTTGAGGACAGCCGAGTGTATCGAAGTCAATTACAGTATCTTATCCGATGGACGGGTTATGACTCCCTTACTTGGGAACCAGCAAAGTTTGTTGATGGGCTACGGGCTGTGGAGGAGTTTCATAAACGGTATCCAGGGAAACCAGGACCATTGGAAGATGATCTCGGAGGACCTCGAACCTAAGGGGGGGATACTGTCACGGCGCAGGAAGGTACGGAGATATTTGGGAATAATAGTAGAAAGATACAGAAGGTGTGGAAGGAATTGTGTTACGGAAAGGCGGAGACGTTGGGAGACGCAGAGGAAGCGGCGAGATGGTGGCGGTATAATTTAGTTAGATAAGGAAGTGGTCTCAGGTGTTGCGACGTCAGGAGAGATGGTGTGATTGTTATGATAAGGAATAAAGGAGTGGTGTGTAAGATCATGGGATAAGATTCGGATGGTACATCGGAGCATGAGGAATGGTTCGGGGGCGGCAGACGAATTGTATATAAAGAGAGTGTTGATGGTGTTGGAGGATTTCCTTTTCTTCTCTCTTTACTCGTTCTCTTGTATAGCAAGCAATAGTACGATCTTGAAAAATATTCTGATCTTTGTCCCTCGATACGCACTTCGAGTTCAGTCCCGCAACATCCATATCACCTGCGCCCGACCCCGCCCGTTACACTTACGGACTCTGACAATGGACGGTGGGCTCTGACAAGACTCGGGCTATAGCATGAGAAGGCTCTGACAAGATCACGGCGACTATACGTGCGGACTCTGGCAACTGGTGGTGGGCTCTGACAAGACCAGGGCAATAGCATGGGAAGCCTCTGACAAGATCATGGCGACTATACGTGTGGACTCTGACATCTGACAATGGGCTCTGACAAGACCAGGGCGACAGCATGTGGAGCCTCTGGCAAGATCACGGCAACTACTCTGACAACCGACTGTGCGTTCTGACCAGACAGTGCGATTGCACAAGTAGCCTCTGCTAAACGATCCGTAGTGCAGATCTAGCATACTTGATTACACCATGTGGTGCACAAACACTCTTGCTATCACCCTGAGAGTACTTAGTTAGTAGACCAAAGTGAAGGGGTAAGGTAGAAATACTACCATAGGCTTACCGTGTATTATGCGTTTATTATCCGCATTATGTATATTCGCTCTGGGCCGAATTCCAATATCCGCCGTGATGGCTGTTACGGGAGACTACTGGAGGTTATATTGCTTACCATAAATTACGCATGGCTAAATGACTTTTTCCCGACGGAGGTGGAGAAAGCATTTACCACCAAAAATGATACAGTGCTTCTCTGGATGGAGATGACTCCAGATAGCCACTTGAAGTCGACTGCTGGATGCATTCCCACACGGTTAAAGTGACTTTTTGTTGTCGAGGATGATGCATCTAGTGTTGAAGGGCTTCTTGCCTTCGTTCAGAAGTTTGCAATGGGGCCAATATGTCAGACTGCTGGTACGGTGATTGTCGATGAGAGACATCCACCTCCGATGCAATTCTTGCACGATGGATGCTACCGTCATACACCTCTTATCGGCATCGGAACCACTTATAGCTTCCCTACAAGCGCAATCCAAGGGGCCATACACTTTTGTCCACTGATGCCACTTCAGCAAAAAGCGAAATTCGTTTCCGAAACCAGACCCCACACACCAACATCACCCAGGTTTCCCAAAATTATGAAATAGCCAGCAACTGCATTTTCTTCAATCGAGTTACTGGGAGCTTTATTTCATTGTAGGGATGACCAATTGCAATGCTTGATATGTGAAATCCCACTGCCGATTGCACGTTGCTGATTTTGCACTTGGAGATTAGTCTTACTAACGTTGAACCCCTGCAACCTTATTTCATTTGCTTGAACTGTATTTGCTGTAGATGGACGACTCTGGTCATGTTAAGGTGCGGCTCTGTTGCATTGGGTGCAGCTCTGTGGCATTAGTGCGGCTCTATGGGAGACTCGCGTATTAGTTAGTTCTAGCGAGATGTCAGTTCGATCATCAATATCATCAGCAAAATGTATTTTAGTCACCGGGAGCCTCCAGGAGTGTCTGAGAGAATGTGGAGTGTAAACTTAGATCCATCAATTTCAGGAGAATATCAGACCCTAGGAGGGCATTCCTGCCGGCCTTCAGAGTAACTGGGATCTCTGATGACTGGTACAGGAGTTCCATGGGAGTGAGTGTGATAGGTTTGGGAACACCTCGGAGTGCTGGAGAGAACTTTGGGTACACCTGGGAGCGCCTAGGACAATCCTGGGAGCACCTGGGAGCACCGGCGACAAGTCTGGGAGCGCCTACCACAAGTTTGGAAGTGCCGGAAACAAGTCTGGGAGTGCCATGGACAAGTCTGGGAGCGACTCGAATCACAGTAGAGCAGTCTGGGAAAAACTACATTTTCTTTGGGAGCACTACTGGTGTGCCTGGAAATCATAGCTACTACTTATCGTTCAACGGTTTTTCAAACTCATGTATTCAGTTTGTATTCTCATATATGTATCTATGTATCTATATAGCTACCCATCTACACATGGTATGTCTGGACTGTGGCTGCAGGCGGTGCTTGAGAGCAATTAGAGGTGTGCGTGAATATGACGATCGAGTGAACTCACAGATGCACACCGAGGTAATGATCGCACGAGTTCTGGGATGCACCTGGAGGCCGCAATTGAGCAAGTTTGGAGATACACTTGGAGGCCGTGATCGACCGAGTTTGGAGATGCCACTTGGAGGCCGTGATCGAGCGAGTGTGGAGATGCACTTGGAGGCTGTGATTGAGCGAGGTTGGAGATGCACTTGGAGGCTGTGATTGAGCGTGTTTGGAGATATGCACTTGGAGCGCATGACGATGCGAACTTGGAGGCCATAATCGAGCGAGTTTGGACAAGTACTTGGAGGCAGTCAATGGACGGCTCGCCGGGTGCTGAGACTCATTCATCAGTGAACTCACAACCGTGGGACTGTGACGAGGTGACTGTACCTTTGAGCTCTCATGGAGAGCTGGCTGATGGCGGTCGATCGTGTAGGGAGGCACACCAGAAGCTGAAGCTACATTTATGGGTCAACTCGTCAACATGAGAATGAAGGGAAGAAAAACTATCTTGGGTAGATGCTGTACTCGGTGTATGCTGTACTTGGTGTCAATTTATGATCATGACATGGACAGATAGAGAGGGATAACTTAACTTTGTGTTCTGCGATGATGGTAGAGTTATGGACGAGAAACAGAGAGATGGGGGATCATGAGAACAATGTGGAGGATACGAGCGTATATGAGAAATCAGGGGTACGACTTGCCTGATTGGGTTGGGAAGACCTCATATCCGTGTAATTACACACCAGATTGGAACTCATACCTGCCATATCGGGGATAATAAATTGACTCGCACACGGAATTCTCTAAGTCCCAGTTTCTCACGATCATTTGCCCCATCTCTTCTCATCTCTCTGCTTTTCGTCCTCAACTCTACTGTCACCTAAGAACATGAAGTTAAGTCATCCCTCTCTATCTCTCCATGCGATGATTAAGAATTAACACCAAGTAGCATACACCGAGTACAACATCCACTGAGTACAGCATTCACTGAGTACTGCATACACCGTGTACTACATCATCCCAAGATTGACTGTCTCCCGCTCCCAGCCAGTCTCTCAAGCTCTCAGCGGACCGTGTTGTACTTGATTCTCTACATTCCCACAATTACAAGTCAACCAATGAATAGAGTCTCAGCTTCCATCACACATGCCTCCCGATCTACCGCCTCCAGATTCACTGCCTCCACATTCACTGCCTCCAGATTCACTGCCTCCAGATTGACTGCCTCCAGATTGACAGCCTCCAGCGAGACTGCCTGCAGATCAATCGCTTCCGGATCAACCACCTCCAAGTACTCCTCCGATCTTGTTTGATCATGGCCTGCAAGTGTATCTTTCAACACGATCAATTATGGCTTCCAAGTGCATCTCTGAGTTCACTCGATCTCTCGGTCTGCAAGTGCATCTCCAAACTCGCTCAAACCCGGTCTGCAAGTCCATCTCTCAGTCCACTCGATCTCTCCATCTTCAAGTGCATCTCCAAACTCGCTCGATCCCGGTCTCCAAGTGCATCTCTGTGTTCACTCTATCTCAGTCTCCAAGTGCATCTCCAAACGCACTCCATCAAGGTCTCCACCAGTCCATCTTCAAGGAGCGACGGCGGGTGTATGGAGATACAGGGGTAACGGAGGTGGACAGGGTGATGTGGAGTATATATTCAGCAGACCACAGAGTACATAGCCATCATCTCATTTCCATCTCATCTTATCATAAAATGAAAATACCCACTCTATCATTCCCAACTTTTAGTCTCACTCGCTCTGTCCGAGATTTCGTGGATCCACGCAATTGCATGAATCCTCAACTCCGGGTAGTATCATATCATCTCACCCGATTCCTACGCTCCTCGAACCAGAACCACTCTTTCTCATGAATTCCGTTTGGATGCTCAATGGGTGTTTCCAGGTGCTCCTCCGAATATGCTTGAGTACCATCTGCAGCCAGATTGACCGTATGTATAAATATAGAGACTTAGATAATGCCTGCCATATTATGATGTAGCGAATCTTGTGACTGTAACAAAGACAAATATCATAAGACGAAATTCCTTGTGATTATATAAGACCCACTGCTGTGAGAATACCGCACCAAGTCTTCCACAGAAACTGCGCAGCGGTCTCAGCTTGTCTTGAAGTCTCCCGCAGATCTGCGCAGAGGTCTCAGGAGCTCCAGAATTTGACTATTCTATAAGTCAAATCTCGTAGCATCCTGAATGCACTGCCATAACTGCAGGTGCTTTCATGAGCGCCTGAGAATGCTCTTGCAGAGTCTGAGAGCACTTTGCTAAGCTCCAGGGGGGTCTGGGAGCATCTGGAAGTACTTAGAAGCACCGGAGAGGTCGCCAGGAGTGTCTGGGAGGATTGCATGTTGCTACGGGACCAATTTACAATTTGCTGATGAACATTCACTTCTATACATACAAAGAGGCTATTTGCCCACATTGGTAGCAACACTCAACTTCTGACAGCTTCACAAGCATCAGAAGCGATTGAAAACACAATGCACAATGGCGGATTCACTTGGTTTATCTTCGAACGAGTGGACTGCCAGAGGCTCGGAGGTATCGCAGGAGTCTTCAGACTTCGCGGCCCTTCCTGCTACGCATGACACTCACAACAGGCATGATGTCAGGTTTACCGACAAAATCGACAAAGCCGAGTCAATTAGGTCTAGCAGCAGGTGTAAGATCTCAACCACCACGGTCTTCCAACCTACAGAACTTCGCACAACAGAATACGTCACAAACCGACTGAAGGTTATCAGCAATGGCCCTGGAGTCTTGTCTGACCAAGCAATTGACCGGATCAGGGCTACGGAGGACGTCCCATTGGAGATCATTGATGCTAACCTCTCCGTGATCCTAGAACAAGCGGAGAAATTCGCCAAGATTCACGACCTCAACGAGAGCTGGGCAGCTTAAGTCAAGGACTTGCATCAGCAAAATGTAATTTGGTATCAGAAGCCAAACGCAAGCCTCGCGGGCACTCCGGTAACCCTCGCCAGTGCTTCTAAGTACTTCCAGATGCTCCCAGCCCCCCCTGGAGCTTTGCAAAGTGCTCTCAGACTCTGCAAGAGCATTCTCATGTGCTCCTGAAAGCACCTGCAGTGATGGAGGTGCATTCAGGATGCTACGAGATTTGACTGTTAGGAAAGTGAAATTTTGGAGCCGCTGAGACCTCTGCGCAGGTCTGCGGGAGACTTCTAAAGCAGCTGAAACCTCTGCACAAGCTCTGCGGGGAACTTGGTGCCATATTATCTAAGTCTCTCTAAATATATACATACGGAGATACAGCGATAACAGAGATGAACTCAGCGACAGGCAGTATATATTTCGGAGACCCCGGGGTAAGTAGACATCATCTCATTATACGAAATACACACTCTATCTTTCCCAGCTCTTCGTCCCATGCACTCTTGCCGAGCTTTGTAGATCCACGCAATTTGTGTAGTTCATCATGTCCGGGTATCCCTTCATATCCTCTCACCCTCTTTCTATGCTCCGCGAGCTCGAACCACTCTTTCTCATGAATTCCCTTCGGATACCATGCGACGTGCGGAGGAGTAATGATGATGGGCTGTCTGCCTTCTAGCTCCACCGTTTCACCACACCGTGATCGAGTGAACTTAGAGATGCACTCTGAGGCCGTCATCGAGTGAGTTTGGAGATACACTTGGAGGCTGTAATCGAGCGAGTTTGGAGATGCACTTGGAGGACGAGATCAAGCGAGTGTGTAGATGCACTTCGTGGCCGTGATCGAGTGAGTTTGGAAATGCACCGGGAAGCCACGATCGCGCGAGATTGGAGGAGTACTAGGAGGCGGTCAATCAGGAGGCGGTAATTTGGGAGGGAGGCGCGACGGGTGCTGAGACTCTATTCATTGGATAACTCATAATTGTGGGAATGTGGAGAATTGGGTACAACATGGTCTGCCGAGAGATGAGAGACTGGCTGGGAGCGGGAGACAGTCGATCTTGGGATGATGCAGTACGATGTGTATGCAGTACTCAGTGTATGCTGTACTTGGTGTTAACTCTTGATCATGGCATGCAGAGATGGAGAGGGATGACTTAACTTCGTGTTCTTAGCTGATGGTAGAATTGAGGACAAGAATGAGAGAGATCAGAGGGTATGGGGGAAATCATCATGAGAAACTGGGACTTAAGAGAATGTCATGTGCGAGTCAATTCACCATCCCCGATATGGCAGGTACGAGTCCCGATCCGGCGTGTAATTACACTGATACGAGGTCTTCCCAACCCAATCAGGCAAGTTGTACCACTGATTTCTCATATCCGCTTGTATCCTCCACATCATTCTCATCTTCATCCCCATCTCTCTCTTTCTCGGCCACAACTCTACTATCATTGCAGAATACAAAGCTAAGTCATCCCTCTCTATCTCTCCATGTCATGATCATGAGTTGACACCGAGTACAGCATACACCGAGTACAGCATACACCGAGTACAGCATACACCGAGTACAGCATACACCGAGTACAGCATACACCGAGTACAGCATACACCGAGTACAGCCTACACCGAGTACAGCATACACTGAGTACAGCATACAGCATTCACCCAAGATTGGTTGTCTTACCTTCATTCTCACGATTACGAGTCGACCCCGGAATGTAGCTTCAGCTTCCGGTGTGTCTCCCTACACAATCGACCGCCATCAGCCAGCTCTCCATGAGAGCTCAAAGGTAAAGTCACCTTGTCACATTCCCACGGTTGCGAGTTCACCAACTGATGAATAGAGTTTCAGCACCCGGCGCGCTGTCCATCGACTGCCTCCCAGTACTCATCCAAACTCGCTCAATTACGGCCTCCAAACTCGCTCGATCACAGCCTCCAAGTGTATCTCCAAACTCGCTCGATCTATCGACTGCCACCCAGTACTTGTCCGAACTCGCACAATCACGGCCTCCAAGTTCGCACGATCATAGCCTCCAAGTGCATCTCCCAACTCGCACAATTACGGCCTCCAAGTTCCCATGATCATAGCACCCAAGTGCATCTTCGAACTCGCACAATTACGGCCTCCAAGTTCGCACGATCATAGCACCCAAGTGCATCTCCAAACTCGCACAATTACGGCCTCCAAGTCCCCACGATCATGGCCTTCAAATGCATATCTCCAAACCCGCTCGGTCACGGCCTCCAAGTTTATCTCCAAACTTGCTCGATTACAGCCTCGAAGTTCGCACGATCATGGCCTCCAAGTGCATCTACACACTCGCTTGATCACAGCCCCCAAGTGCATCTCCAAACTCGCTCGATCACGGCCACGGAGTGTATCTCTGAATTCACTTGATCCTCATTTTCAGGCGCACCTCTAATTGCTCTCAAGCACAGCCTGCAGCCAGTCCAGATATACTGTGTGTTAATGGGTAGCTATATAGATACATAGATACATAGATGAGAATACAAACTGAATACATGAGTTTTAAATATTGTTGAACGATAAGTAGTAGCTATGATTTCCAGGCGCACCAGCAGCGTTCCCAAAGCAGATGTTTATCCCAGACTGCTCTACTGTGATTCGAGGTGCTCCCAGACTTGTCACCGGCGCTTCCAGGTTTGTTTTCGGCGCTGCTGGGTTTCTCGCCGGCGCTCCCAGGTGCTCCCAGGCTTGTTGTCGGCGCTTCCAGTTACTCTGAAGGCCGGCAGGAATGCCCTCCTAGCGTCTGATACTCTCCTGAAATTGACGCATCTAAGTTTACACTCCACATCCTCTCAGAGACTCCTGGAGGCTTCCAGTGACTAAAATACATTTTGCTGATGTGGAGGCGACTGAGCCTGACGGAGACAACCCGAGCAGGGAACTAGCGGCCACTCAGCACGAAATTGAGGATTTGGAGGAAGAGCTTTAGATCGAGAAACGTCGATCTGCCAGGTTGGAGAGACGGCTCGACATGTGCAAGTCGGAGCCGGAGACAACGGAGCAGACAGATATCGCACAGCTCCGGCTTGAGAAGGACGTGCCGCTGCACCAAGTCAAAAATCTCTCGTCAGAGAAGAGCAGCCTGGAATCCGAATTGAGAGCATTCCAATTCGTCATTCAACGAGTGACGACTAACCACGTACATGCGACTCCGGCGCCGAACATCTCCCAACAGCCTCGGGGCCGATTCGAGATCCGTGGCTCCTGTGAACGGACATCTGGCCTCTTCGGGATCCGTGGCTCATCTGGAAGCCGTTGCTTCTCTGTCAAGTGATCTAATCTTCCGACGTATGAGGGCAAATGAGCCTGGGACGATGTCACCGCCTTCCTTTTTGCTTTGGAGCGACACTTCAAGAATGCAGCCCAGGCCATTGGATAGGTCGGCACAACAGGCTGGGGAGAGCAAGCAGTGCTACAACTGAAAGGCGACACAGCAGTCTGGGCCATGCACCGCTTCTCAATGAGTACGCCCATCGAATACTCCATGCTTTGCACAGAGTTGAAAGCTTCGTTAATTCCGTCCAACGCCTTGGACCTGGTCAAACGCGAATGGGATGAACTGAGCCTAAAGAAGGGAGAACGTGTCACAGAGTTCAACGAGCATTTCCATCGCCTACGTTCGGAATTGGACCCACACCAGCCTATGCCTGCCGAAATGTTAGCCAATGCTTATGGATATAAGATCAAAAAGGGCAACCAGAGAGTTTATAAAGACTTGGTTTGTTATTTTCGCATGCGCAATAGGACTCCAACCCTCGAACAGCGCATGGAGCACCTTGCCACATTGGGCACGTCTCTCAACAAGTCCCAACCTGGAAGTGGCCCCAACACTTCCACAACTGCGAAAGCTTCAGCTAGGAAGATGGACTCCAAGACAGGTGGTACAACTGGCACAGTTGGCATGGCCAAAGACGACGGTTTGACCTGCTATACATGTGGCCAGGTGGGTCATATCTCTCGCGATTGCCCAAACCACGACTTGATGAAGTAGCTACTTGAACAAGCTTTGGTCGGCAAAGATGCTCCAAAAGCCAAGTCTGGACGCCCACGTAAGGATAAGAAATGGGGAGGTGCACTAACCAGTAGAAAGGAGAGTGGGCAGCTTGCAGAGGAAAAGGAGGATAAGCAGGAGACGGACAGTGAGGCAGAGAGCAAGTTGGAGAGTCTCTCAGACTCGGACTCTGAAGCAGGAAAAAGCAAAGGAGGTCAGTAGCTGCGGCTGTACCTCCCATAAAAACACCATCATGTACGGTATTGTCAAACAAAAAGGGTGACAAATTGGTGCCAGATAGTCAATTCAAGTTTTTCACCTGTTACCACCTCTTGAAAGTTAGTAAACTAGATGACTCACATCAGCAACAACTCTAGTTTCCGTCAGAAACACCTGGGTGTTCCGGACGGCTCTGACGGCTCTGACGGAACCTCGTACCCTCTGACGGAGAATTACACGCTACCCGTCGCCCAGGCGAAGGGTCAGGTTGCATAGCATCAGCAAAATGTATTTTAGTCACTGGTCTGAGAGGATGTGGAGTGTAAACTTAGATGCGTCAATTTCAGGAGTATCAGACCCTAGGAGGGCATTCCTGCCGGCCTTCAGAGTAACT
>Ga0307512_10007532_pt1 | contig 10769 bp, 9 predicted proteins | sample 14_EM_MG_FD_200267 | JGI IMG/M metagenome (GOLD analysis project Ga0307512, IMG submission 200267) | Populus trichocarpa ectomycorrhiza microbial communities from riparian zone in the Pacific Northwest, United States - 14_EM | ecosystem: Host-associated > Plants > Roots > Unclassified | place... | reverse complement strand
GCCACAGTCAAGCGTCAGATCCAACAGGTGGAGAACCCAACGCCTGCCGTGGTGATCAGCGTGGAAGCAGCGCGTGTTGACAATGCTATTCTTCTTGACAATTCAAACTCCGAAGTGGCGCTTGAGGAACCTGAGATCGGAAGCACTGACTCAAACATCCCGATAGACATCGATTGCACAGATGACGAACTGCATTTCGGGATGCCAGGGGGCAGCGGGGATTTCGAAGATGAAGGTGACGAAGGCGATGTCATCCCCACCGCCAGCCGGCGACGACGGGCCGCTACTGAACTCGAGAGGTTTGACCTGGGAACCAGTGATGTCAACGAGTATGAGGGCGAGGATGGCGATGATGCGGATGCGGATGAGGAGGAAGAACCATCGCAAGCCGAGGATGGCTCAACGCAGAATGGAGAGGACTGAGGGCATAGTAGGTTTTACCTGGGAACCAGAGATGTCGACAGGTATGAGGGCGAGGATGGCGACGATGCGGTTGAGGAGGAAGCAGCATCGCAAGCCGATGACGGATCAACGCAGAATGTGGAGGACTGAGGGCATAGTACTAGAGAGTGCGAAGATTGGACAGTATATTTCAGACATGTAAAATACGATAATGGCGAAGCAAATGAAACGGCAAGCGATGTATCCGAAGCGAAGACTGTAATGCAATAAGTGACAAATCTCAATGCTAAACAAATGACAGTGCGGCATGTGGCTATCGGCCGAAGAAAGGCATAAACATCGCCAGGCATTGTGTAAACGGCCACTGCATAACTGCAACCCCTGCGAAGAGTGTAACATACGTGTCGTTCTGATGGTGCGTATACGTCACCACATTCCAGACGCAAAGTAAAGGCAGCCTGATGCCGGAGCGGCGAGCGTAATATACAACGCGACGCGTCGCAAGAATAAGAGGCATGGTAGAATAGCCGCCGCAAGGGAGGTATTCAACGCGACACGTCACTTGGGCGACGGGTCGCGTCTGATTCTCCGTCGCAGGGTACCAGGTTGCGCCAGAGCCGTCAGAGCTGTCCGGAACACCCGGGTGTTTCAGACGGAAACTAGAGTTGTTGCTGATGTGGTACAATCGCTGGAGGAGTTGTTGGGGGAGTTCTTCATGTTGTACTCGTTATTGGATTAGGTTTTTGGTTCCGACGACAACGGCGAACTGTATCCGCTGAAATGCCACCAGACAACATGCGACTGGAGCTGGACTCAAAACCTCTAGCGGCTGCAGAGCTACACGGCAAGAGCGTGCAAAATCCAGCTGAATTACCTAGTGCTTAAGTTAGTTGAATGGTTAGTGTATACAATATACATATTGTAGGAATAAGAGATGTTTGTAGCCGAAGTTACTTTGATCAACGGGATTTAGGGCGGGTGCGCCTCGTCGCGATCGAGTGCAGACGAGCGTTTTTGGGTATTGTGCGCAATAATCCCTGCAGCAATCAAAATCTGCATGGCAACCGTTGTGACACACCAAATACTTGCGCAGTTATGAGCGTCAACTACGGGATGGTAAGGGACGGCATGAAGTATGTTAGGGGTAGTCTCTTAGCAGCAATAATGATACTTGATTTGAAAGTTACCAGATGCATACATATCTGTGATACGCATAACGCCTATGCACGTACGATCAAGTGGTCAGCAACATGCTCTGTAGCGGGAGCTCATGTTGGTCGCGCGGAGCGCGCGTGCTCCGCTCACTCCTAGATACTCTGCGGGACCTGTGCTGGAACAGCCCACGGCAGTTGATAGTCAAAGCGATCAAGAGGACTCTTCTCCCCTACATGTAACGGGCTAGGACCCGGAGAGGCACGTTCCGGTCTGGAGCACAGTCTCGACCTAACCATGACGTAACTGAGGAATTTATGACGTAGGCAATGTGCCTAAAGCGAGCACCACTCGTTAATGCGATGGTCTGAAGCGCAATGTAATCTCGTATCGGACACGAGCTTGCGCGTCATTAATTTACGTTGGCATAGTATCGGTTGGTCGCCGATTAATTCTATGACGCAATTAAATCGCTCACTACTTGAGGGATTGAAGAGGCGATAAGCATAATCAACTTGGTTGGTTGATGTTCCAACTACCGACTCGTACGATTGCAAAGATGTCTGAGTTAGGAAAGGGCAAGCTGATATCGCGCGACGGATGGCCTGATTGTTATCAGGAGCGTAATGCTTTAAAACCACGTTGCAGAGACACAACTACCTGAGGGTGTTGTGGTGAGTTATTTGTCGGGCGCATAGGAGGCGTGGCCAGGATAACACTATCACACCTGAGAGAGAGCGATGGCTATAAAGAGCCAGAGATGGTCGAAGGAATTGGAGGAGCATCAGCGAACAGATTAGCTTTCAGAGAACACCGAAGACGATCTTAAAATATTATTAAGAATTTTATCTATCTCTCTACCTATTCATTAAAAGAAATAGTCGCCACTATTTCTTCGATAATCAACGCACGCGATTACCACCTGTATGCCTGGTCACAGATATACGCCATACGAATACGCACTGCAGAAAGTTGTCGATTTGTTCGGCAATCTTCTGTACAGTTTGCAAGAGCACAACTTAACCTGCATCTACCAAGTGGTTTTACGTTTCGCACAACTCGAGAACATTGATTTCCTGGTGCTACGGTATCTACACACCGGCTTGTTACCATTCGAGGAGTTTTCAGAGGACCCGTGGTACGACAAGGGGACTTGATTCATATCTACAGAGCAGACGGTCTGTGGTATAGATTTAGGTTGGGAGTTCTCGTTGTTCAGGAACGAGAAGTTGAGTCTTAGGATAAGACGAGGAAAGAAAGAGATACTTAGATAGGCGGTCGTACTTAGATCAATAAATGTTGTATTGATTATTGGGACTAAGAACCCCTGTAACAAAGTTTCTGTTATCCTATGCCGCTACAGTATTTGAGAGGATCAAAAATTCAAATCCCAGGCGGGATTGGACGGGAGACAGTCATAGGCAGATCACGTCGGATCCTAGGAGTGAGGCCTCTTATTCGGTTACAGACGAGACCAAATACTGCGAACTAGTCGGCAGTTTCCAAATCGATGCCGAACTGGTGGGTTGCCAATGATGGCAACATTGTGAGCCTTGATGCCCAACCGTCAGCCATCAGCTCATGACGAGTGCTCTATAAAGTCGTTGCCACGAGATAAAACTGAGGCTGAGGCTGGAGCTACAACAACATGTACGTTGTGCGACAGACAGTTTTTCCTTGGCCGTTCAAAAAGTGCAGCAAGGTATCATACAGTGGAGGGTCTGTACTTCGGGAGGAATTGCGCGATATTCTGGAATGCGATAGATTTTCTTCATGGTGCGCGACAGATTTGTAGTTTGTGCAGAATATTGAGCCCTTTGTATTAACAATTGATACAACATATTTCATTGTTAACTGGGTGTTTCAAAGACTAGTGGATGTCTGTCCCACCTCAAAACGGTCTTAGAAATCCTTGCATTCGTGTTACCTACTGAGGCGACATCATTTGAGATGTTTTGTAGCTCTATATCAAGTTAGTGTTGTGCTGTTTAGCGCTGTAGCGGAGTGGTAACACAGAAGTCTGTTGCTCTAGATACAGCACAAATGTACCACGACATATGTTTACAAAATCTCTCTATTCATGTACCATAAATTGGAACTGGGCGAAATATATACGTTGATTCGTTATGTTCATTACTATTTCGAGTGTGTCGAAGGCCACATTATGCGATATGCAATGCGCTTAGTGTCTCAGTCGTGCTGTGGGGTTTGATTTGTCCCTGGGCCCGTTCGAGTGTTCCTTGCACTGTTGGAGCTATCCCGATGGCTTGCCAGTTTGAGGGGTACAGTTTTCCATGATGTTTTGCTACACGAATCATGGCCCAGTCAGAACGAAGATCTGGCTGCACATAGCTGAGGTCTTCTGTTTAGCGTCCTGTATTCTAGAAGCATTGCATACTGAAGTTGTCCGCCTTGGTGCTTGAAGCCAACTGACAATCCGTCGGAGCATGGAACCAGACAAGTAGAGACAACCATTTAGGTTGTCTATGCAATCTACACCTACCACAAAAGTCACAAGTTGGGCCAGATTATAAGGTAAACGAGGTAGCATCTAATTACTACGGCCAATTCGTTTCTCAGCAACCTCACTCCCGCCCTGGGTTGGGATATTTCAACCGCTTTCAAAAATGTTCGTACTGTTAATCAACACTCATAGCAACAACACCCACTCCTCCATCAAACCCTTGCACTAAGAATGTCAACAGTACCGAAGCAAATCGCGCCATAATATCAAACGACACGTATATATTGCGGTATCAATCGGTCACGCGGTAAGCCTCTACTCTGACTTCAGTCCTCTGTTCTCTATGATCTGATATACCTTCGACTTCAGTGGCTGTAGCCGGAGACACGCTATATATTGATGGTGGAAGCTTGAGAGTATATCCTAAAAACGATCCCTCTACTATTATCTTAGGGATTAGTATGTTTTCCAGATGCAGAATCTACAATGTTCCATATTCCCGCCGGTGCCTGGTGCGAGAGAGTCCAAGCAAACCAACATTTCATCGGAACATCACCCATTGTATCATTGCTGACTGTCATGTACCCACACAGACAGCGATCTACTTTGGATCGATTTAAAGACGCCGTTCAATTATATGAACTTCAAGTTCAGCGATGCAACGAAACATCTAGAGGCACTCACTGAAAGTGGCGAAGCATTTGTTCCCAAGATATCTGACGACAATTTTATGTATTCAGTGGAGCCTACCCAAATGGCAACATAAGCTCGGACTTCTATCAACAACCACTGGAACTCAACGTAGGCGATCTATGGTCTTACAATGGTTCAGAAAACAGATGGAAAATTGAAACATCCAACAATGCTAAGGTTTAATGGACCACTGGTGGAGCTGGAACAGTCCATTTTCGGGAAGGGGTAATATATTATGCGCAAGGTCAATACAATGATAGGGTTGTCCGAGATTTCCCCCAAGGGAAACTTCCAGTCGACGGCTTACTTTCACTCCGCACAACGGACCCGCATCCTGTTTGGAAGAAGCAGACAATACCGGGTGGGGCTTCAGTAATCCAAGGTTTTCTCCAGTATGTCCCCTTGGGCAAGCGAGGCGTCTTGATTTCGTTTGGAGGAATAAGATATCCAGAAGGAAGTTTCAATGGAGCATGGATATCGGTGATTTGCAAATTCACCGCGAGTCTATGTGGCATCGGGCTACTGACACATTCTTTTCTAGAGAAATATGTCTGAAATAGATACATGCGACATTCACACGGCTTCTTGGCATTCCCAAACAGCTTTAGGGTCCTAGAGAATTCAGTACACGATTCCTCCAAACCGGTGGGATAGGTGTTCAGTAATGGCACCATCCCTGGACAATTCAAGCTATAACATTTACAGGTATGGCAGTCAAGGTGACGGAGCACGCTATGAAGATATCTGGGCGCTGCTCATACCATCTTTCACTTGAATAAAGTGCATAAAGCTACCAAAGCTTTCCTCGTGTATTGGTTGTTCAATCGCATTAACCCATATCAGGCTCACCCGGAACAACTACCGGCAGCTGCTTTATGTTCCTGTCTGTCTGGTATTGTCAGATCACTTAAATGCGAGCAACTGTAGTTTATTTCGACATGGTGAAATTGATTTGGGGCACCGCATTTGACCCCGAGCGCTGGCAATCAGCGATACGATCGGCGGAGAGTAGATGTTCTCATAGATTGCGATGACAACCAATGCTGAAACATTGGTATTGCAGAGCAACTGGTGATGCAGCCAGACGGACACCTGTACCTGGCTGGAGTTATAACGAAGTTGAGACGATATTCTCGGCATCCGCAGCGTCGGGTCCTGGATCAGTGGGGTGAGGTTTCGGAAGCAACAAAGACATTGGGCCAGAAAACTGGGGCAGTCGAAGATCGCCGGAATAGTTGTCGGGGTCTGCGTTCTTGCAGTTACTGCTGCAGGAATCTTATGCGTCATTCGCTTAAAACACCGCCAACGGAAGGATACTAAGTCCGTGCAAGAAAGCTCCCTGCTTCCCGAACTACCGGCTATTAGAGATCCTGCCGAGGCACCCACAGGCCATGCACATGAATTGCCCGACTCGGAGAGATCGCACTTCCCGGGCCATCGGTTACGTCCTAAGAGATACCTAGTACATATTCCCCTCACGTACTTCGATCAATAATAGCTCGTTACGCAGCACCCTCATTCTAAGTTATATGGCGGCGATGCAAATCTCCAACCGCTTGATGGACTTAATGAAACCGCTTTTACTTATTTGTGGGACGACAGTGTGGGGTGACAGACGTCGTAAATTTAGGGAAAGGAAGTCAAGCGGTGGAGGCGGCATTATTAGAGCAAGATGACGGAGATGAACATAAAACGAGAAATTCATTCATAATCAACCTACAGTATGCTGTTCTGAATTCCGACGGTGGAGGCCTGCGGTAGAAATCCCATTGAAGCGTTAGAGTGTGAAGGTAAATGTTGCTGCTAATGTGCCTAATCTGTATTATCTAGGTGTAGTCGCGCGGGAAATCAAGATTTGCGTATGCTTTCGCATTTTTCTCCTTTCTCACTTACGCTCACTGAATTGCATCTGTATGAGTGACCACTTGATACCGGTGCAAACTCCGGGCTAGCTTGTTTCCATTTTGTTGCGATAGTGGACGGAAATGCAGAGATTTAGAGAAGCAACAGCAGTCACTCGATTACTATCTATCGGGGTTGTTCAAAGTAGAGATAGAGAAGCTTGATTGTATCCTATATACGAGGGCCACAAGGCCACATATATATATCAGTACAAGTACGACTGAATGCCATCAGCCCGTATCAGAGTCAACAGTTCATCTCCGGCCATACGAGACACCACCGTCTCCGGCCATACAAGACATCATTATCTCCTGCCATACAAGACACCATCATCTCTGGCCATACGAGACACCGTCTCCGGCCATAGAAGACTCATCTCCGGCTGAGACCTGTATATGCAATAGGGGGTGCGGACAGTTAGTCTTTGTACATGTGATGATTTCCCAAGCATGATGTCACGCGACCTTGCAATGCAATTCAACCGTTCCCGAGTTGTGACACCAAAGGCAACACAGAATAATTTTGTGCTAAAAAATAGCAGTTCTCACTACACACGCCCACGCTTCTCTATATGTAATTATTCCAGTATTTTCACATCCCCTCTCTGCTTCGCCGTCCCAACTAACGCATGCCATGACACTTGTGATTAAACCCCCGGGTTTCCTAGGTTCTACCGCGGCGTGGGATCATGATCGCTCGCTCCAACAGTTGTCGGTTTTCCACTGCTCGCTTGCCCCCTGAATTCAATGCACGTGAACGCCGGCAAATTGTGCACACACCCGGCTGGACCATAGACGTAGAACGCAAGGTCATTGTCGCATGTTTTCCCTTTCAACCACAGCCTTGCAACATCCGGATCAAGGTAACAGTCTTTCCGGTTCATTACAAGCTCCAACGAGTGGTTTTCTTGACTGCTCCCGTACCAGCCTGGGTACGAAATGTCGTCGTGGGGATGCTGATTGCCGTCGCAGTTGCTTCCAGTCCACATTCTGCGGTAGCAATCGAAATTTAGCGTTATCCTGTCTTCAGAGGATGGAGGGACATACATTATATTCAGATGGCAACTATTGTCGGTGTCCCGTGCTTGCTTGCTGTTCTCTTTCCCCACCGCATTCTGTGCGGCAGCCAGTGCGTCGGCGAAGAATACGGTAAGAATGGCGGTGTTGAGTTTCATGGTGACAGGTGCGGAGGTGAAGGGAAGTTAGAGTTTGTGGACGGGAAGCTGCGACGCCTAAGTATAGGATATCTTACTCGCCTAGTTCTATATTTGCTATTATATTAAGGGATGCGGCACTGCACCGATGGTCAACTTAATCGAATTGAATGAATGTGAATTTGGAGGGAGCTCCCGGTCAGGGGATACGGTAAAGCTTTCACACGTTGTGCAAGGATTAAAGTCTAATCTAGTGGATGAAATTGCGTATGTATGAACAAGGTAGAGTAGTTGACTGCGCAGGATGCCCAATTTACCGACTTGTGATATGTACTCTATGCTTGATATATCGGCATTACATCTTATCAGTTGAAACTTGAAATTCACATGTTTTATATCGTCAAGGTATTGTTAATTCATTAGCACGGGAAGTGATGACACTAGCTGTCATTCATTACTCTCAATAGGATGGCGCACTATAAACCCAGTGCAATGAGTCAAAAACATGCCTAATAAAGACCTATTTGGCAGGGCTTCTCTCAGCTGAAACTATGTGATGGCGTTAAGGATAGCGCTTCTACTTGTGCTAGAATTGAGTAGTAAATAAAGCATGGTGTAAAACTTACCTGCAAGGTTAGATACGGTGAAAGAATGGCCGAGCTACAACTTATCATTTCCGCTGTTATTGATACCAATACGGGATACCACCTGCTGAATTCCCGGGTTTTCTGCATCCTTATATCAATTTCTTGGGAATGAGATCCTATAAGGCTACGCATTAGTCTCTGGTGCAGCGTGTCGCCAAATTCCGTTGTGTTACGTATTCAGCCTTCTCTTCGTCTACTTACTGTTGACTCGGGATTTGGCCCAGTGGCTTCCCTAGTCACCCAGAACCGTATAGTGGAGCCGAAGGCTGTCGAGGATGTGGCCGGTGGCTTATGGCCTCTTCCCGAGGAGAACTAGCCACTGGTCGCATACCCGGAGGCCTAGTCTCAGTAGTGGTACTCAGCTTCGGGTATGACACTCGACATCCGAGAGTCGCCTTCTTTCTCCAACCCTAAATCTGTCTTTCTCTCTCTTTGTACGGTAGACAATTGAGCACATTCATGCTTTCTCGATTATTCTCAACACTTACTCGGTGATAGCGTGAACAGGGGTCAAGTTTCTGGTAATCCCCCTGTCACTACCTTCCCAGGTCGGCGGATCGGTTGGCGTTCTACCCGTTATTAGCCATACAATCCCAGTCATCATCCCAACAGTATTACCATACAGGCCCGAGGTGACCTGAGAGCTAATTACCGTACCAAGGCCGAGGTAAGTACCGTACTAAGCGCGAGGTTATCTGAGAGTCGAGAACCTTCACTCAAATCCCGATGGCCTTCGGGCTAAATCCTTAGTCAGACTCCCCCTTTAGTCTAAGGTCATCGGCAATCAAAGAGAGAAGAGAAAATCAAAGCAATAAGATAGAGAAGAGAGGAGAAGAAAAGATCCAAAAGCAATCAACATATGTCTTCCACCTTCAACTGAGTATCCGAGTCCAAATCCAAAGCAATCCAAAGTAATTCAAATCCTACCCAAGGTCATGCCATTTCATCTATCCGAGACTAATATCCTTCATAGACTTGCTGAGGTTTACTTCCCCCAAGAGCCTTAGTAACAGCATCAATAATTAGCGTTGATCACCGAGCCCAAGTTGGGCACCGAGTCCGGCTTGGTGATATAGAAAAGAAATCGTTGCTACTACGAAGGGGAAAATGAATACGGTGGAATCGGGGTCAAAGCCATGGGATCGGCGCAGACTGGCTTCGAACGGTACTACTACGGAAGGGTGAATGTACGAAAGGGCACTTTTCAAATTTCGCCCGACCACCACCACACATCTGGATACAAGGGTTAAAAAATAGACCGAAAATTAATTTTAAACATCCTACCAACTGCAAATAGTAAGATCAGGTGAGGCTCAAAAAAATCCCTTTTACTTGAATAATGTATTCTTTTCTAAATTCATAACTGTCGGCAAAAAATACGGATCTTTTCATAAGAAAATTGCTTCTGTTAGGGGTTGTCTCTTAGCAGCGATAATGATACTTGATTTGAAAGTTACGAGATGCATACATATCTGTGATATGCATAACGCCTATGCACGTACGATCAAGTGGTCAGCAACATGCTCTTTAGCGGGAGTTCATGTTGGTCGCGCGGAGCGCGCGCGCTCCGCTCACACCTAGATACTCTGCGGGACATGTGTTGTAACAGCACACGGCAGTTGATAGTCAAAGCGATCAAGAGGACTCTTCTCCCATACCTGTAACGGGCTAGGATCCGGAGAGGCACGTTCCGGTCCGGAGAACAGTCTCGACCTAAGCATGACGTAACTGAGGAATTTATGACGTAGGCAATGTGCCTAAAGCGAGCACCACTCGTTAATTCGATGGTCTGGATCGCAATGTAATCTCGTATCGGATACGAGCTTACGCGTCATTAATTTAGGTTGGCATAGTATCGGTTGGTCGCCGATTCATTCTATGACGCAATTAAATCGCTTACTACTTGAGGGATTTAAGAGGCGATAAGCATAATCAACTGGGTTGGTTGATGTTCCAACTACCGACTCGTACAATTGCAAAAGATGTCTGAGTTAGGAAAGGGTAAGCTGATATCGCGCGACGGATGGTCTGATTGTTATCAGGAGCGTAATGCTTTGAAACCACGTTGCAGAGACACAACTACCTGAGGGTGTTGTGGTGAGTTATTTGTCGGGCGCATAGGAGGCGTGGCCGGGATAACACTGTCACACCTGAGAGAGAGCGATGGCTATAAAGTGCCAGAGTTGGTCGAAGGAATTGGAGGAGCATCTGTAACGGGCGCGGTCGGGGGCAGGTGATATGGATGTTGCTAGACTGAACTCGAAGTGCGTATCGAGGAACAAGGGTCGGAAAATATTTCAGAATCGAACTGTTGCTTTGCTATACAAGAGAACGAGTAAAGAGAGAAGAAAAGGAA
>Ga0307512_10007531_pt1 | contig 10771 bp, 4 predicted proteins | sample 14_EM_MG_FD_200267 | JGI IMG/M metagenome (GOLD analysis project Ga0307512, IMG submission 200267) | Populus trichocarpa ectomycorrhiza microbial communities from riparian zone in the Pacific Northwest, United States - 14_EM | ecosystem: Host-associated > Plants > Roots > Unclassified | place... | reverse complement strand
GTAGCAAGCAAAGCATCTCCACTCCACTATCTCTTCCACTTTTGGCATCTCAACCACCAAGATCCAAAGTCCAAGACCATAAACACCACGCGCCTCCATACAGTGCTTAGGACAAGAATCACTCTCTACTGTCACTGTAATCCATGTTCCCTCCATTTTCTTTATCTTATCCGTGCTGCTTCGGACTTTGTCTTCTCAAACTTCCTCTTTAGTCAAAAGCATCTTGGGACCCTCCCTGCGCCACCATCTTTTTCTAATTGATAGTTCATCTCCTAATCACTTATTTTTTTAAAAAGAAAATGATCAGTGAATAACAGTATCACTAGAATTAAAAATTAAGAATCTATTATCAATGTCATTGACTATTATTGTAAACAACAATATCATTTCACTTTGATTATCCTACTGTAAAGCAACTTATAACATTGGATACAGATTGCAACAAGAAGTGCAAATAAAAACTAAACACCCCCACCCCAAGAAGAAAAAGAAACGAGTATCCCATCGACACGTTTTCTTTCTTCACCAAATCTTGAGACCAAACTAGCTAGCTAATTAACACTAGAAACCCAGAATTTCAAACCACCGAACCATGCCTTCAAGACCCTTATCTCCAAGTTTTGACCATCCTAGACCCAGTTTCTTAACCAAAACCAGAATCTTGTTTTTGACACTCACGATCTCAGCCTCTGTGGTCCTAATCTTTGCAATTGTTTACTTTCTTTACCATCTTTGGTGCACACTTTTGAATCGTTCAAGAACCATCCCTTTTGACTCTAGTGCTCCTTTAAGGCTCCAAAGGTTTTCATATAAAGAGCTAAAGATTGCCACTGATGATTTTGATGATGCAAATACTATTGGCAAAGGAGGTACTGCTACTGTCTTTAGAGGCATTGCAAGAGATGGCAAGTTATATGCTATTAAGAGGCTTGATAATCTTTCCTTGCAATCAGAGAGAGAGTTTCAGAATGAGTTGCAGATTCTTGGTGGTTTAAGATCACCTTTCTTGGTTATTCTTTTGGGGTACTGTGTTGAAAAGAATAAACGCTTACTTGTTTACGAGTATGTGCCAAATAAAAGCTTGCAAGAATTGTTATTTGGGGATGGTCATTTGAGTATTTGCTGGGAGAGAAGGATTAGTATCATTCTTGATGTTGCAAAAGCACTTGAGTTTCTGCACCGTGAATGTGACCCACCAGTGATTCATGGGGATATTAAACCAAGCAATGTTTTGCTTGATTTTGATTTGAAAGCAAAGATTTCAGATTTTGGGTTATCAAGGATTAAAGGGGAGGGGGATTTTGGAGTGGATTTGTTTAGTCAAGATTTGGGAAAGAGTCAAGAGCTTTCTGGGAATATGACTTCAGAGACACCAGCAAATGGTACCCCTGTGGAGAGTTGTCACGAGGTAGATTTTGCTCTTGCTTTACAAGCTTCTTCTTCGTCAAAAAATAACAGAACATGCTATAATGTAAAAGCTTTGAACTTGAATTCTTTGAATGATAATGCCAATATTGTGAGTGAGAGTGTTGTTAAGGTAAGGAATGGGAAGGGGAAGGAGGTTTCTAGTGTTGATATTGGATGGGGTGATTGGAATTGTAAATTTGTGCCTTATGATGATGATTTTTGTAGTAACGATCATAGTAAGGAGCTGAATTGCAATAGCTCCTCGGTTGTTGATGATATAGCTAGTACAAAACAATGGGGAAAGGATTGGTGGTGGAGACAGGATGGGAGTGGTGAATTGTGTAGTAAAGATTATGTCATGGAGTGGATAGGGAGCCAAGATTGCCCCTCAGCAAATCTAGATTGGGATGACGAGAAGAGAAGTACTCCTGGAAGAAAAGAATTGCGTCGTATGGTCCCATTAGATAAATTAGACGATGCAAACGAACCTCCTCGATTAAAAGAATTCAAGTTTGAAAATCATGTTAGTGGATTTGAGAAGAAGGAACATGAAGGCAGGAAAAATTGTCGGAAGAAAAATAGGAAGATGCAAGAGTGGTGGAAAGATGAGCAGCACTTGGATGGGATAAACCAGAAGGGTAGTAAGCTGAAGAATATTGAAACAAAGCGGAAAGGAGGGTTTAGAATACCACATTTTGATCTTGGTCGCAGGTTTAGATTTCATAGACGACGAGAGAAAATGGGAGAACAGAACCAAAATGATACTGATCAAAATGGGGAGTTCAGTTTCAGAAGGGGGTGGAAGAAAAAGAATGCGCGATCTACTGGAAGTGATATGTGGAGTGGGGATCTTTTTAGTCGCGAGTTAAGCAGTACAACAAGCATGAGAGGCACGCTATGTTATGTTGCACCAGAATGTGGTGGCTGCGGGTTCTTGATGGAGAAGGCTGATATATACAGCTTAGGGGTTTTAATTCTTGTGATTGTCTCCGGTAGAAGGCCATTACATGTTCTTGCTTCCCCCATGAAGCTTGAGAAAGCAAATTTAATAAGTTGGTGCAGGCAGTTAGCTCAAACTGGGAACATCTTAGAACTAGTAGATGAAAGAGTGAAAGATGAATACAACAAGGAGCAGGCAAGCTTGTGTATAAACTTGGCGCTGTCATGCTTGCAGAGGATGCCTGAATTACGGCCAGCTATCGGAGAGATTGTCAAGATTTTGAAGGGGGAGATGGATCTACCGCCTCTACCTTTCGAGTTTTCTTCCTCCCCACCTTCCAAGTTGTGTAGTAGGTCAAGGAGAAAACAAGGATCCAATGCAGAGTAGGTTCAGTAAATTTTCTTTGTTTGCTTCCATTTATCATGTTGCGTCATTTGCTGAGTGGCACATAGGATGGAAGCTGTAATCTGTTAACACATGATGGATGTGAAGCTGTGTTCTTCGAGGCTATATGTAAATCGGATGAATGATTTTTCATTTTCCTTGTCTCTGATTGGATGCATATATTTCTGGTTCATGGTAATGTTATATCTTTCTTCTTTGGTTAAGATTTTGTTTATTTAGGTAACATCCTGGAGACATGTATCTGTTTACTTCCGTCCTCAGAGTATATACTTACTCCTAGAACACTAACCAAACACGTTATCGATGGTCTATCTTACTTGTCTTTGCAAGCCTACGAAAGCTGGATGTCTAACCATGGCCTAGTGGTAAAAGTTTGGGACCAAGAAGTTTGCTCCTTCTGTGGTCTCAGGTTCGAGCCATGTGATTGCTTATATGATGGCTACTAGAGGCTTACATGGTCGTTAACTTCAGGGCCCGTGGGATTAGTCGAGGTACGCGCAAGCTGGCCCGAACACCCACGTTAAACTAAAACAAAAAAAAAAAAAACTGGATGTCTTGGCTGATCAACTTATGTTCCATTACTTGTAACTTGTAACTTGTAACGACTAAGAAATGGAACCTGAAGAAAATAAACTCGATACTTCATGGTTAAGTTGCGTGCCTGTTTGTCAGATAAGGAGAAGTAAAGCAAGAACAGAAGGGAACCTCTTTCGATACTTCGTTTGAATATGGATGTGCATTATTGGATGTCATCTCTGACCTTTGAAACATTGAGAAAACTAAAACGGTAAGGGGTTTCAACATAGCTAGCTTTATGCTGGTTTTGGTTTGTATCGTGGATCGAAATAGTAAAATGATAATTTTATTTTTTTCATTAAAAATATTTGACCTGGGGATAATTGAGTATTATTATATTTTATATACATTAAAATTACTAACTTACAATTAAAAGCAAAAAAAAAAATTGAACAACCTTCAAGGGTTGTTTAGATTATTTTTTAAAAAACTTAGTGAAAAGACTTAGTTATCCTTAGAATAAAAAATTCTTTAGGTGATGTTCAAGGGTTTTTTTTGTTTTTTTATCTTGGTTTTTATATATTATCAAGTTGAATGAATGACACTTTTGTCATTAAATAAATATTAATATTAATAAAAAAGATGGAAGACAACTATATTACACTTATCATTGTATAGGTTGAAGTCACCACATTTTAGCGACGCGGGGTGGTGTAGTGGTCAAATGATAGCTTCCAGGATGACATTCAAATCCACTCGGTGACCCCTCCATTTGTTGGTAGCGGTGTTTTGGTTTGGCGTCAATATTTTTTATTATTATTATTATTATTTTTTCTTCTAAACCTCTGCATTTTCAAAATAGCTTTTCGATTTTGAAATTGGTGATTGGTTCACCAATTCTTTGAAATTGGTCCACGACTATATATCTATAAAAGGTGATTGGTTCACCATTCTTTGAAATTGGTGGCAGCTGGTAGAGATGATTGCTCCTTTGATTTCGGTGGTCTTTTTGACTAGCCAGGAGCTAGACATGTCATCATCATGGATTATATAATTTAGTATCAGTAATAAAAACAAAATAATAAATTGCGTGAACTCTAATTAAAACTTTAATTATAGTCTAACGCATTTTGAAATTTCTTCCCACGTTAATAATAAATTACAGGGCTTCTAAATATATAATGGAAGAATAATTAAGAAAAGATAAAGTATTGTAAATTGGTTTGCATAGTAAGATTCCCTTTTGAATTCCCAAAAATCATAGCCTATTCTTCATTTCTAAGTTTTCTTCGGTGCAGCCCATTATTTTATGTGCTCGTTTATCCTTCTTCCCTTCCTCAGGCTTTCTTCTCCTTTTAGCCCAAAATCGGCAGTACCCTAAGTCTTTCAAGGCTTCCCTCACTCTTTTTGCTATTGTAAATCAACTCGAGAAACTGTATACAGTACAGATCGAGAGACCCTTTTGCGACAGTTTTAGTAAGGAGTGGGGACTTTTAGCGACGATATTAGGCCGGTGTTTGTGTAGTGCTACTTTCCTAAAACCAGTGAAATTCGATCCCCCACCCAGTCTAAATGCTATCAATTAAGAAAACGTTAATTAATGCATGGTTGATTTAAGCGAGACTTCACATAATTAAAGTGCTAAAAACTTATAAAAGTATATTATTTCAACAAGACTTCTCCTTGTTAATTTAAGCAAATATTATGTTCATGAGAACATCCATGGACCCAAACTCATGGAGGTCAGATTGTGTTCGTTTTTTCTTTTGATTTTGTATTTGTTGTGGGGTACAATCCTATACAATAAAAAAAAAAAAAACAAGAAAGCAAAAGCAATGACATGAAACAAAGAAAACTAATTAAATTTTGCTCGTGTGATTTGTTAACGAACGTTTTCCTGCTTTCTCTTAGTTAAATCTGTAAGTTAAGAGAAGAGAATTACGAGGGTTATGATCTATGGAGCTGATGCTAGAACATGAAGATAAAAGCACAACCAAGGCTGCAGAAAGAATGGCTTTGTGATCCATCATTGCTATCCAGGGGCCCGGACTTGTCATGGCATTGCCTGAAATATGTTTTTCAAGCTCGATACAAATTTGAAAAGCGAAAAAACTATTTTTCTAGTATTTTAAATGGAGAAACATTGCATTTGAATATAAAGTTCTTGTTTTTTTTCCTAACTCGGTTTTTCTAGATAATTTAAGTATTACTATGTATCTAAACGGTCTTTAACTTTTCACTAAGTTTTTTTTTATTATTAACATAGGTGTCCGGATCAATTTGCACGCACTTCAATTAATTCCACGGGCCATGAAGTTAACGACCATGTAAGCCTCTAGTGGCCATCATATTAGCAACCATAGGGCTCGAACCTGAGACCACAGGAAGAGCAAATCTTTTGGTTTCAAATTCTTACCACTGATCCAATTACTAGATGGTTGACTTTTCACTAAATCTTGTTATAGCAATTAACAATGATGACACATTAAAATTTTGGAAACTAAGAGTAACATTGGAAAATTAAAACTATAAGAATACAAATGGTATATTTCTGATCATTAATAGACTAACCATTTGAAAATTAAAAATGGATACATTTTGAACATAACACCCTCGGGGTGGAATGTATTTTGTGTTCAAAACACTACCGATTGGGTTGAACCCTCGAGAAGATGGGGCTTCTCGAAGCTTCTCTAATAAATAAATAAAATACTAATAGATGGAAATCATTACACATTATACAATTAAAGAAAACTAAAAGGTATAGACTCAGTGTCATTATGAATTGAAATAGTAAAATAATATTTTTTTTTTCTTTTTTAAACATAACACAAATAGACTTGGAAGTGAGGATATAATAGTTTTTTTGTTTTTATTTTCATAGTAAATTTACTATTATGCCCTTGGAGGATTTTTCCCTTGATTGGATAATTTTTTCAATTGCATCCCTTAATATTTCAATTCATTTGATTTTATGTTAGATTTGATCTTTATTCTCTTGATTGCTATTTGTTTTGTTTTTAATCTTGTTTCTTGTTAGAAATTTTTTTTTTGATTTCATGGCTCAAAATTTAATTAATCAAGATTTTGTTAACCTTTCGGGTCACGAGTTTGGAAGATTGAGCTGGATTGTCTTGAATTTTTTTTCAAGTGCTTTTTTATAGTTAATTTTTGTTGATACTATCTTTTTATAGGGTTATCATGATCTTATATGTTAGGCCACGAGTTTTACATGTTAAACCAGCTTGGCCCAAAACAACATTATTTTTTAAATTTATTTATTGTTGTTATTGCCATGTTTTTTTATCATATTATCAATTTTTTCTTACTTCTTTAAAAACACAATCATACCCTAAACATTTTTCTTTTGGGGTTGAAAAAAGTGAAAAACTTTGGCACGGCCTACAGTGTACGTCGCATGGACCACTAATGTGTTAGCTAGTGTGTTTTTCTTAGAGTAAAACCAACTTGAGTTTTGTTCCACAGTCATGGCATTTGCTACTCTTAGGTATATATACATTTCATATATACCTTTACTATGACTATCAAGTTTTCTTGCTTGGCCTCTTTGTTCTACAAGGGAGAGGTGATCAGAACAAACACACATCTTGTTCTTTAAATATGATAGCATCTGATCAGCAGTGATAGAAGTGAAGTTTCTTCCGGTGTAAATACCAAATATTGTAGGAGGCTGACAGGCACACTAAACTAATATTGGCACATAAGCAAAGCTAAGGCACTTGGTAGAACATGATCCAGAATCGAATTCTCAACACATGATTTTTTTAAAAAAAAAAGAGGTTAGAATCTAGCTGTGGTACTTGTTCAGTTATTCTCATCCAAAACGAAAGAAAAGAGTAAAAAGGTGGCCAAAAAAGAAAGAACGATTCATTCAGATATTTTCAAGAAATCTAGATAATATAACATCCAAAAAGAGAAAACAAGAAAAATTGAGTAATGAGGGGGGGGGGGGGAACCAGAATTAATACAGTTCCGATGAGCTTTTCAACCACCAAATTAAATCACTAACCATCTAGCTACTAGATCCAACCAGATCCAAACCAAATTGAAGCAACTGCCAAAACCAAAGCCCTCAAGCCCACCAACCCCTTATGGAAAACCAATGGAGCTGCAGAATCTGAGGATTTCACGTTAGCAGCCATGGTAGCAGATGTTGGTGGTGGTGGCAAAGGGTGAACAAGAATAGTAACCTTCATGCCATTGAAACACTGCCCATTCCCACCAATGAAGTAGTATCTCTTGGCCTTGTTAAGAGGTATGAAATCTTTGCCACTAGTCCAGTTGCCTACTGCTCCTTCTGTTGTACAGTTGTCATAACCAGTCTGGTTCACTTCAAAGACATTGTACTGTGTCTTTTGGTACCTAAAAGCTACATTGACAAAGCGAAAGCAAACACTTCAATTATAAACGGGAACTGGGTTTTGATCTTCTGGCTAAACTTAAACTGATGTTTATAAACAGACTTGATGTATAGATAGAGCTAATTAAGGAGAGGGGGGAGGCTTACAGATAAGGTCACCAACATAGAAGGTGTGGTTGTTCGCCCAGTGAGTATAGTTGATTCCAGGGTTCCAGCCTTTATTAGCACCAACAATGTGGTCAGTAGCGGTGGTAGCAATGGCGGAGAAGAGGATGAAGAAGCAAAAGAAGATGAGCCGAGCTGAGCTGGACACCATTTCACAGTGACTTGTTTGGTTCTCGGCTACTTTCTTTTCTTGGACAGTAAAGAGTTAGTGAGTGAGGATGACAAAGAGCACCTTTTTTACTACACTTGACAAGGGCAATCCTCTTTTATAAGATCCAAGAAAAAATTTGAAAGTGATTCAGGCATGCATATCACATTACCGTTTGCATTATCACAGTCAATGATTATGCTGCCATGCCTATACTTTTCTTGTTTTTTTATATGAAATAAGTTTTTTTTATTGAATAATTGGATTACAGAACAACAACAAATCTCTTGGAAAATTTAATTTAGTGAATAGTTTATAATTAATTTAAGAATAACTAAAGTCATTTGAAACAAGTTATCATTGCATTAAAATTGATGCTGCACTTGATTTTAAAAAAGAAACCACAATTGCTTTCGTAGGCGTGCCTCTAGTTTTCTAGTTACATGGTCCAGTGTCTTCAGCTCAAGACAAAATGTCCATGTCCAACGGACAAGTAAATTAAAAACAAAAATGGGTAGGCAGCCGTTGGCGACTATATTTGAAATTGCGAATGCATGGTAGTTATAGTCTTAGGGTTCCATCTGGTTTAAGATTCTAGTCAGGAAACTATTTTGGAAAAAAAAAATTGAAGTTGACCTGATCATGTCAATCAAGTCAGTGGAGTTTATCCAGGTAAAATTAAGTGTAATCAGATCAATTTCTAAACATGTTCAAAATAAAATCTGACCTGAGCTAGGATATAAATCAGCAGATTATTCGACCTCAAGCCAGGTTTTATAACCATGGAATGCATGGAGCTTTCTTTTTCCCTCCTTCCTTAGGTAAGGTTAAGTTCATTGGAATGGTCCCAGTGGATCTCTCTGTCTGCAAGTGAATCTTGGAAAGGGAAAAATAGATGAGAGTTTCAAGACAAGCTAAAAGCTAGAGAAGAAACATTCCTGCTCAGCAATCGGTTTTGTATGTTTACAAGCTCGATAGACACGGTTTAGGATGTCATCACATCTCTAATGCTCCTCACAATGACAAGAGGAGGTACTTAATACATGAACTTTGATTGCCTGGAAAACGTTTATGAGTATGTCCGGAACCTGATTGACTCTACCTGTTCTACCAGCTAATAAAGACGGAGACACACTAGCCACATTGCCGTGGACCACAAACACGATATTTACAGGCAACAAAGGAAAAATATAATAAATACATATTGTCTCGGTATTATTCTTAAGAAATGCTGGCTGGATTACCTTTCACATAAGAGAAGGTGCTTGAGATTTTTCTCCTCCAAGGATTGAAACCAGTCATGCAGAGATGCCCCTTCCTACTTGAGAATTTGGGCCTCGTCAAAGCTACCTTTCACATAAGTATGAAAGGATGAATTAAAGGTAGGGAATAACTATAGACAATCAGTTGGGGAAAACAGAATTTTTAACTGTTGTTAGTAAACAGAGCACAAGTATTATTACTATTCGTCATTGCATCGAGCCTAATCCAAGGTTTTTCCACATCATAAATTTCCCAAAAAATTTGCAGGTCATTCCCAGATGGTTGAAATTTCAGCATATGCAGTTAAATATGATCAACTAAGAGCAGCAATATTTCAATTCAAAAGGTTAAATAACTATCAAGCATACTAACCCCGATATTTTTACAAAGAATCACAAATTCAACTGAAGAAACAAATCACATATTCAACTGAAGACATATAAAGAAAGAAATATAGATGGCGTCGAAGTAATTAAAGCTTACAACCTCAGAAGTTTTGTAACCAATGCATTTGTCAAAAACAAATTCACCATGAAGAAAAATCTCCCTCCGTCCCCCTTTACTGAAATCCTCAAGGATCTATAATTCAACAAATAGTGAATTCAAATTCTTTCTCCTCCACCTACCGTCATAGGGAAAAAATTTATCATCACTTGTACCCGCTCGATTCCAGTCACATTCAGCAAGACAGCCCTTTTATCTCAAATTTGTCAAGGCTTTTCCTACATTTATTATATAACTGGAAAATGTGGGGATTAATCTGAGCCTCATCAGACATTTGTTAAGGCTTTTTCTATGCAATCTGAGAGATATGCATTACAAAGAAGCAAGAGAACTCTCCCATGATGTAGACACTTCCCAAACTAGATCCACACTGAAGAGCTATCAAAGAAATCTATAAGAATTATCAGGAACGACATCACAAGCCAGAATGGGTACTTGGCAACATTGATAAGCGCCTAGCCAGGTGCATATTAGAATGCAACAATACCTAGGACCAGGCAGTAAAGCAATGAAATTTGGAACAGTGATTTTTACAATTAATTTTTAAAGAAAAATTACCACAAGCATATTCAAAGAGAAATGCCAACATTTTCTAACTATAAAAATTTGCAACAATCGCAGTTAGACTGACTACTACAGTACCTTAGATCAGGCCTATTCACTAATAGGTCCACATGTGAATAGGTTGAGAATTAGCCAGTGCATACTGCAAGGTTCTCTGAAATAAAACCTCTTGCAATAAAATGAGATTGATATCTGGTGAAAAGAAATTTTCTCAGCTATGATTTCTGAGATCAATATCCCGGTATTTTGCTATGCAAACTGTTCAACTGGTGTCTTCTTCTTCTTCTTCTTCTTCATTAGTGTCGATGACTTTTCCGTCCGACCATGCTGCCTTTCTTGTGACTCACATGTTGATTTCTCTTAAATTGCCCTCCCAGCTTTTTTCTTTTGTCATTCTTGTCTTGAACTGGCATTTTCAACATTTTCTGAATCTTTGGATCATCTGAATATCCATTTGACCTCATCTCAGCATAGTATT
>Ga0307512_10007530_pt1 | contig 10771 bp, 9 predicted proteins | sample 14_EM_MG_FD_200267 | JGI IMG/M metagenome (GOLD analysis project Ga0307512, IMG submission 200267) | Populus trichocarpa ectomycorrhiza microbial communities from riparian zone in the Pacific Northwest, United States - 14_EM | ecosystem: Host-associated > Plants > Roots > Unclassified | place... | reverse complement strand
GCGTAACTGGACGCGACAGAAGAAAAGGTGGTGAAGCTCTCAATACAGTGCTGGGTTCACTGTTTCTATCTTAGTCATGGTGCAGTTAGAGTTTGCCTTCCAAGTCATGGAAGAATCACCATCGCTTTTCACCTCGTGGTGGCTTTGCCCCTCATTTTTGCTAGCTGTGCGTAGACTTCCTTCCAATCCGTGCACATTTGCAATAGTACTTCCATTCATCACCATGGCATTGCTACCAGATTGACATCTTTAGATTTAATCAATAAAATTACCTTCAGGTTTTTATTTGCGTCTGCAAATAACTAGTTAAGAAAGCATGGATGGAGCTTGGTTCTTTAGCAATTAAAGAAGCCATCCATGCATTTTCCGTTGTTTTCTCCCAAGTAATCCCTCCTGACAAGTACAGTGATCCCTAGAACTACAGTTCAACAACCAAACCCAGTAACACTGTCTTATCCATAATTCATACAAGTTTGACACTGATTTCTCCTAAGGATTCAATTACAGCTTTCACCTTTCCATGATATTCATTTTCTCTTCAGGAAAACAGTAACAGCAGGTATATCCTTGAGCGGCAGGCGCTCTCCTAGTATCTTGCCAATCTTGGCAGCAGCTGCACATCTCTGGCATTTTCCATGGTTGATCTCAGGCCCTTCTCCTGTGAGCTTGCCGAAGATGCTACTGTGGCCGATGGAGAGTGGAACACTTGGGCACTAACATAGTTGTTTGCGAAATGCATCTTCAGAACATAGGGCTTCAGAAATTGAGTAACTCTAGGCAGTCTAACCGGAGGAGGAATAACCATCTGTGTCTGCAAATCAAAAGCGAATAAAATCATAGGTACAGAAACAAAAAAGACTTACATAATTAAAAAAAAAACCCGAGTTGGATTATGAGAAGAAAAAGCCACATCTCTGAAGTTTGTTCATCAAGAAAAATAGAATGCCTGACTGGTTAACAAACTACTAACTCCTGTGAAGCACAAGGACTAACTTAAAGCTGTGACTTGTGTCAAACCTGTGTAATTAAGAAAAGTATCATGGGCTAAGCTCTCTAATAGACAGTCAAAGACGAGTTTGAATACCCACTTGAGTTATCAAGATCTGAAATTGCAGGAGAATTGCTTTTCTAAGAGACGAGACATAAGCTATTTGTACACTCAACTAATAATCATTCTACTCTTGCAACAAAATTTTTCCCACTGCCAAAATGAAAAGTTTATTCTAAAAAATTATGAAAAAGGAAAATCTTAACTCGATGTACATTGAAATAGGGTAGGCCAGAATTACAAGAGGCGTAGCTAGTGCCATCCAGGCCTCAAAACTTTACAGTCTGATATCAAGTTTTTAACAAATTAATTTAAAGCATCAGATGTGAACCAAAAATCTGTCAATTTCCATGTAATTGCTGTCACGAGGGAACTGTGCAACAGGGAAAGGTCTGAAATCACATGAGATTCTAGAAACATCAGATTGACCAATAAAATTGCAGTTCTAAGTTAGCAAACTCTACTGTAAAGTAAACCCAGGCTGTTTCATCAAGAGGATTTCGAGCAATTGATGACAATGGGATGAACGAGTCGCAGCGTGTGCAGTTTCAATTAAAAAGTAAAAGACTTGTAAGGGTAATTCATGCATAAACAATAATTGGTGCCTTGGAACAATAAACACAAAATTAGTGACCAAAAGTTTCCACATCAATGAACATTAACAGCAACCACAAAATCTAAAGCATTATCAAATTCTTAACAGGTCAAAATTACCAATACAAAGACTATAATAACTTCATCACAACTCAAATCAAATAAAAAAGGAGTCTTGTCATCTCATATTGCAGTTGCAGAGACCTTTTCCAGTTACACTACCAGGACTGAAATCAACTTAAGAATTACACAAACAAAGCAGAAACCTTTACATGTCCAAATCACTAAAAAAACATATGAGACCATCTGTACTGAAGAACAAAACCCCAAACAGTCAAAAACTAAAATTTCCAAACAAATGGCAGTAAATTCTTAAAACCCTTTTCATATCAAAACACCCGTTTCAGTTAAAGATGGTATCTGTAATAATATCTCAGTAATGGAAGCCTGTCAGAACTCACCGCACCGCATCACATAAATAAATAAACGGAGCCTGATAGAGGAAGGTTTAAAGTGGACTGTGGTTGTGCTTTATATGACCTCAAACCCAACTCCAAACTTTTTGGATCTTTATAATTCTTAGATTCGAATTGTAGGGGAGATGGCTGTGAGAAAATTTTGCAAATAATTTGTTTAAAATTAAGGAAAGAAAGACTATGAAAATTGTTATGAAATGTAATCATATTCTCGTTTGGATAATTCTATCTTTGACACAAATATCATTCTTGAATGAGTTTTTGAAGAACTCCACTACTATTTTTTTGGGACTAACAGTGGTAGTATATAATTAAGAGTCACTTTCTTTTTGTGTTTTAATTTTTTTTTTAAATGAAGTTTTCTTTTCTTTTCGTATAATTTTAATATTATTATGTTAAAAAATAAATTTTAAAAATAAAAATAAAAATAGTATTTTAATATATTTTAAAAAAGCGATTCCGTTCTAAGTAAATCCTATTATTCTATTAATGATTAATATTATTAAATAATTTTATCATCATTCAGCCACCAAATCACTCCTCCATTCAATGGTGGACGGATGATGAAGCCAAAAATCTAATGATATCCATTTACTGTTGTTAAGGAAAAAAATTGAATTGCAAAAATCACAGAACCTTCGAAGAAGAAATTTCGTTGACGTTCAAAAATCAAAACAATTTGGTAAAGAAAATTTTCTATCAGCAATTTAGCAAGGAAAAAAAAAATTAATCGGCAAATCTCATCTCACTGACGAAAATTCAGAGTGCAGAGGTACATAAACGGCAAAGAAGTGATAAACGTGGAAGAACACAAGTTACAAATAGACAAAAACTTTTAAGACAACATAACCACAACATCAACCTCCAGTACCGGAGCTTCCAATGCTAAGACCAACCACATAAATACCCTCCAAGACCAAGAATTTCTCTTGCAAATAAAAAAAAAAAATAGACCAAAGTAGTTTTCTTACACAATCACCATGCTTTTGCACACGCACTTCTTTGTAAGTTATCTTTTCATTCTTTTTTCCTTTCTCTTTCTCTCATCATCAAAGAATCAAAGTTTCAATCTTTTTGTTTCAAGTTTGAATTTTTCATTTGAATTTGCAGCAGACTTTAAGAACTGCAAGAAGGGTTCTTGGAAATGTAATGAAAGGCAAGTGGGTTGTTGTTTCGTATTGAATTTGATTGGGTTATTTTTTTTTTCTCTTATCACAGAACTGCCTTACGTTCATTTGTCTCAAATGGGATTTTCTTATGATTGATATTCCTTGGTTTTGAAGTACTGTTCTCGACCTTGTTTTCGTAGATTCTGTTCAATTGAGCAACAAGAATTGTATGCCATTGAGAAGAGGCAAAAGGGTTGTTTCTTTTCAAGGCTCTGCTGTAAGATTTGTACAAACATCATACCGTATTTCACTGCCTGCTGGGAACGCATTTGGAAACCAAGAAAAAGTCTCTTCAAAAATTTTGAAAGACAAGAAGACAGTTCCTGATTCAGATCCTCCAAGTGATAGAGATGTTGATCTTTTGTACCAGTTTTTTGATCGAAGGTTTGAGCAATCTCAAAGAAGCTGTTTCTTTTCTTTCTTTTTTTTTCTTTTTTGAGCAAAATTGTTTCATTTCTTTGATTAGCTATGTCTGTTTTGTAACAAAATGTGATGTTTTTATTTATTTTTGCTATGTACAGCACCAAATTGGTGGTTTTGACTGGAGCTGGGATTAGTACAGAATGTGGAATTCCTGATTATAGAAGGTTTTATCTCTTTCTCTATACTGTTCAATAAGCTTAATACTGTCGTACAAGTCTATCATATCTACAAGATGTTTTTTTGCACTTTTAATATATCAGTAAGCAGTGCATTTGTAATAATAATAACAGAATGAACTCTTTGCAAGTTTGCTCAAGCTGCTAGTGGTCAATAACTTTCTGCTTTGGAATTGTGGCAACTATCGTTGATGATGGCTAAATTGAAGTTTTTTGATGCTTGCATTGAATTTATTCTCTCACTCCTCAACTCGTGCCCATGTTTGTCTGGTATAATGCCATGGCATGTTGTGATTCATTGATGAATCTTATTTTCTTCATCCACATTAATATTTAGGATGCACATGAACTCCTTCACTGTGGATGGTTTTGTAAATTGTTCATTTCCGTGTGCTCTTCATGTGAACTGGGCTGCATGTTTAGTATTAGATAGCCATCAGTGGGGAAAGGCAAAGATTGCATATGGTTCATCGATCACATTAATACAAGTGGCTGGAGCCTGCTTTGATCTATAGTTGTCTACTCTTCCCCTCTGTTGAGTATATGATGATCTTCTTCTTTTTCCCTTCTATTTGCTTATGCATTGGCTATGTCCAAGAAGATAAAATTGTGTAGTAATTCAAACTGGTTATCCAATCTATGGGTAACATGTGATGTTTTATCTCTAGAAGCATTTTTGTTGAATTTTCTTGGTGGGGCCAAACTGATGTATAATGATATGGAATTTGTTCCTGCTGCAGTCCAAATGGAGCCTACAGTTCTGGTTTCAGACCTATTACCCATCAGGTGATCTGAAGGCACGTTGTCAGATATCTTGTTTCTTCAGCATTTTTTCAACATTGATAAGTGTTTAAATATGTTCAAGGTTATCAGAACCGAAACAAAGGAAAGCTACTAAATTTCAAGATTGCCATCTGTAATGGTCCTCTAATAAAGCTTCAGTTCTCCAGGAATTAAGCAATATGCTAGAGCATCAATCTGTGGCAGGATAGATGATCTTCTATTTAGACTAAAAGTTTTAGAAAATAGCAGCTTCTGCCAGCCCAATTTGACTAGGGCTTACTTAGCTAATCTCACATGATGACTGTATCAGTCTCTGAACAAAAATGACAATAAAATATGTAGACCAATTCATGAATAGATGATTGGGAATTTGCTGAGTTGATTATCATAATAGAAAAATCTAAATCCTTCACTTTATGGATCAATTAATCTCTGCCAGTGAGATAATGGCATGACAGAAAAGAGATTAGCTATATCAATGTCTGTTCTTTTTTCCCTTTTTCTTTCATGCAATAGCTATGAGAGAAAATTTTAGAGTAATTCAAACTGTTTATTCAATGTAAGGTTGAATTCATTGATGTGGAAGCCATTTGCAAATAGATGAGTTCTATATCTTATTTTAGAATATTTAGATTCATGTTTGCAGCTGAGGGAAGTCAGTTGTTAAGTGAATGCAGTACTGAATATACATTATCTCCTAAACTTTTGTTCAATGAGACCATCTTCCTTTTAGACTGGCACTTGCCTCGTATATATTTTAGATGCCTATTGGATTTTAGTTCACTAAAAGGAATGCAGCTCGTACATGTTGCTTGATCCTATGATTAGCATTGTTAGAGCCCATTTAGTTGTAAAAAAATTAAGAAGATTTTTATCACAGAAGCTGGAGCTTGTTCAGTACTTCTTTCTTCTACCAAGGAAATCTTTTGTATTGTATTTTCACCCTGTACTTTCCAAAGATTGGTATAATTTTTTTTCCGATGCAACAAAAGTTTACGTTGTTAACATATACTTGCATCTCTCTATGAACAGGAGTTTGTCCGTTCAAGTCGAACACGTAGGCGATATTGGGCTAGGAGCTATGCTGGATGGAGACGGTTTCATGCTGCAGAACCTAGTGCAGCCCATTTTGCTTTGGCATCTTTAGAAAAAGCTGGGCGGATTGATTTTATGATTACACAAAATGTTGATAGGTAACTAGCTGTTCATACCACTCCTTTTTTTCGAGAAACTATGAGGGTCTCATGCAGCCATAGACAAGTGCTATATTGACAAACTTTATCAAAATACTGTTCCAGACTGCACCATCGTGCTGGGAGCAACCCACTTGAAATACATGGAACTGTATACTCTGTGACTTGTCTAGATTGCAACTTTTCCTTTCCGCGGAGTTCATTTCAAGATCAACTGAAGGCCCTCAATCCAAAGGTTGGTTTTGTACAATTTACTGTTGCTAGGTAGGAAATATCCAGACTCTAATGTGTTATACAGCATCATGTCATCAAAGCTTAAGAGGTGAGTTCATGAGCTAGTTTCGGTTCAGAGAGAATGACATACGGGTCTAGCCGAACACTTTTGGAGATATGACTAAATTAGATAAATGAGGTCTTAACATAGGCACACCATTGTTATTAGGTCAGGAGCCTCAGATTCAAGTAAAAATGCCAGAAATGGCTTTTAGAATGTGGATTGGAAATGTATGAATCTAAGAATGTAGGGCTTCAATGAGGTAATTGAGGTTCTAGCTGATAGAAATTGTGATAAGGTATCCAGTTACTAAAATCTCAAAAGAGGTTTAAAGAGAATTCTCAAATGCCAAATGGATTTCACGAATGAGCTTTAGTTTCGAGAGATTGACATAAGTATATGCTGTACCCTTTTAGAGTTAAGAGGCTTTAGATAAATGAGGTCTTAACATAGGCATGCCTTTTTTTCAAAGGTTTGGGGCCTCAGAATCAAGTACAATTGTCAGAAATGGCTGTTAGAACATGGATTGGAAACATAAGAATCTAAAAATGTAGGGCTTGAACGAGGGACTTGAGGTTCTGTCCAATAAAAATTGTGATAAGGGATCCAGTTAATCAAACTTTTGAAGGGTTTTAAAGATATTTCTCAAATGCCAAAAAGGATTTTCAGGGATGATGAGGGAGCAGTTTCCGTCCCTTTTATTGGCGAGGTGATGGAGAGGATACCCATTTAAAAGGTGCCTATATAAAGGGATGAATAGTAGGAGCTAAAACCCCATCATAGAAAATATTTTGCATTTCTTAAATAATGTGAAAATGTGTAAAACCTCTGAGCGAAAAATTATAAATTGAATAGTTTCATGTAAAACAAAAAGAAAAAAAAATTGGTAACTCTCGATCGGGTTATCAGAAAATTCTGAAAATTTGCGTAGAGACTTCTAATATGATTCCTTAGCTTGGGTTAAAATTTCAGAATTTTTAGAGAAATTCAAAAATTTGACGAAAAATCACAATTTGACTAGTTTTATGTTATTGGACGTAATTTTAAATCCGACCATCAGATGAAGCTAAAATTTTATGAGGAACCTTAAAATATATTAAATAAAATCTGATTAAAATTTTAAGATGAACGGAGCTCGGTAGTGCTATCAAAGAATAAGGACTGTCAAATGGAAGCAAAAAGACTCATTAAGGGTAAAATGGTAATTTGTCATTAAAAATAAAACAAAATGGTTGGCAAGGTTACATGCAAAAATCACCTTTGAATTGCCTGTTTTCCTTGAATGGCTTTCTTTCCTTTTTTCTTTCAACTACTTAATCCTTTTTTAACCTGGCTGCAAATTCATTTTTTCATCTGGAATGTTATTTATGTTGTGCTAAGGCTGATTGAGAAAATCATTATGTAGTGGGCAGAAGCAATTGAAAGTTTGGATAATGGAAGTCCTGGATCGGAGAAGAGCTTTGGCATGAAGCAAAGGCCTGATGGTGATATTGAGATTGATGAGAAATTCTGGGAGGCGGATTACCACATACCTGCATGCCCAAAATGCAATGGAGTGCTCAAACCTGATGTAATATTTTCTTGTACTGGTTTATAATTTTCAGCTGCTATATCTTTGGAGGCTTTTAAATTCTGATTCCAAAACAAATGTTTTTGCTTTTCTTATTTCAGTAACTGCTTATGTCTACTATAATTGATATATGCAAGCAATATCCATATCCATATTTTAGTTATCATTCTTTTTTACTGGGTTACTAGATGACCTGATGTATCTTCAACTGTGTAGATGTTGCAGAACCATGTGGTCATAAAAGACTGGTATAGTGCCATAAGTACATGGAATATCAGGATACAGGGAAATTATTTAATACACCTGAGGTTGTACTCCCCTTTCTTAATGAAGGTGGGGTCCGTGGATAATTTTCATGGTGGGTCCCATGTTTATGTGTGTGAGAGAGAAGAGTACAACTCCAAGTGTGTTGAAATTGTTGTTTTCCATGACAGGATTTCATCAAGTGCTATAAGATGTTAAAAGGAAATTTAAGTCCTGAAAATAAGGTAGACATGCATTGAAAATACTAAGAGTGGCATTGTCTAATGTTCATAGAAAGTTGTCATTGAATGGCATTGTCTAATGTTCGTAGAAAGTCATCATTGAATGGACGTGATGGTCTGTAAACTTGGTAAGTTTTCTGATATCAGGTAGTACATGCATTATGCTTGGTTTTAAGACGGGGCATATATTTGTGACCATGTAATTGTTGCTTTGCTATTTCACTGTTAACAGATGGTAATACATGTGAAAGCAGAATTCATGTACATGTATCGAATACATATCTTATACACTGTGCACCCAAGGTGAATCTGCCATTATAATATGAGTTTCTATCAGTATTTCAAGTATTCGCTTCTGCACATCATTTTATAGTCTTTCTTTCATATTGAATTTCATATACTTGTGCAATAAGTGCCTAGTATAGGTTGTTACAAAATCCAGTAATTTTATTTTATAGCTGTCTCTGAATTGTTCAGTAGAAGAAGGTTCATGGTGTGAAATAACTAAAAAATATCACATAGATGATACAAAATGTTCTTAGGCTTTTCTTTTTTGAGAAAGTGGTCATATTTTGAGTTCATCTGCTGTAAATCTCATTACTATAACCTCTGATGGAAATATTAATGATGACTTATCATGGAAGGCTTACTTGCTGATTGCATAGATTAACTTTGAATTATTTAACAAAGAAGTTGCAGTATTTGGTCATTCATATATGAGTGCTATGACAGTTTCTTCAGTTCACAAAATGAAATGTGGGCATGTATGCAGCACACATATAATCATTTTTATTCAAGCAAATGCACTCATGTATGATACAACAATAGCTGAGCTAAACATACAGGTAAAGCACCTTTTGAAATATTGGTTCTGAACATGGTAATCTGCTAATCCTGAAGGTTGTTTTCTTCGGCGATAATGTCCCCAAGGATAGAGCAGACAAGGCAATGGACGCTGCAAAAGGTTGCGATGCTTTCCTTGTACTAGGATCATCTCTAATGACCATGTCTGCTTTTAGACTCGTCAGGTAAATGCATTTTTTGTTCATTTCTCTATGACGGGAGATGACAAATTTTGATTGCGTAACAAGGTTATGATCAGAGATACCTTTGTCTCTGGAAAATTTATGTCTTAGTTTACAGCTTCTTTGTTTCTTTTTCTTCCTTTTGATCTGGAAATAAATGAAGTCTCTCAAAATCTAAACTCAATGTTGATAATCAAGAAAATTCATTAATTGACGATGAGAATAGGACTGAGGATAATAACTGCCATGCATGTCTCCATGCAGTGAACAATACATCAATAACTGTGAACAGTAGTAACTGAATGTAAGCCTGCATCCTCTGAAGGCTGCAATTAAGTCGATGGTCATTTTCATCCCTGAAGCATTATAAGTTCATTTAAGGTTGACATTGATGTCGACTCCATCAAAGGGATGAATAAATGTTGCCACATGCATATTGATAAAGACTATAGCTTGAATCAAGACAACCTTAATTTCGTGTGTGCAAGGAATTAATGCTTGAAGTTGAAGTGGAATCTGGGATTTCTTTAACCTTTTTCTTTATCATTGTACCCAACTAAAACACAACTGACAATGAAGCAACTGAAGCATGATGTTTTTAAGACTGCTCAAGCTTCAATTGACAAGGCTTTTGATATCGAACAGAGCTGCTCACGAGGCAGGTGCTGCTACAGCAATTGTAAATTTAGGTGTGACGCGAGCTGATGATATCGTGCCTTTAAAGATAAATGCCCGATTAGGAGAGGTGAAGTCTTCTGAAACTAATTTGGGAACTATTTTCTTCACGTTATCATGTCTTGGCTTTATTGATCCTTGTTATGGGCTATCATGGGCTATCACAGATATTGCCTAGAGTACTGAACATTGGATCCCTCAGCATCCCTGCTCTCTCCTGATGATACGAGAAAGAGGTAAAATGAGAATACATTTTCATTAAGAAAAAAAGTTGCAATTTTGCCCCTTCCCTTTTCAAGCATCCCAGGGATCCACGTTGTTGGTAATGCAATGAACTAGTTTATTCTGCCTTTCTTTTTCCAGGTGGGGATTGAAATGAAGAGGGGCTATGAGCCTTCAAGTTCTATTTAAACGTCATGATAGTTTTTTTGTTGGCATCGCTGCACCATCCTATAGAATGACTAGCGGAACTTGTTGATCAACAGTCCCCTTGAGATTCTGAGGGCATATCTAGCTCAGGATTTCACCAATGTGAGTATCATATAATTGTGCACGATACATTTGTTTGGAGGCAACTTCAAGATGCCATCAAGCAAGCAAAGAATGGTGTATGCCATTAACATTTCAATCGGTTTGTGGTCTTTCCAGTAAATTTATGATTTGATTAATTTTGTTTGCTGTATTGGGTATAAAATCCTGTTCATGTTGTAACGTTTAAGGTGTATATGTATGGTGGATGACATGTTGATTTATTTAATGGAAAAGGATTCCAATGAACAATAATGGCTAATGTGTGAGCAGCTAATTCCCAGCACATTAATGGTTCCAAACTCTCAACCATAGCACATGCAGCAACTCAAGATTATTGAGATTCTGGGGC
>Ga0307512_10007529_pt1 | contig 10772 bp, 11 predicted proteins | sample 14_EM_MG_FD_200267 | JGI IMG/M metagenome (GOLD analysis project Ga0307512, IMG submission 200267) | Populus trichocarpa ectomycorrhiza microbial communities from riparian zone in the Pacific Northwest, United States - 14_EM | ecosystem: Host-associated > Plants > Roots > Unclassified | place... | reverse complement strand
ATGTGGGTCGACGGGCTGCCGATCCACATGGTGGCCGTGGAGGACGTGCGCGGCTTGCCCACGCCCGAGGGGCAGCGGCTCTGCCCGCCGCCGCTGGTGATGGTCTGGCTCTCCCCGCCGCCCGACCCGTCGCTGAACTAGGCGTGTTGTGCCGCTGGCGGGGTGTCTCGCCAGCGGTTGCGGATCGTTCGTCCGCCCCGAGTCCTGAAGGCCTCTACGGCCCACCTCTACCCGTGGAGGCCTTCAGCTTGTCGTGGGGCGCTGGTCGACGATGCGGCGCATCTTGCCCATCGAGCGCTCGACGCCGTCGGGCTCGATCACCTCGACCGCGATGCTCACCCCGATCAAGTTCTTCACCATGTTCGCCAGGTTGTGGCCCGCGTGCTGGGCCGCCGCCGGCTCGGTCCCGTGGCGGCGCTCCACCTTCACCGTCAGCGTGTCCAGCCGGCCGTCTCGGGTCAGCACGCATTGGAAATGCGGGGCCAAGGCCGGCGTACGCAAGATCAGCTCTTCGATTTGGGTGGGGAAGACGTTGACGCCGCGCAGGATGATCATGTCGTCCGTGCGCCCGGTGATTTTCTCGATCCGGCGCATCGGGCGGGCTGTTCCTCCCAGCAGCCGGGTCAGATCCCGGGTGCGGTAGCGCACCACCGGCATGGCCTGCTTGGTCAGCGAGGTGAACACCAGTTCGCCATACTCGCCGTCGGGCAGCACCGCGCCCGTCTGCGGGTCGATGATCTCCGGGTAGAAGTGATCCTCCCAGACGTGCGGGCCGTCCTTGGTCTCGACACACTCGATCGCGACGCCCGGGCCCATCACCTCGGAGAGGCCGTAGATGTCGATCGCATGCAGGTCGAGCCGGGTCTCGATCTCGGTGCGCAGCTCCTGCGTCCACGGCTCGGCGCCGAGGATGCCGACCCGCAGCGAGGTGCGGCGCGGATCGACGCCCTGGCGCTCCATCTCGTCGACGATCGCCAGCAGATAGCTGGGCGTCACCATGATCACGTCGGGCTGGAAGTCGTTGATCAGCATGACCTGCCGCTCGGTCATGCCGCCGGAGACCGGAATGACCGTGCAGCCCAACTCCTCGGCGCCGTAATGCGCGCCGAGACCGCCGGTGAACAGCCCATATCCGTACGCGACGTGCACCCGATCGCCGGGGCGCCCGCCGGCCGCCCGGATCGAGCGGGCCATCAGCCGGGCCCAAGTCCGCACGTCTTCGGCGGTGTAGCCGACCACCGTGGGCTGGCCCGTGGTGCCGGACGAGGCGTGCAGCCGGGAGATCTGCTCACGGGGGACGGCGAACATGTCGAACGGGTAGTTCGCGCGTAGCACGGCCTTGTCGGTGAACGGGAACTTGGCCAGGTCGGCCAGCTCGTGCAGATCGTCGGGGTGCACCTGCGCCTCGTCGAACATCTTGCGATATTGCGGCACGTTCTGGAACGCGTGCCGCAAGGACCAGCGCAGCCGCTCCAACTGCAGCGCGCGTAACTCGTCGATGGAAGCGCGCTCGATGGGCTCGAGGTCCTCGGCGCGGGGGGTGCGATCGTGCACGGCTGTACTCCTATCTGCCCTACTCGAGCTCGTCTCACCATTGCTTGTCGTGCTTGCTAGTTGTCCTGCTTTGGTCTGGTGCGTAGGCCGTCGAAGGCCAGCGTGGCGACCGTCTCGGCCAGCCGCTCGGCGGCGCCGCGGCCCGGGCGATACCACTCCGTCAGGGAGTTGACCATGCCGAACAGCAGCCGGGCGGCCGTGCCGGGATCGACGTCGGCGCGGACGTCGCCCTCGGCCTGGGCCAGCAGCACGAGCTCGGTGACCCGGGCGTCGAAATCGCGCCGGCGCAGCAGCGCCCGCTGCTCGACCGCGGTGTTGCCACGCACGCGCAGCAGCAGGGTGACGAACTCGAGCCGGTCGGTGAGCACCAGCACGCTGCGCCGGATCAGCTGCTCGAGCCGCACGATCGCCGGCGCCTCCAGGGCCTTGACCTCGTCGGCGGCCTCGAAGAGCCCGTCCAGCGCGCGGTCGATGGCGATCTGCAGCAGCTGCTCTTTGCCGCTGATGTGGTGGTAGACGCTCGACTTGGTGATGCCCAGCGCCTCGGCGATGTCGAACATGCTGGTGAAGTCGTACCCGCGCTCGTTGAACAGCCGCACGGCGGCGGTCAGGACCGCCTCGACGTCGTGACCGGGGCGGCCACGGCGCGCGGACCGTCCCGGATCATGCTGATCAGTCCGTGCCACTTTCCCTCCGGGGCTGATGCGCGGGGTTCAAATAAGGGGGTGAATCGTCACAGGGCTTGATTACCGACCGATCGGACGGTAGATAATGTGCACAGCCAACCGCAATGGAGCGCAGATGACAACCCCCGCCGAGTTGTACGAGACGCATCACGAACTGCTGGATCGGGCCGTCGAGGCCGCCCGTGTCCGCGACTACTGGTCGGCCTACCCCGAGTCCCCGAGCAAGTCCATCTATGGCGAGGACGCGGCGCCCGCCGGCGAGCGCGCGTTTACCGCCCTGCTCGGCAAGCCGTTCCCGATCGAGGTCCCCGCCGCCATCGGCACCGTCGCGACCGAGCGCTCGCCGTATGGGATCGCGCTCGGCGTCAGCTACCCGAAAGCCGACCCGCTCGCCCTTGTCGCCGCGGCCCGCGCCGCCACCCCGGCCTGGCGTGCCGTCGGCCCGCAGGGCCGCGCAGGCGTCGCCGCCGAGATCCTGCGCCGGATCAACGCGCGCAGCTTCGAGCTGGCCCACGCCGTGCAGCACACCACCGGCCAGGCGTTCGTGATGGCCTTCCAGGCGGGCGGGCCCAACGCGCAGGACCGCGGCCTCGAGGCGGTGGCCTGCGCGCTCGCCGAGCAGACCCGGCTGCCGGGCACCGCGACCTGGTCGAAACCGCAGCGCGGCGGCGAAGCGCTGCGGCTCGAGACGACCAGCACCGTCGTCGGCCGCGGCGTCGCCCTGGTGATCGGCTGCACCACGTTCCCCACCTGGAACGGCTATCCCGGCCTGTTCGCCAGCCTGGTCACCGGCAACGCCGTGATCGTCAAGCCGCATCCCGGCGCCGTGCTGCCGCTGGCCATCACCGTCCAGGTCGCCCGCGAGGTGCTCGCCGAGGCCGGCCAGGATCCCAATCTGGTGACCCTCGCGGCCGAGGAGCCGGGCGACGGCATCGCGGCCACCCTGGCCACCCACCCGGACGTGCGGATCGTCGACTTCACCGGCTCCAGCGAGTTCGGCAACTGGCTCGAGGCCAACGCGCGCCAGGCGGTCGTCTACACGGAGAAATCGGGCCTCAACACGGTCATCGTCGACTCGACCGACAACTACCGAGGGCTGCTGCGCAATCTGGCGTTCTCGCTCTCGCTCTACAGCGGCCAGATGTGCACCGCACCGCAAAACCTGCTGATCGCGTCGGGCGGCATCGAGACCGACCAGGGGCACCGCAGCGTCGAGGAGTTCGGCGCCGATCTGGCCGGCGCGCTCGACAAGCTGCTCGCCGATCCGAAAAGAGCGGCCGGCACGCTCGGCGCGATCGTCAACGACGGTGTGCTGGCCCGGCTCGCCGAGGCCGGCGCGGCCACGCAGGTGGTGCACCCGTCCGCCCCGGTGAGCGACGAGCAGTATCCGCAGGCGACCATCCGCACCCCGGCAATCGTCCGCCTCGACGCGTCAGACGAGAAGGTCTACACCCGGGAGTGGTTCGGCCCCGTCTCGTTCCTGGTGTCGACCGATTCCGCCCAGCACAGCCTCGAGCTGTTCACCGAGACCGTCCGTGGTCACGGCGCGCTGACCGCATCGGTCTATTCGACCTCGCCCGAGGTCATCGCGGCGGCCCGGGAAGCAGCCCTGGAAGCGGGCGTCCACCTGGCGGAAAACTTCACCGGCGGCGTCTTCGTCAACCAGACCGCGGCCTTCAGTGACCTGCACGGCACCGGCGCCAGCCCGGCCGCAACCGCGTCGTTGACCGATGCCCAGTTCGTCACGGGCCGGTTCTTCACCCTGCAATCGCGCCACCACGTCACCGAGGAGAACAATGCCTGAAGCGTTTCTGGTCGGCGGCGTCCGTACGCCCCAGGGCAAGTACGGCGGCGCGCTCGCCGGGGTGCGCCCGGACGACCTGGCCGCGCTGGTCGTGGCCGAGGCCGTACGGCGTGCCGGGCTGAGCCCGGACGCGATCGACGAGGTGGTGCTGGGCGCGGCCAACCAGGCCGGCGAGGACAACCGCAACGTCGCCCGGATGGCCGTGCTGCTGGCGGGCCTGCCCGACACGGTGCCGGGCTACACGGTCAACCGGCTCTGCGCGAGCGGCCTCACCGCGATCGCCTCGGCGGCGCAGGCCGTGCGCAGCGGCGAGGCGGAGGTGGTCGTGGCGGGCGGCGTCGAGTCGATGACCCGCGCCCCGTGGGTGATGGCCAAACCCGGCACGCCGTGGGCCCGGCCCGGCGAGGTCGTGGACACGTCGCTGGGCTGGCGGTTCCCCAACCCACGTTTCCTCGCCCAGGACAAGGCGGCGGGCACCACCCCGGAGGATCGGCGGGTCACCCTCAGCATGGGCGAGACCGCCGAGGAGGTGGCCGCCCTGGACGGCATCACCCGGGCGGAAAGCGACGCGTTCGCGTTGCGCAGCCACCAGCGCGCGGTCGCCGCCATCGACGCCGGCCGGTTCGCCGCCGAGTTGGTGGCCGTGCCGGTCAAGGACGGCTCGGTGGAGTCCGACGAGATTCCGCGCCGCGACACCACCCTGGAACGGCTCGGCAAGCTCCGCACGGTCTTCCGGGCCGGCGGCGTCGTCACCGCCGGGTCCTCGTCACCGCTGTCCGACGGCGCGGCCGCCGTCGTGGTCGCCAGCGCCGACGCCGTACGGAAGTGGGGCCTGACGCCCCGCGCCCGGATTGTGACGTCCGCCAGCGCGGGCGTGCCGCCGCAGCTGATGGGCCTCGGCCCGGTCCCGGCCACGGAAAAGGCCCTGGCCCGGGTCGGCTGGGGCGCCGGCGACCTAGACGCGGTCGAGCTGAACGAGGCGTTCGCGGTGCAGTCCCTGGCGGTAATCCGCCGCCTCAAGCTGGACGAGGAGCGGGTGAACGCGGACGGCGGTGCGATCGCGCTCGGCCACCCGCTGGGCTGCTCCGGTGCCCGGCTGACGGTCACGCTGCTGGGCCGGATGGAACGCGAGGGCGCCCGGCGCGGTCTGGCCACCCTATGCGTCGGGGTGGGTCAGGGCGTGGCGATGCTGCTGGAGCGCGTGTGATGAGCCGCCTCACGAGCCCGGCCGCCCCGGCTAGGCAGCGGGCATGACCACTCTCTTCGTGTCGGAGCTCGGGGATCGGGTCGTGGTGACGCTGCACCGGCCGGAGGCCCGCAACGCCATCAACGCGGCCATGGTGCGCGAGCTGCACGAGGTCTGCGCCGCCCTCGAGGAGCGGCCGCGGTTGCTGCTGCTCACCGGGGACGGCGGCACCTTCGCGGCCGGCGCCGACATCGCGGAGCTGCGCGAGCGCGGTCGTGAGCAGGCGCTGCAGGGCATCAACAGCCGGCTGTTCGACCGGATCGCCCGGCTGCCGCTGCCGACCGTCGCGGCGGTGGACGGCTACGCGCTGGGCGGGGGCGCCGAGCTGGCGTATGCCTGTGACATCCGGCTGGCCTCGCCCACCGCGACGTTCGGCAACCCCGAGCCCGGGCTGGGCATCCTCGCGGCGGCGGGAGCCTGTTGGCGGCTGCGCGAGCTGGTCGGGGCGTCGATCGCCAAGCAGGTGCTGCTCGCCGGCCGCCGGCTGGAGGCCGACGAGGCCTGCCGGCTCGGGCTGGTCGCCGAGGTGGTCCCGGCCGCCGAGCTGCTCAACCGCGGGCATGAGCTGCTCGACCGGATGGCCCGGTCGGGCCCGCTCGCGCTGCGGCTGACCAAGCTCGTCACCGACTCGCCGGCCGGCAGCCACCCACTCGCCGACGACCTGGCCCAGGCGATCCTGTTCGAGTCGGACGACAAACGCGCCCGGATGGACGCCTTCCTCGCCCGGAGCCCCGGATGAACGGCGGACTCCCGGGCGGCGGTCTTGTGGGCGGTCGATCCGTGGACGGCGGGCCGGCGGACCGTGAAGGTGGCGTTCCGCTGGGCGGCGGAGCTGCGGCCGGTGCGGCGGTCATGGCTGTGCCGGCGGTTGTGGGTGTTGTTGGGGGCGGGCGGATGGGTGCCGGCATCGCCCAGGTTTTCGCCGTCGCGGGGGCGAGCGTCACCATCGTCGAGGAGAGCCCGGCGGCCGCGGCAGCCGCCCGTGAGCGCGTTGCTGTCGGGCTGGCGCGAGCGGCCGAGCGGGGCAAGCTGGTGGGGACCCCGGACGGCGTACTGGAAAGAATTGCCTGTGGTCCGTTGCCGGCGGAGGCGGGACTGGTCATCGAGGCGGTGCCGGAAGATGCGGAGCTGAAGGCGCGGGTGCTCGCGGCGGCCGAGGCGGTTGTGGGCGGGCGGGCCGTGCTGGCCACCAACACGAGTTCGCTGCCGATCGGCGGGCTGGCCGGAGGCCTGGCGCGGCCGGAGCGGCTGATCGGCCTGCACTTCTTCAACCCGGTGCCGGCCAGCGATCTCGTCGAGGTCGTGATCGGGCCGCGCACCGCCGACGACGTGTGTGACCTCGCCGTCGGCTGGGTGGGCGCGCTGGGCAAGACCGAGATCGTCGTGCGGGATTCGCCCGGGTTCGCCACCAGTCGGCTCGGCGTGCTGCTCGGGCTCGAAGCGATCCGGATGCTTGAGGAGGGCGTGGCCGACGCCGCGTCGATCGACCGGGCGATGGAGCTGGGCTACCGGCATCCGATGGGGCCGCTGCGCTCCACCGACCTGGTCGGACTCGATGTCCGGCTCGCCATCGCCGAGCACCTCGAGCGTGAGCTGGGGGAGCGGTTCACCCCACCGCGACTGTTGCGGGACAAGGTGGCCCGCGGCGAGCTGGGCCGCAAGAGCGGTCAGGGCTTCTACGCCTGGGCCGGCCCGCGATGACCGGCGTTGTCGCCAACGAGGAGGAGCCGATGACCGCTAGCGAGCAGGTCTTCGCCGACACGATCGCCCGGGACCAGCGGGTCGAGCCGCGCGACTGGATGCCGGAGGCGTATCGCAAGACGATGATCCGGCAGATCGCCCAGCACGCGCATTCCGAGATCATCGGCATGCAGCCCGAGGGGCAGTGGATCACCCGGGCGCCGTCCCTGCGGCGCAAGGCGATTCTGCTCGCCAAGGTGCAGGACGAGGCGGGACACGGGCTTTACCTCTACTCGGCCGCCGAGACGCTGGGCGCCGACCGGGCCGACCTGACCCGGCGACTGATCGACGGGCGGCAGAAGTACTCGTCGATCTTCAACTACCCCACCCCGACGTTCGCGGATGTGGGGGTGATCGGCTGGCTCGTCGACGGCGCCGCGATCTGCAACCAGGTCCCCCTCTGCCGCAGCTCCTTCGGGCCGTACGCGCGGGCCATGATCCGGATTTGCAAGGAGGAGTCGTTCCATCAGCGGCAGGGCTACGAGCTGCTGATCACGATGATGGGCGGCACCTCGGAGCAACGGGAGATGGTGCAGGACGCCGTGAACCGGTGGTGGTGGCCGTCGCTGATGATGTTCGGGCCACCCGACGTCGACTCGCCGAACACCGCGCAATCCATGGCCTGGAAGATCAAGCGGCACAGCAACGACGAGTTGCGGCAACGCTTTGTGGACATGAGCGTGCCACAGGCCGAGGCGCTCGGCGTGACGTTGCCCGACCCGGAGCTGCGCTGGAACGAGGAGCGCGGGCACCACGACTTCGGCACGCCGGACTGGTCCGAACTGCAACGGGTGATCTCCGGCGGCGGGCTGTGCAACACCGAGCGGCTCGCCCGGCGGCGCGCGGCGGATGAGGACGGTGCCTGGGTCCGCGAGGCGGCCGCCGCGCACGCCGCCCGCCGGCAGGAGGTGCCCCAGTGACCGGCTGCACCGAGCAGCCCACGGGCGCGCCGCCCAACGGCATCGCTGGCGAGGGCCAGAAGGAGGCACAGTCGTGACCGGCTGCACCGAGCGGCACACGGCCGTGTCGAACAACGGCATCGCGGGCGAGGGCCACGAGGGCACGGCGAAGGGGGCACAGCCATGACCAAGGAGATCAAGCACGAGTGGCCGCTGTTCGAGGTGTTCGTGCGGGCTAAGCGCGGCCTCAACCACGTGCACGTCGGGTCGCTGCGGGCCGCCGACCACGAGATGGCTTTGCACCACGCCCGGGATCTGTACACCCGGCGCAACGAGGGCGTCAGCATCTGGGTGGTGCGGTCCGACGATGTCGCGGCGTCGAGCCTGGAGCACAAGGACGCGTTCTTCGCGCCGAGCGGCGACAAGGTGTACCGGCACCCGACGTACTACTCGATTCCCGACTCTGTACCGCACATCTGAGGACAGCATGGCATTCGACGCGGCGTATGAGGCACTCACCGACCACGAGGACGATGCCCGCTGGGCGTACGGGACCGGGTTTGTCGACCCGCTCGCCGGGGTGTCCACCGTGGTGCCGTCGCAGGTGGAGCGGGCCGACCTGGTCGCATACTGCCTGATGCTCGGCGACGACGCGCTGGTCATGTCGCACCGGCTGCAGCAGTGGGTGACCCGGGCGCCCGAGCTTGAGGACGAGCTGGCGATCGCGAACATCGCCCTCGACCTGCTCGGCCAGGCCCGCCTGCTGCTGAGCCGGGCGGGCGAGGTGGAAGGCGCGGGGCGCGATGAGGACGCGCTCGCCTACTTGCGGGAGGCCTCGGAGTTCCGCAACGTGCTGCTGGTCGAGCGGGACGACGCCGACTTCGCGCATCTGGTGGCCCGGTTGCTCGTGTTCGCCACGTGGCGGCTCGCGCTGCTCGACCGGCTGGTGACCTCGCGTGATCCGGTGCTGGCGGCGATCGGGGCCAAAGGGGTCAAGGAGGTCACCTACCACCGCGAGTATGCGGCGCAGTGGGTGGTGCGGCTGGGTGACGGGACGGCCGAGTCGCATGCGCGGATGCAGGCCGCGGTTGACGCCGTGTGGCCGTTGGTGGACGAGTTGTTCCGGCCCGACGCGATCGAGTTGGGGCTGGTCGCGGCGGGGGTGGCGGCGGATCCGGCCGGGCTGCGCGACGAGTTCGATGCGATCTGGGCACAGGTGCTCGGGGCGGCGACACTGCGCCCTGCGGTCACACCCGCGACAGCCCAGTCGGCTGCCGTGTCGGCTGAGCCCGGCGGTCCACCTGAGGTGGGTGGCCTGCCCGGGGCGGGCGGTCGGCGTGGGGAGCACACGTCCGCGTTCGCGGGGATTCTCGCGGAGTTGCAGAGTCTGGCCCGGTCGATGCCCGGGGGCAGCTGGTGAGCGCGCCCACCCGCGACGCCGCGGAGGTCGCCGGTCTGGTCGCCGATCCGGAGCTGCCCATGTTGACGCTGGCTGACCTGGGCATCCTTCGGGGGGTCGACGAGACGGGGGCCGGGCGGGTGGTCGTCACCATCACGCCGACCTACTCCGGGTGCCCCGCGATGGAGGCCATCCGGGACGACGTCATCGGCGCCCTGCACGGCGCCGGATATGCCGACGTCGAGGTGCGTACCGTGCTCACGCCGGCCTGGAGCACCGACCGGATCACCAGGGCCGGCCGGGCGAAACTCGCCGCCGCCGGGATCTCCCCGCCGGGCCCGGCGCCGCGGCGGGCCGCCGGACCCGTCCCGTTGACCCTCGGGCCGAGCCGGCGCGATGTGCGCTGCCCACACTGCGGGCACGGTGACACCGAGCTGATCACGGCGTTCAGCGCCACCGCCTGCCGGGAGTTGCGCCGATGCCCCAGCTGCCGCGAGCCGTTCGAGCACGTGAAGGAGATTTGACCGTGGTCGTGCGCGAGTTCCATCCGCTGCGGGTCGTCGACGTCGAGCGGCTCTGCTCCGACGCCGTGGCCGTGACGTTCGACGTGCCCGACGACCTGGCCGGGCGGTTTGCGTTCCGGCCCGGGCAGTCGCTTACCGTGCGGCGGCCGGCGGACGACGCCGACGAGCGGCGCACCTACTCGATCTGCGCGCCCGTCGGGGAGCGGCCCCGGATCGGGGTGCGTGCCGTCCCGGGCGGAGTGGTCTCCGGCTGGCTGGTGCACGAGCTGAAGCCCGGCGACGAGGTCGAGGTGGCGCCCCCGTCCGGAACGTTCACGCCGGATCTCGACGCCGGTGGCCGGCATGTGCTGATCGCGGCGGGCTCGGGCATCACGCCGGTGCTTTCGATCGCCGCGTCCCTGCTGCGCCGCCGCCCCGACGTCCAGGTGAGCGTGCTCTACGGGAACAGGCGTGCCGAGACGGTGATGTTCGCCGAGGAACTCGCCGACCTCAAGGACAACCATCCGACCCGGCTCGAGCTGGTCCACCTGCTGTCCCGGGAGGCGCGCGAGGCCGAGTTGCTCAGCGGGCGGCTCGACGCCGACAAGCTGCGGGTGTTGCTGCCGCAGCTCATCGACGTCGCCGAGGTGGAACATTGGTGGTTGTGCGGGCCGTTCGGCATGGTCACCGATGCGCAGCAGGTGCTGGCCGAGTTCGGGGTGGCGCCCGAGCGGATCCACCGCGAGCTGTTCTGGGTCGACGAGCCGCCGCCCGAGCCGGCCCGCGCCGAGCCGGCCGCCACCGGAGCGAGCAGCGAGGTCACGGTCGTGCTCGACGGCCGGTCGACCACGGTCACGGTGCCGGAGGGCATCACCGTCCTCGAGGGCGCCCAGCGTTCCCGGCCGGATTTGCCGTTCGCGTGTAAGGGCGGGGTGTGCGGG
>Ga0307512_10007528_pt1 | contig 10772 bp, 12 predicted proteins | sample 14_EM_MG_FD_200267 | JGI IMG/M metagenome (GOLD analysis project Ga0307512, IMG submission 200267) | Populus trichocarpa ectomycorrhiza microbial communities from riparian zone in the Pacific Northwest, United States - 14_EM | ecosystem: Host-associated > Plants > Roots > Unclassified | place... | reverse complement strand
TCCGTCCATCGCTCCTTGAAGGCTTAGCATTGACGTTGGCGCTGGCCTGGAGGAGTCGCTCGACCACAGCCAGGTGTCCACCTCCAGCTGCTGCCTGCAGTGCCGTCCGTCCATCCCGCCGTGAAGGCTCAGCATTGACGTTGGCGCTGGCCTGGAGGAGTCGCTTGACCACAGCCAGGTGTCCACCTCCAGCTGCTGCCTGCAGTGCCATCCGTCCATTCTTCGATGAAGGCTCAGCATTGATGTTGGCGCTGGCCTGAAGGAGTCGCTCGACCACAGCCAGGTGTCCACCTCCAGCTGCTGCCTGCAGTGCCGTCCGTCCATCGTATTGTGAAGGCTCAGCATTGACGTTGGCGCTGGCCTGGAGGAGTCGCTCGACCACAGCCAGGTGTCCACCTCCAGCTGCTGCCTGCAGTGCCGTCCGTCCATTCTTCGATGAAGGCTCAGCATTGACGTTGGCGCTGGCCTGGAGAAGTCGCTCGACCACAGCCAGGTGTCCACCTCCAGCTGCTGCCTGCAGTGCCGTCCGTCCATTCCGCCATGAAGGCTGAGCATTGACATCTGCGCCTGCCTGAAGCAGAAGCTCAACGATAGTGGTGTGACCTTCTTGGGCAGCCAGTTGCAGTATACTCAAAGCTCCATCTGTCCAGGTCGCATCTATCTTGCCCTCCTTAATCATAATATCTATTGCTTCCGTCATTCCACGGCGTGCAGCCGCACGCGGGGACAACCAATGCTCTATATCACTCTCATCTGCAACTAGTCCTTTTTGCTTCAGCAGTAACACAGCAACTTTCTTGTGTCCGTTGGCTGCTGCCCAAAGGAAGAGAGAGTTCTGTTGGTAGTCATGACTTGTAAATGTGTGGTGGAGTAATGTGCCGCTAAGAAACTGAGAAGCTAGCTCTTTAGCCGCAATATGAATTCGAAGTTGTGTAGACGATCGAGTGGCGGGGTTGATGCTTTGTTCGTCCAGAAGCAGACTCGTGACTACATCCGAATACCCGTATCTTACAGCGTTGAGTAACGTGAATGTCCGGATTGTATCCTCTATGTAGTCTTTCCGTTTGTAGCGAAATAAAAACTCGGTAACTGCGACGAATACAGACTGGAAAAGATTTACATCTGCACTTATTAGATTCTTTTAGTCACCGTAAGTAAATTGGTATAACGAACCTTGCGTGGCCGATAATGCAACCGTCAGTCCGTCAACATGTACTGAGGTCCCTTTCGCAGATGCGTTGGACTGTTCACATACTGAACGCTAATTAAATCCATAGTCGGAGGACATTCTAGAGCTAATCATACCTTCGACCTCTGCGAGTCTTCTCCAACTCTGGTCATAGAGAGCAATCCGTGCTTGACTATCTCGCTTATGGGCTAAAAATAAAACCAAACAAGACGCGCGAGTGGCATGACTGGATTGGTAATGCCCGAACCTAATTATTTCCGTGGTTAGATCCGTTTAACAAAGCCACGTCGCGTTGTTTGTTTGCGGCTTTTGCAGAAGTTAATGTTCCTGAGTGGCCCGGCTAGCCGGCGGGCTTTTTAGATATTTGCAGGCTGGCCAGGCTCGGTTTCACGCTGACCAGCCGGGCCAAGCCGCGTAGGAACACTGTGAGCAGCCAAGCTACCAGGTGAGAGATAACTCCCGAAGGCAGATTCTCGGACTTGAAGAATGGTGCATACCGTTGAAAAATAATGTGTTCGTCTGCAACCATCCATGGCCTACCACCTACACGCGTGGTGCCATGATCAACCAGGGCGTCACCTGGCTGCAAGGTTGGTTCCTTGGAATCCAACTCCCATATCTGCATTCGTTCCTCGCTGAGGTTCTGGAGATTTGGTATCTGAAGTCCCAGTTTCTCAATTTTCCGGAACTCCTCTCGTATCATCTAGTAGAGTGAATTAGTGACATATACCAGTCTCAGAAGCACCCGATCTTTCTTGAGCGCAAGATAAGAAATAAGATGTGGATAGTAACTAGTGAGGAATCTCTCTATCGAGAATAAGCAGCATGAGGGAATACGAACTCCTGCAAGCATTTCGACCTCGAGCTGAACGTCCGAATAAAGGAAGCTTAACTGAGGGTGTCTGGTGATAATGTCGATCAAGATCCAGGAAGCTTTTATGAGGTTGATGTATCCTTTTTGTGACACCATGCCATCGGGCGAGTTGAGCGTGTGAATATCCATTTGAGCCTGTCATGAAGTAGTTAAGCAGGGGCAATGAGCCAATATCAGCCTTAGGAACCCACTCTCAATAGCCACCACCTGCCTGCCTGAATCCATTGATCGATGCCAATTGCAGCCCAGCGACCTGATACCTCTGCGCTCTTCATAAGTGTTGTGCTCAACTTGAGATCAAATATTTCATCGCCTGTAATGGAACTCGAGACTCGTGGAGTTGTAGTCGTCGTTCCGTGATCCTCAGCGTTTCTGATGAACGACTTGATGTCACTCAGTCGCCTCTCAATCTTGTTTGTTGAATTTTCGAGACGTTCCAGAGAAGAACTACTCATTCGTGAGTCACCTAACGCATGACTATGACAGGGCGCACTTACTTGCCGGCTGAAGTCAGCAGTAGATTTATGATGCCATTGTGATACACCAACTATAATCCATCAGTATTTCGAGTTATAGCGAACGGGGTGTTCGGCAACGGCTGTCGGGTCACTGCATGGACTACAGACTATGCCGGTCAAGGAAGCATCCATCCCAAGGCATGGCTGCACGGTGATACCAGAATGGGAATCTACTGGGATAATCACCTTGTTTCTCAGTGCATCCAGGTCGGCGGCATCAGTCGACCATTTAACCCTACGCCACATCTGCTTCACTTTCGGCTGTGAAGTGTCTCCCAGTTTCTGATATCGGTTGGCACACTTTTCCAACTCCTTCAAGGTCTCCTCTACCCTGCCCATCACCTGGTTCACCAGTTGAACCCGATCGTCTCCGGCACGCACTAAGATAGACTGCGGGTTGCTGACTTCTTCCTGTAGAAGTTTGATCGCTTGGGAGAGCATGGTGATTTGTTCTAAAAGGTGCTGGAATTCTTGCGGGGCACCTCTCGCGACGAGGTAGCATTGCCGGTAAAGCGTCCAAGCAAGTTGGCCAACCGCAATAAAGTCACCGATTGCGTAGCCGAACGACATTGCAACAAGGTTTCGGGGTTCTGAATCTGCGAAAAGTTGGTGAGAATGTTTGTGCGGTTCTGAAGGTGTGAAAAGTGGATCTGGGGAAAGTGGGGTTTGTGATGCTCCCGTGGCGCTCTTTCATTGGCGCTTGAAATGGCGGCTCAACTACTTATCACAAACCCGTCTTTCAGACGCATCAATGAATTGTCACTTTATTAATAAGCTGATGCAATGACAACTTCCCTAAATTGGCAAGTTTAACCAGAACTAGGGAATATTTCATAGACACAAAGTAGAACCCCTCTCTACAGCAACCAGCATAACTATTCGATCCGTCGGTGCCTTCTGTTGAAAGCTGTCTTTTACTACTACGATTCTCATTGCTCGCTTTGTGAAAAGTAACCGTCCTCCGTATACAATCTTAGTCTTGTATAAAGACCAGGCTTCCTTTTTATCTTCATGTATACCACCTCCTAAACCTTTTGCTTCATTCGGGAATCTTCGATAATCATTATTTATAAAGAAGGGTCGAACTATCTCTCCATCGTGCGCTCCATCGCGGCCTCGGCAATAAATGGAAGGTTCATGATTAGGATTCCCATGGTGTACTCGAACGCCAAGATCAGCATAATGTTAGCAGTATAGAGGAAACTGCGGAGGAGGGAACCGCTACCGTGAGGCTCCAGGAGCGCGTGGTAAGATAGCAGCGCAGATTCTAGGAGGTGGGCGGTTTTCGAGGGGTGGCGTAGTGTTTAAGCACCAGCTGAGTGCCGCCGTAGAAGTCCGTGGAGAGGTAGAGGAAGTCTCCGAAGGCGGCGGTGATGGGAAGGAGGAGCGGCGGCGAGGGAATGCTGGTGAAAGATATAACCTCACCACTATCAACGTTAAAGTTAATAGATGATCAGCTAAATCTACAGCAGTTACAGAAACATGTAGAGTCTTTGCTGCTAGAACTGCTAGGAGGTTCGCATCTAGCTATCTTCGCCGAAGATATTGCAGGTTTTGCAGGGAACCCCCGGGAATCACATTGAAGGTAGTCTGGATAGCATTCGGTGCCCAGTTCATCACAGAAGGTCCTCAATAGCGTTGTATCTCGACAGTGTAGAGCCCGTGAGCAGAGGGATGGCGCTTCTTGATATGGCTAGGGGTGCATTTGGGCAGAGATTGATTCGTAGGAGAGAACTGTTGCCGGAACAAGCGGAGGGATATCGTAGGGCTATCTGAGCATAGTCTCAGATGCGACGTTGACTGGCGGCTGGTAGTTGTAGCAAAACGATGACCTTGCGAATGGTGAACGGAGTGGGGCCGCGAAGGCGGAGGTCGGGAGGCAAATCATCCGATTGTTCCGATCTTGCTGAGATGTGATCGCTGCCGCCACTCGAACGGGTCGTGGGGGTATCACTACGATTGATAACGGCTTCAATAGGCACTGGTTCAGTGCAGCGCCCCCGGAGAGGTAGGTGGAATTGTATAACCGATTTTTCGTGATTAGTCTTGGCCGCCGGCGAGGAGCGACTAGCACCGCGAGCTCCGCCCATACCTTGCTCGCCATCACTAAGAAGCAAGTCAACCCCACAAGTCTGATGATTGAACGTATCGCTTGGATAACAGTCCATATGGGTTGAGAGTTATGATAAAATGAAGTCATGGATGTCGGCTTCGGACAGGAGCCGCGTTTGTCGGGATAGGGGTTTAAGAGTGTGTGCGAGCAGGTTCCGGCAAATTCGATATAAACGATGTAGGAGCGGAAGTCATCGACACAACCGACGGGGAAAGAATCGTAGGTCGAGACGATGATAGGCTCGGAGGATGTGTCGTGCGCTGTAGGGTTAGAGTTAGCGGCTTAGGGATTCAAACTCGGAGACGGCCGGGTCGTACGACAAGATGTAGAGTACTAGTACGCCAACCCGGTTGCTCTGAAGTGACAGGTGTCATGGCAAGTGAGATTGTTTGCCTCTTGCCGTTGCATATATGCATGTAGATACCTGCCTACTCTACTCTGTGCGTGACTGCTGTCTACAGATGGTCATAGCTTCTCACTAAGACTAGCTCTCCTTCCAGAATACAGCCATCTTCGTACTAAAGTAACACTTGCTAATCTTAGAAACATGTATAGTTACAGACACTTTGACTTAGTGCTATGACATCTCAAACGAACTTGGAAGACGGCTAGGTACAGCTGCACTTGCGATGAAGATGTGCTGCGAATGGGAAATAGCTTTCAAGCGACCTACCGAATATTCCGTCTCCGGTCGCCTCCTAAGCGTGCTAGGCTTTTCCATTCTAGTTGCCTTCCAAGTGCACTAACAACACTAAACATCGGAAGCATGCCGAGTACACTTATCATCTCTGATTGCTGCTCTCGTCAGGTGCACTAGTCGAGATCTCTTTCTTATACCTACTCTGCGTAGACTTATTGCCCCTAGCCATTCCCGCCAGTGAGCACACCCGTCGTCATTTGCCTTCTTTGTCGGTGAATGCATCTCGTCAGCGCTTCATTCCGGTACTTCCGGTACACGAACTGCTTCGGGCCGGAGTCGTTCTCGGTGCTGTTATCTTCCCTCTCGGATGTCGTTGCTCCACTAATTCGCCGGTAAATAATGTATCTGCATTAGCACTCAACTACCACTGTTTTTCTTGTAGCCAGCCACTCATAATAAAAGAAAGAGTAAAATTCCAAACATAACCTTGTAGGCAAGGAGAATATTGTCATCCTTCTCAGACATGTGCATATTTACACTCCTAAGCCCAGCTTTGGTAGCTTGCGCGATAGCTCTTTGTCACGTTCGTGATTGTTCTCTCATGCTGCTTGTTGCATGACACTTCCGCATCCACTGCTATATCGTTATAGGAAAGCCCATATCTCGCTTTCAGTATCCGTTTCATCACTTGGAGTATTCTTCATCTGACACTTCGTTGATCTGCGCTACAGTCTTCCGTTATCTATTATGCAACCGGGCCCTTCGGCCCACGGTTTGATTCTATACCCTGCGGGAATACCTCGATCAGTCCATACAGCAACTTGCTTAGCTCCACGTCATCGCATAACCAGTCTTACGGGATGGTATACCCATGCGGACATACCTGTAAACGCTGACTTCTCTGCCGACTTCCACCCTCATCCCCGGCCAACACGGGTGAAAATACTCGACTGGATTAGCGCTATGATACCGTAATGATCGTGTTAAGATTTTGTTGACAGACAGATAACAATCTGAAACTACCGCCTCTCCCTTCCCCGTGGTTGTTGCCCCAAGCGCACTTCACTTGCGTGCGCGTGACTTCAACCTCGTGTGAATCAGAGCTAACAGCTGCGCTGCCCCGACAACCAACCTGTCTATGAAAGGTCTTCGCATATTTTGGAGTTACGGTCAAAGTTAGTTGGACAGTAGTATCATAAAGTATCACCCGGTTTTGGCTTCCTCAAATTTGGCCCGTGTGCTGCATATCTTCATTAGAAGGCAGGAACAGACCATTTATGCCTGCTGTTAGGTGGTTGTGGTGCAGTGGGCAAAAACACTGCGATGTTTTTGTTCTGCAGGTTGTCGCAATGGGAGGAGAGGGAGTCTTTCAGATGGCTATTTTTCGCTGACCCCGCACATCCAAAAGCCGCGCTAGCCGCTGTCTGCCACAGTAAAGTGTCATACGCCACTCCATCTTATCATACTTCAGGAAGTATGTACAAACCATTAGCTAAGCTCGGGTTCTGCGGGTGACAGGCTGCTCCCCGCGGATACCGGTCGCTTCCGGGTTCTTTATTGTTGGACCTATCCTGGTGCAGAGGGAAGCGTACGTCGACTTATGGTGCAGCTGCCAAATTGGTGATGCGTATATTGACTTGTCTATTCATCTATTTGACACGTTCACAAGAAGTAGAGTGAATGCGGCTCCGCCGCTCAACCCTAACACCACGTGATGACCGCACTCAAAGTCCACCCAACATTTATCAGCTATGTAAGTTTCTACGTTATCGCATACTTCCGGATTCACCCCTGGAAGAGGATCACAACGCCTCCTTAATAGATCTCAATGCTGGCCAATGATCTATTATTGTTATTCCTAGATTTTTCTGTGGTTAGTAACCATCCTACTCCCCTAAGTGATGTGGAGTTAAATCAGGTATCGTTCACATTCAACTCGGATGTTTGAACGTGTGCCAAATCGGCAATTTCCCGCCAACATAGTCCATCCGATATCTAAGTCCTTTCGTTCCTTCTTCTCATCAACCTGCTACTTTCAATTCAAACGCATGCAAAGACCACAATATCCTTCATTAACTAAATCCCGTATCGCACGTAGTCGCCCAACATCACTCGGACGGCATTGGCGCCACGTGTATTCTAGTCACTCCACAAGATATTGAATCGCAATATGTGACGTTCCTAAGCATACAGTGCAGCTCATAAAATTGACGACGTATAGTTCGGCCAAGTTTTTGTCCGCTACGATTCCGCAGCTGATGTTGTACCTCAGTTAACAAGATACGCCTAACTAGTTGACATGTTAACAGTAGTCTTGAGTGAGCTATTGAGCAATTCTGATATATCAGTTGCGGCCACATGCTCTGAGCGGGAGCGCAGTTCCAAGGGCCCACGCAGTACCGTAGATGATCACTATCGAGTGCGATTAAGAACTTGTATGATCAGTTATGGCTCCATTCCGCCTTCTAACGTACGTTTTTATAGAGTTACTTGCTCAAGAAAACCTAAAAAATGCAGATGCAAAGGAAATGTTGCAAATCTCGAAGTATAGTTATCATAAGTCACTCGCGATGATGAATTTCACGGTAGTTTGGAGTCCGTCTGCACGCAGGTAGCCTACCATGAGCACTATAACTTAGCGTTCCATGTGATTTCAGATCAGGATTGATGAGGCCTTCTTGGCAAACTGTAATCGAATGTTATGAATGGATGTAGGTATGTGAGAAGTTCTGTAAGCGTATGAATATACAACTTACTAAACTTACTAAACATGAATTGAAGGTGCTCAGTGGGGAAACCGCATTTAGCTGCACAAATTTACTCTGATGCACTTCTCTCTATTTATAACGGGGTAGAATATGATCCTGGGTAATTTTGACTTATTGCTGCTTTCGGATAACATCCCAAGATAATCTATCTCAAGAAACAGAGGAGCTGGCAATAATTTGAATTATTTTATTGTTTCATTTTTTACCAGTGTACCTACTATCTGCTGCCCATACTATTTGTCTGAGTTATTCCTATAGTCTAGGCAATTAAGCCAGTTTATCCGTACTACACACTAACTCTCTTGTATATATCAGGAGTCATTATCTCGTACTATCATTTCTCTATACTATAAGCTATGCACATGGTTCTCCCCTCCATATTGTAACCACCGTACGGTGTTGCATATCCGGTGGTGGTAAGAGTGGCGAGTGACTCTGTGGCAAAGGGTGGCAAGGCATCAACGTTATCCTCCATATTTCTCTGTATATAATCGAGTCCTTATTCTTCTCTCTGCTTTCTGTATCATAGAATCTAAGCACACGGTTCTCTCCTACATAACGTAACCTACGGTGTTGCGAGTGTAAAGCGGAAGAAGTCCATTGAACTATCTAAGGGAGAATCTGTCTTTATATACAAGAGAGCATGGAGCTCGGTGGTTGTTGTTGTTGTTTAATCATACTGTATTGACTCTAATTAGAGTATGACAGGACCCTGATATCCCCTCCGCCTCCGGGCGAGCCGGCTAGATGGCGGAGCTCCCCCCCCGCTACCCTTCGTCCCCGCTGACAAATGAGAAATAAGAGAAAGACAGAAAGGAAGAAAGAAAAAAAGAACGAATGGTATAGCCCCGCTGCCGCCAATGCCGCTCCTGAGCCCCAAGCCCTGAGCCTGCTCCATACCGCTACTTTATTTGGGCGGGAACTTCCCGACCTCAGTGGCCGCCAGGAAGTCCATCACCGCTTGGTCGCACTCTTCTATGGAAAAAAGCTCAGTGGAGCTCGGTGGAAGTCTATGGAAGTTCATGGGCGAGTGAAAACTTGTGTATGAGTCTACGAGTATGAGTCCACTCCACTGCCTGTGAGTCAATTCGGCGACTTCCAGTGTATCAGCGACATCCTTCTAGGCCAAATAGTAGCATATGGTGTTGCATGAGTACCTGCATCGTGAGCCTCAGCTCCGCCTGCAGTCTCAGGCCCGTTTGCTGACTCTTAAGTAGTTGGTGTTTCGTATGAGGATATGCCTCAGGAGAGCGGTTCATATCAGTGCAAACGGATATGCAAACGGATATAGATATGGGTACGGATATGGGAGTCAAGTCTGTATATATAGGGGCCTTGGGCTCTCGAGATCAGTCAATAAACAAGTCTTTCTAGCATGCAAAGTAACATATGGTTTTGAAGGTAGAGATAGAGAAGCTTGATTGTACTATCTAAGAGGGCTACAAGGCTATATATGTACGGTAGTCCAAGTACGAATCCATACGTACTCATCTATGTATAAAGACGGCTGAATACCATCAGTCCGACAGTAATCTCCGGCCATACGAGGGCTGAGACTTATTTATGCAGCATATGGTGTTACTATATGGCCTGGAAGGAAGTCACCGATACACTGAGATAGCCCAATTGACTCACAGGCTGCGGACTCGCAGTGCTAGACTCATACACGAGTTTTCACTCGCCGCCGGCTCCGCCACGGGTGTTGCATAAATAGATCTCATACGGGCTGACGGGGCTGGCTCTCATACAGGCTGACGGGGCTGGCTCTCATACGGGCTGACGGGGCTGGCTCTGATACGGGCTGATGGAGATGGATCTGATACGGGCTGACGGAGCTCAGCTGTCTCTACATTCAGATCAGTACGTATGTGCTTGTACCATATATATATGGCCTTGTGGCTCTCTTAGATAGAATCAAGCTTCTAGTAATAACAGTATTTCAACAGGTTATGAGCCCGGATATCGCTACCATATAAAATCCTATTCTTACGATCTCTAAAGAACCCTAAACCTCAAAGAACCCTAAACCTCATCGCCATAGCAACAGCCGCATAAACAGCACTAAAAACTCAACACCATCTCCACAATCTCATGATGTCTTCCTCAGAACCTGCCGTCAACAAGTCAAGGTGGGGCAACATTCCCAAGCTTACTTGCACAAACGACGACGAATGGAAAGACGACATGATACTCGTCCTATCAGCCTTGAGAGCATATGCAATCGTCACCGGAGATGATCCTGAACTGCAGCCCCTGGACTTTGACCATGATGACAACTATAATGATTGGAAGGCTAAGGAAGCCGAAGCTGCATCTATGGTCAGACTTTCCTGTTTGTCCGAAGAAAGGCGTATCGTCAATGGAATCAGAAACCCTCGTGAGATGTGGAATACACGACAAACCAGCCTGGACACTGCCCGATCATACATCGGCAGAAAGGACATCCTTCGCCAGTTCCGTGCTTGCCCACCCAAGGAGGACGAATTACTTAAAGCATACTTCACCAAGCTTAGTAACTACCATACACAACTGGACCATATAGACAATGTTCTAGTCCAGTCACGGAGGATGTCCCTCCGCGGAGAGACTGGTCCATTCACGGAGTCCCACCCTCCGTGACTGGACTGGTTCATTCGCGGAGTATACCCCTGCACCCCACCTCCGTGAATG
>Ga0307512_10007527_pt1 | contig 10774 bp, 17 predicted proteins | sample 14_EM_MG_FD_200267 | JGI IMG/M metagenome (GOLD analysis project Ga0307512, IMG submission 200267) | Populus trichocarpa ectomycorrhiza microbial communities from riparian zone in the Pacific Northwest, United States - 14_EM | ecosystem: Host-associated > Plants > Roots > Unclassified | place... | reverse complement strand
CGGTTCGTGTGTGCCGCATCGACGACGCTGAATGTTCGTTTGTCCAGGGTGTTATAGGGACCCTTCCTGGCCTTTATGGCGTCAGCCTCTCCCCGCGTACACGATGCTGTTCCTCGTTCCGATTTATTCGTTCCTCGCGACAATGGCCAACTTGCAGTCTTATCGCAGTCGACATGCTCCCGTGATGGTGAGTTCCATCTCCGCTCTATGCTTCCTCGCTCGGTGCCATCTGTCATTCATCGCTCCTTGTTCGCCCGTTGAATTGACGCTCGGCCATTTATCATTTGTGCAATCATTTGTTTTTCGCGATTGGACGATGGCGAATGTCTTCATCTTTTTGGAATCTGATGGAATCCGATTGGCCGAGCTTTTTTACCTCATTGTTGTTTTGTATCCGGCCGTTCGAATACTCACGCATTCAAATCCACAATATTCATCGTTTACCCGCCTGGTCGTTGTTCGCCACCCCCCTCGCGCCGTCAGGTTGTGTTCTCGTGCCTTGCGTATACTGCGAACAAAGGCGCGTCTGTGATTTCTGATAGAGTGTATGTGTCGTCGTCGGTTGGAGCGTTGGTCATTGGGATCTGTGGGAACGTTTACGGGAGGTTCTCAAGGGGCGGGTCTTATACAAGTGCCGTTCCGGGTTTGATGTTCTTGGTTCCCGTGCGTGACCTTTTTTTCTCTCCACCAACCCCTCTCTGTACCCATCTGCTTCACTTCGACTTCCCCGCCATGTTTATCTCCGACCCACTGTATTCTTTCCCCACTTCCCTCGTTCGCTGTTGCCGACTGACGTGAAAACTGGGGTTTGCAGTCGGCGTTGGGTCTCGAAGGTGGACTCCTCTCGGCGTACTCTTCGAATACGACGGCAGAATCCGCATATCTGGGTTCGTTCTCGTTGGGGCTGAGGATGATACAGGTCTCGGTCGGTATCACTATTGGGTTGTTCATTAGCCAGATTGCGGTGTTCTCGATTAAGAGGGAGAGCAAGATCGTCGCTGTTGCCGCTTGAAGGAGAGAGGAAAGGGTATCTCGCATATGTATTCCTAAATTCTCGTTAATGTGTACCAGACTAAACTCTCTTCCCGAGATAAATCCCAGGATTGGTGTATGATATATGAACGTCCGTGTCTTTTAGTGACATATTAAGTGAGCCTCCACCCTTCATCTCCGCCAGGACACATCGTCAACCCCAAGATCATATGAGCCGGATTTAATATCCGTACGATTTGACCTTGCTGAACGCGAATTGAGTCTTTTCCTGATTGATCGAGACCGGTATCATCTCCCCGCTCTCTACATGGACGGAATCATACGCGAGGATCGCCAGCTTGTTCCACTTTCCCAACGGACGCGAGCTCAACTGAAGCGTCATCTGGAACACGTAAGGGAGCGTGGACGATCCTGTTGGATCCGCGAGGGAATTTAGGTACACAACCGAATCGCGGAGTTCCCAGAACCCGACGAAAAGGCCTTTCATCCTTAGGGACGGGCTGAGGATCGGGATGATCTCGCGTGGAGGTGTTTGGTCCGAGGTGAGGAGGGAGATGACCGTTCCATCTGGGAAGAAACGGAGGTAGCGGTGGTAAATGATTTCGTGGGTTACGTTTATCCACGCGTTGTCTGATAGACCCGATCGGAGGTACCTGCATATTGCAATGTAGACACCGTCGAGTCGAATCCGGGGGGTTTCAATGTACAGGCGCCGGAAGTCGACTCCGTAGGTCTTGACGAGATCGAGGATCGCTTCGGGGTATGGGATTTGAGGTGGTTTGTACCCGAGGACGACGAAATCCCTGATACACACACGCCCCGGAGCGAAACCGTTGAGAATTGGGGGGAAAGAGAAGGGGGAATATCAAAGGGTTTTTTCTTTACCTCCATATTGTAGAGTCTAGAGTGAGGGCGCGGGCCTTGCGGCTAATCGAAGCGAACCGTTCGATTGTCCCGTGATCCAGGTACCTGAGGATGTAAACGAGCAATTCGTCCGGGATTCTAGTTATGTGTATGGCTTCCGTTTCTTCCTCGCGTGCGAATGCGAGGGGTTGAGGGAAGTTCTGAACGATCCTGGATATAACGCTCTTTGGGATGGCGGCGCTCGGGTCGTGCGTTTCCTCCGAGATTTGTAAGCCAAAGAGAAGGTCGACGATGGTCGTCTAACATAAAGTGTCGTCAGCGTGAAAAACGATGGGGCTAGGTTTATGCTGGAGACATACGAAACTGTCCTGGGCTTGAGGTAGTTCCTCGGCCGAGTAATGCTGAGCATCCGGCAACCCATCCGCTGGTCGGAGCGTGTCAGCGTGGTGGTGAAGTTCCACTTCGTGTTTCCAGTCATCTCTGAACCTGGTGAGCTCGTCTGGCTCTTGGACGCTGTCCTGGAGTGGGAGGGGGGCAGAGGGGGATGAGGGTTGAGGATAAGTCATGCTTGACCGGTCCCGTAACTCTCACAGCCCGTGAACAATCCCTCTGCCGATCAATTCCACTTGGACCCTTACACGGGATTCCGCAACAACGGTCACCCTCCCTCCACGTCAACCCCCCCTCACCACTCTCTACCGCGGGCGACAAAAATTGTTTTGGAAAAGATGGAGGGAAACAGAGACGAAGCTTTACGGTGCCTCTCGATTGCGCAAAAACACAGGAACAGCGGAAACTACGCTTCGGCCAGGAAGTTCATCCAAAAGTCGTTGGCTTTGTTTGCTACCCCCGAAGCGGAGAAGTTGGCGCAAATCATAGAGTCTGAATCATCTGCATCTACTTCTACTTCGACGTCCAAGGGTACGGAAGAAGCTACAAAAGCGACTGGGGCAGAGAAGCATCCTTCTGCGGGTGGCACGCACCATCGACATCCGAACGGAAACGCTTCGACGAGTGGCTCAGCTGAAGGCTCGTCATCGGCAAGTGAGAAGAAGAGGGATTATACCCCCGACCAGTTGGCGGTGGTCAAGCGGGTTAGGGCGTACAAGGTCACGGAGTATTACGAGATCTTGGCGTTGAAGAGGGATTGTGAGGAGGCGGAGGTCAAGAGGGCTTATCGGAAGGTTTGTACTTTCGTATTTTTGACCGTGCTGGGGGTATCTCGTGTTAATTGGGTCGTTTGGGATAGCTCGCGTTGGCCTTACACCCCGATAAGAATGGAGCCCCGGGTGCTGACGAGGCATTCAAGAGTACGTATCTTTCGCAATTTTCTTTCGATTTGGTGAACTGACACGTACGGGTTTGTACAGTGGTATCCAAGGCGTTCCAAGTGCTGTCGGACTCAGATATGAGAGCAGCATTCGACCGGGATGGCGCAGACCCCGAATCGCGGTTCGGTGGAATGTCATCATCCTCTCGCGGTCCTGGCTTCCACGCGCACTCATTCGGGGGAAATGGTTTCGAGACAGAGATCAGTCCGGAGGAGTTGTTCAATATGTTCTTTGGAGGAGGGAATATGGGGGGCGGGGGAGGGTTTGGGGGACCGAGTGAGTGATCCTTCGCATGCAATTTGACCTGGCGGATGGTAATGTTTGTTTAGTGTTTACTGCTACATTTGGTGGTCCTGGTATGACCTTTACGACCGGTGGACCCCGGAGACGCCAAGCGCAGCAACAACAGCGACAACAACAGGGTGCCGGTGGCACTCGGGGACTCCTGATGCAGCTGGCTCCCATGTTAATATTGTTCTTGTTCACGATTCTTTCCGCGGTACCCAACATATTCACCACACCACCGATACCCGAGCCACGATACGCATTCACACCGTCAGTACGGTACAACATCGAACGGTCAACAGGGCCTCTTGGGATCAAATACCACGTTAATAGCCAGGAGTTCATGGGTCACCCCATTGCGGCAGAGATTGCTCGGGACGGCACGAAGAGAGGACCGCAACTTTCAAAATTCGAGGAGAGCGTCGAAAGAGCTTTCACCCGGGACCTCATCATGCAGTGTCATGTTGCAATTGACCGAAAACACCGGCGGAAGGAAGAGTTGATTGGGTTATTTGGGATTGGAACTGACTGGGAGAAGGTCAGGGCGATTGACAAGGAGCCGTTAGACGCATGCGACCATCTTAAGCAGTTCGGCCTATCATGATTCTCTGTTTATTGACGTGTTCTTCCTCATTTTTCCCCCTTGATTTAATGCGTTTGTTTATCGCACGGGCAGGCAGCGTGTGTATACCAACTAAGGGACTGATTTCTAAACCGAAAAGAGCGTGGAATCACGACGGTTCAGCCTTCTTGGCTTGTTCTACCCTGTAGTAGAATTCTTCGTGTTTCTGGACTGAAAAACGGATCGGAGTCAGCATATTCTTCGACGGAAAAAAGAACACGGCGAGTGTTTGGGCTTACAGCTCTTGAGGTGAATGCCATACCTAGAGCGTGTTCGGTCAGTATACTTGGGCTCGGTGAAAGACGGGTGTCGAAAAAACACGAACCAATAAGCGTATCCGGCACCGACGCCGAGACCGAGAGCGGTGGTGAGGTCGACCCAGAAACGCTTCCTAAGTTTTCCGGTAATGGGAGCGATGGCCATTTGGTTTAGTGGAAAAGGATGGTGGTGGTGGTTTTCTTGAACTTGTGAGTGTCGAGGCCAGAGCGCAAGTGAGGACCAGCCACAGGGGACAAACAAGAACAAACAGGACCTGCCTAATCGGACATCCCCACTCAAGACTGACTGACTTGGTTAGAATTCGCACTCACCTCACCTTTGACTATCTTCTTCCACCTCTCACCCTTCCTTCCTGAATCCCCCACCCTGCGATAAATCATGGATCCTGACTCTTCCGGCGGCTGGAGATTCGCTCAATGTTTCGGAGACAAGGGAGAGGTCGAGGACATCACAGAAGGTCGGCCCGTTCCCTTCAATCCCACCCTTCCGAGTCCCTCACTGCTGGGTGTAGCCGATGTTATCTCGACCGTCGAATTCGACTCGACCGGTAACTACCTCGCGACCGGAGACAAGGGTGGACGAGTCGTCCTGTTTGAGCGCAACGAACAGGTCCGCCCTCTCCCCTTCCTACGCCCGCCTGCATTTTCGTCAGCGGACTAGATCTCATCGCTGAATCGATTTACTTTTCTTTCCTCCCCCTCTCGTAGAAGAAGAACTGTGAATACAAGTTTTATACAGAATTCCAATCACATGAACCCGAGTTCGATTATCTCAAGTCGCTCGAGATCGAGGAGAAGATTAACAAGATCAAGTGGTGCAAACGGCAGAACTCCGCTCACTTTTTGCTGTCCACCAACGGTGCGTCTTCGGCTGGCCTGCTTTGTCACCTACCTTCCCGGTTTCGGAAGAGATCGACCGAGGTGCTCACCTTGGATCGTTTACCTCAGACAAGACCATCAAACTATGGAAGGTCTTCGAAAAATCGCTCCGCGTTGTTTCGGAGTCTAACCACTGGGATGGCCAAAGAAGCCTACCGACACCGTTATCCCCTTTACATCTTCGGTTGCCAAAGATGATGCAGCAAGACAACATCATTGCCGCCGTTCCCCGCAAGGTTTATGCCAACGCTCACGCGTACCACATCCATTCAATCTCTGTCAATTCTGATCAAGAAACCTACATCTCTGCCGACGATCTTCGGGTAAATCTTTGGAACCTTAACATTAGCGACCAGAGCTTTAGTGAGTAGAATCACCCTTCTACCCTGTGATTGCCGCTTATCGTGCGTCCCCTAGACATCGTCGACATCAAACCCGTGAACATGGAGGAACTGACCGAAGTTATCACTTCCTCCGAGTTCCACCCCATCCATTGTAATCTCTTCATGTACTCGAGCTCGAAGAGTAACATCAAGCTTGCCGATATGCGTGATGCAGCGCTGTGTGATCGGCATGCAAAGAGTGGGTTCCTCTATTCATCGACTATCCTAATTAATTCTACCGGGAATTGATCTCGAACGCTTAAACCCCGCCCAGGTTTCGAGGAAGAGGAGGATCCGACCAACCGATCATTCTTTTCCGAGATCATTTCTTCGATATCTGACGTCAAGTTCAGCCATGATGGAAGGTATATCTTGTCGCGAGACTACCTGTCGCTCAAGATCTGGGACATCAACATGGACTCGAGGCCGGTGAAGACGATCCCCATTCATGATCATCTGAGGGGGAAGCTGTGCGATCTATATGAGAACGATTGCATCTTCGACAAGTTTGAGTGTACTTGGTCTGGAACGGATTCGTGAGTTATTTCCCTGGAAGATCCTCCTTTGGTCTGACGCGCGCTCCGCCTAGACATGTGCTTACCGGCTCGTATCACAACTATTTCCGAATATTCGACGTGGAGTCGCTGAGCGATGTTGTATTGCAAGCGGACAAGTCGGCGTTCAAAGCGAAGAAAATCGGTGGGCCGCTCCCTGGAAACAAGCTGGGAGCGAAGAACGGGACGAGAGGACTGAGGGACGCGATGCAGATGGAGACGTTGGACTTCAACAAAAAGATCCTACACGCGAGTTGGCACCCGAGGGAGAACACCATTGCGGTATGTTTCATCTCATGTTTTCAATGCGGCTGGATCATGGATACTTACCCTGCTCGCTCAGATCGCTGCAACGAACAACCTGTTCTTATACAGCTCCGCATGATGTCCGTCGTGACCCCGGTCAAGTCGATCGTTCAGTTGTGTGTCGTCGTCGCCGTTTTTTGCCCACACTTCGTTGGTCGTGTCGTCGTTTGTTTGTCTCTTCCATTCTTCAATACATTCCTCGGTTACCGTTATTTACTTTCTTGACACTGGGTACACTTTTACATCACCACTATTGCTCACTGTCCATCTTTTCCGCTTGTTCCAGTTCAAAACCTCGTTTTCTCCTTACACCATATTTAAGCGTCACACACACTTCACTTCTGGACCCTCGCACTAGTCAATCTTTGGTTTCACACCCCTCTACTTCACTTACTTCATCTCCCTCACCTCTCACCCCTCCCCGTTCTCATCCCCGCGCGTCCCCATCTCCCAGTGCAGAGCCTTTCGCTTGACCAGACAAGAAGTTAGAAAGAGAAGAATTACAATAAGAATTTGCATTGTCTCGGAAACATCCTTTGGGATCGTGGTGGGCAGGAGCTGCTGGAGGTGGGGAGGTTGTGCGGCGGTCGGTCGGTTGCGCTTGACATTACATTCGTGGGAATTTTCGTAGCTACTTAGATCAGCGATCGGTGCAATTTTTGTCGCGCCATCTACGCTTTCCATTCCGTCCTCAATGTACACCGTTACCGTACCATAAACGGCTTCCACCTCACAGTCGCAGTGGTCCCGCTGCTGATATGTCCCGGTACAATTCATAAACTTACCCGCTTCCTCTTTATCTTGTCTTTCTTCTGCGCGCGAATTTGTCGGCCTCTTTCTGCCCGGACAGCCCAAAAATTTACACCCCACGCTGTTAACCGGTTCTGGTGAAGGGCCTATAACGAAATCCATGTCCCCGTTTGGGGAATCTTGGGTGTAGGTGATTGAGAAGTGGTGTCCTCTCTGGGAGTTGTTTTTCTCTCTCGGAAGTGAGGATTCTTCATGGTTTTATTTCACCTTACATGATGTAGTTTGGGCGATGATGTGTGTGCGTGTGTGTGTTTATTGTAGATTGAGAATGGATACAAGTTGATGCTTTCCGGTTGTCCGTTCACTGGTCACCTCCTGTTCCCTCTCCGTTCCTGATCGAATCGCGAGTTCATCTATTCGCGTCTATCATACCCGAACGCGTACGTGTGCGATTTTTTTCTGCTGGAGGAACCGAACGGTGATCGTCGTTTTGACTGAATATGTCACTTGCTGAAATTTTACCGGTAGACTGAGCAGACGGGCCACTGATGCCGTTTCCTCGGGGACTGACTCTACTGCCCCCTCGACCTGCACTTTCCTTCGAGTTTGCCGAGCTCGATGGGAAGGCTACTGTTTCCAGCGACCAAACAGTACATATATTGTTTCCGGATGGTATAAGCCTTTTGTCTCCCTTCTCACCCTCGTGCTCACATTATCCGTCCTCTCTCTTCCTTTCTGTTTATATGATCTAGTGTGGACCTGGAGTGTTTGTAGGGAGCCTGCATATACGTGCCTATACTCCCTGGGGAGCGACGTTCACTCTGCACACCGATTTCGTACTTTGAACGGTGCCCCTCTCAACCACAACTTGAAAAGGCCTTCTTCAGACAAAGGTCCTCAAATGCGTGATGCCCTCGTTTCGATCCCTGGTGAACTACTGATCTCGGGGTCGGACGATCACACACTCTTCCCGTGGTTCTTGTTTCCCCCAAGGACAACCCGGCCCGAGGCATCTGAGCTCGTGATGTACAAGGACGAGGGATCGGAGGCGTTGCGGCCGTACATGTGTGTTGCCAGCGCGAGTTTGGGACGCCATGAGCGTGGGGTTCAAGGACGTGAGAAGACGAACGAGCCTAGTACACGCTACTGCTTTCAACGCAAAGAAAAATATCCTCATCTAGATTCATGTCGATAGCCTGTTGTTAAGGGAGGATCAAAACATGACGGTAGGGTGATGGAAGGCTAAGGCGGATGGCCAAAAGCATCAGCAATATCGTTCCCGATATACACGCACACACCTCATCACTCAAAGAATGATATGAAAGGCGAAATAAAACCATGAAGAACCCTCGCTTCCGAGAGAGAGAAAATAACACCCAGAGGGCCTCGCGTCTCAATCCCCCACACCCAAAATTCCCCAAGCGAGGACGTGGGCGTCGTTATACGAGAGGGTTACACAGCTTAAAGCCTCAGATTGAGTAATTCCGTTCGCGTGACTACTGACTATTTGGGTTGGCGTATATAATTAAGCCCAGATGGCTTACCGTTACTCTTCTCCTTCCATCACCCTTACGCTGTGTTGGTGTCCCCCGCAGACCTAGAAGTTCAGCCTTCCAGCGCAACATCTACTTCGACGTAGCCTCGTAGAGGCTCTGTCTGTCACGATGAAGCGGGTATTGTATTGAGGCATCATGTCACATGGGAATCTTCGGCACGGAGGCACGCTTCGAAGTCCAGACACGAACCCGAGTTTCAGAGTCAAAGACAAGGGCTAAGCGTCGACAACGGGGTCCGTATTGTGGGTGAAGATGCTGTGTGAAGGATAAATTGACTCGATTCCTGAAGGGGTGAGTTACTTAAGGTGATCCATTGAAATACTTCCCGAATCGCAGATTTATATCAGAGCCTGTAAAATCCTTGTCTGGCGGTCCACCTTTTCCACCCACGTCACCACGAAGTAGGTTCTCGCCATCATTGAAGAAGGGGACAAACATAGCAGCGCTCACCCGTGGATCCACATCTACACGAGTGATCTGTAACCTCGTCCAAGGACGTCGGTACCGCTCGAAGAGGGAGAGGAGAGGGATGGGTGGCGAAATACTTTACCAATGACAACAGTGTAAATGCACATTGTACCCATCGATGGGAAGGAGGGAAGGAGATATGAAGATATAACGAGTTAATCGTCCAGCGGAACTGGCGAAGTTCATGATGGCGATGGGTACGGCGCCGGAATCCATTGAACGCGGGACTGAGGAAAAATCATCAAAATGTCAAAGAACCAGCCCAAAGGCCGCAAATCCTAATGGTGTTGCCGGCGTCGATCCCAACTTCGAACGCAACGGGGGGGATGGAGGAGTGCGGGATAGTCGGATGTACCCTGCGCGCCTAGCAGTTAAATTCAATGCGACTCTGGAAACTTCCGCTCCAACCCCACCGGAGGAAGACCGGCGATCACGAGGGATCCCTGCCCTCGACGAGCTTTGCGCTATCTCTCCCAGGACCCCTAGAGGCGGATCTGCCTACAATGTCCGTCCCTTGGAATTTACATTGCCTCTACTCGCTGGACCCTTCTTCTCTTGATTTCCCGCGTCGCCTTCATTCCTTGATTCGGCATGACGAAGAAGAACAGCATCTATCCAACTTGCAGGGATCGCAGTTGGCTCGGCTGGTGGATTTCCTGGATGAAGTGCGTGCCGTCCCTTCAGGTTTTTATCCACTTTACGAAACGCTCCACAGGCCCTTAGTGCCATCCCCTCAACTGACACAATTGCGCGAGAATGTCTAAAAAAACTACAAGCAATCTGCAGTCACCGCGCAATCCTACCATCTTCACACACCGTATCTGATGATCTTACCAAAATCGGTGATCACCCAGTCGCCCTTGGTAGTATCGCCGATGTGTGGGAAGGTACCTATCGCGGAAAGAAAGTGTCTATCAAATCTTTTAAGGTTCTCCTGAACGATGATCAGACTCTTGCGGAGGTTTTTATTCAGTGTGGCACGTCACTATCGCGTCTACTCAACAACACCTGTGAACCTTGTAGTCATTCTTCAAAGAGGTTGTCACCTGGAAAAGGTTAAGGCACCCGAACATCGTCCCTTTCGTTGGCGTTACAACAAACCCTTTTCAAATTGTCTCGGTGTGGATGCCGAACGGAACCCTGGTGGAGTTCATCGAGAAATACCCAGGTGCGAATCGGATCAGCCTGGTGAGTCTTTCCCTGTAATTGCACTTGACCGATAATGTGATCCTCCCAAGCTATTGGACGTAGCCGAAGGCCTTGACTATCTTCACGCAAACCACACCACACATGGAGACTTGAAAGGAGTAGGCATTTTCTTCGAGTTGTTTTGGACCTCATCGATAACCCTTGGCTAGTCCAACATTCTTGTCGATCACGGCGGCCACGCTCGTTTGACGAATTTCGAGTTTCCCTCGATCATTCGTGGAATGGACTCCGTAACACGGGAAAACAAATATACTGCGGCATGGACCGCGCCAGAGATTCTTGAGGGAGCCGATATG
>Ga0307512_10007526_pt1 | contig 10775 bp, 15 predicted proteins | sample 14_EM_MG_FD_200267 | JGI IMG/M metagenome (GOLD analysis project Ga0307512, IMG submission 200267) | Populus trichocarpa ectomycorrhiza microbial communities from riparian zone in the Pacific Northwest, United States - 14_EM | ecosystem: Host-associated > Plants > Roots > Unclassified | place... | reverse complement strand
GAGGAAAGCGGAAGCGTGGAAGGGGTCGAGGAACTGGGGGACGAAAGGGACGAAGGGTGGAGGGGGATCGGCGGACGGGGGGAGGCTTGGCATGGGTCCACACTCTCTCCCGCTGTAACTCGTTTAGCGCATCTTCTGATCCTTTTCTTTTTCTTCTTTCTTTTCCTACCGGGAATGGCCAGGCGGGGGCAGGGGGAATTGCCACGGGCCGCCGGCGGACTGCGCGAGGTCGCGGCGGACGGTGAACAGGAAAGGTCTGCATATAACATCTCCATGATCCAATAGGGTCGCATGGGATCAATGGATCATCATCGTCGTCGTCATTATCGCTGCCGGCTCTAGCTCGAACCACGGCCTCTACGGGGAAGCGAGTGCCTTTGCCACCTGTGACAAGCTCAGGAGTAGACCGGCATGACCGATCAGGCGCGGGCGACGAGTGGTTCGAACGGCGGCCGGGAAAGTCGTCAAGTCATCATAAACCGACTTCGACGGCAGTTCGGGCCGAGGAGTTGGCGGTCTGCCCACCTGTAGGAGGTGTCGGAGCAGGTCAGCACGTGTGCCCAGGTCCGCCAGCAGGCTGGTGCTCGAACTGTTGCCGGCCGAAGCCTCGTATTCACGACGCTGGTCACTAGCTATCACTCATCGTGTAAAACTTAATCAGTGTCGGGAGTGCGGTGTAGTATGGTTGGGGAATCGACACCTTTTCGACCACATTTTCAACCCCGGCTTTTCTCCTCCACCACAACATCTAAATTTAAACAGACGATTGGGCGGCGATAGAGCAGCATCGATAGTAGGTCCGCTCAATCCCCCCCAAAAATTAAAGGGCGTGGTGAATTAAAATGTGGCGGTCAAAGATGAGCAGTTTGTGTGGTGAGGGTCTAAGATGTCGCACTAGCGCCCACCCTAACAAGTGCTCTAGCCATGTCCGGAATACAGCTAAGCCATTTTAGGTAATACGAGTGCTGGTGAATGAAGCCAGAATAGAATGACTAACCAGAGTGCAAGGGGTACATCGATAACAGTGCCCTACCGATGCCACCATAACAGTTTTCGACATCTGTCTACCACTTGCTCTTATCCACCACCTGTCTGTGTCCTTTATATACACGTTCTGTGAATTCCTCTGTACCATAGCTCATTCCATCAGAGTACGCTTCTATTGTACGTTCACAGCGTTTGTAATAGCGGTGGATTGAGGAAGTAGAAACAGAGTCCAAAGCCTTTGGGGATCAGTGGCCCTTAATCCTTCGAAAGAATAGCTGCAGTTTCTCCCCGTGAATACCATTTTGCTCCACGCCAAAATCTCTCGATGAAATTCATTTCGCGGTGAGATTTTTGGACAGAAGATGCACGGGTGATTCACAGCAGCCAGCTTCTCCCTCAAGCTTGCCCCTTTTGTTCCCGGAAGTCCCGCTGGGTAGCCAGCATGGCGCCAGCCATGCTGGGGCCCACAAACCACGCCCGCGGAGGGGCAAACTTTCCATTCCCCTTTGGCTCGCCTCGCAACTTCAGCTCCTTATGCGTATCTGAAAAGAAAAAAAAACCACCCACCTGCGGCAGTCCACGGTTGTAGTAAAATCCCATCCGTCACGCATCTTGGGGCTGCTTTCCTCCAGGACTGAGGTTCAGCATCGTGCCCGAAAGAGCAGTGGTTTGGCCGCATTGTCGAACGCAAAGAGCGCTTGGGCAGCCAGGGAAAGCCTAACGGAAAATCGGTAGAGCTATACGTAGCATATGGTCGACCATTCTTTCGCTCGCCCACCACTCAGCGCATTATATCTAGAGATAGCACGGACACGGCGCGAGGGGTCCCGGCGGGTTATCGGTTTCAGCTGATGCGTACTTTGGGGCAATGGTGTAAAGTTGTAAAAATCCGCTAAGTGATGGTACGGGTGCGAAAGGTGTGTCCCGGTAGTACTGGACCCGAAGCCCCCGCATCGCGACGTCTTACATGAAATTTCATCACTTACTTGTTACCATCTTAATTCATCACTCGCTGCTTAGTCACTCGCCAAACAATTGTCGTGCAGGTGTCGACCAAAAGTGTCCCCAACCCGGCACGAGCTCTGACTATGTAAGTATACAGTATGACACACGACAACAATCGTGAAAATCGAGCGGGAAATACATATCGCTGCCGGCGCATGCTCGAAGCGGGGCCTCGACGGAGAAGCGAGTATCTTTCCCACCTGTGACTAGACCGGCATGACCGATCAGGCGCGGACGACGAGTAGTTCGAGCGAGCGGCGGCCGGGAAAGTCGTCAAACGTCATCATACACCGACTTCGATGGCAATTCAAGCCGAACCACGATCTCTGCAGAGAAGTTACCGGTCTGCCCGCCTGCAAGCGGTGGAACGGAAGCATGTACGTGCCCATGAACAGAGCCGACAAGAAGCGTGCAGAGGAGTGTTTGCGTGGACTCAGGCAGTGGCAATCAACCAAAACACGAGCAACACTTTTATTCGTCAGGAAGATGGAAAGATACAACATACAAACCGCAAAAGCAAAGTCAATCTTGCAGTACTACCAAAAAAATTAACCCCCAAGATACTCCTCCAATTCCCCACCGCGTCGTGTAACCATCCCACGTTTCTGCTCCCAGTATTTCCTCCTCCAGAATGAAAGCACGAATTGCGAAGAATCAAGTGCCAATCCCGCTTCGACCGGCCCCCGCCGTCAAATCCCTCCCCCTCCGACCGTGGGGATCCGAGTCTCAGACCTACCTTCCACTTTCAATCGTGGCTCCACATCATTGGCCATCAGATGCTTCGAATCGCTGAAGGGGGGTGCATCTGGCATCGAAAGGTTGTCCTCATCGTCGTCTTCCAACTTGATCCGCGGGAAATCCTGGTCAATGGGCGTCTTGTCGGGTCTCCGGGTAGGCAGTCGCCCGGACCTCAACCGCACCAGGAACTTCTTGAGTAAGGTCGTCGATATGGCGGGTACACCTTGCAAATTTGCCTTCACTCTCATGTTTGTATCCTCCGTCAGAAAGATAGCTGGCTGAGCGCCGTATCCGATAACACCCTTGGTTGCGAACGCTTGACGACGGGACTCCGCTTGGTGGCGCGTAGTCTGGATGGCATCATAAGTTTTGTCGATCTCGTTCTCCTCCCGCTTCACCTTCTCCCTGAAGAATCCGGCCTTGGTCACGTCGTTTCCCGTCGCAGTGACGATCCGGACGTTTGCATTATCGGCGATTGCCTTGCTTATGGCGATCAGGGCGCTCTTAGTCGGGTTCCCGATGGAAGCATTGTTCCCGAGACCCGATAATTCGGTGATCACTACACGCCCAATTAGTACCCGGCCAAGGGGGAAGATGGAACTCCGCGGCTTGACTTACCAGAGTTTGGGATAATCACCGCCCATCTTTCCCTAATGATTAGGTTGAAAGTCTCCAAGTGACCGACAAGAAGATTTGTATCGACAACAAACGCAGTGATCTCCGGATCCAAGGCCTCGGGACCTCTGACTATCGCAAACCGGGACACCTCGGCAATCGCTTCAGGTGTAATCACGTGGCCTGCTATCCCGGTTTGCAGTTGAGTTCCCAGCTGGCGTTTCCTCTGCTTGGGCTCGTTGGGCTTGGGTACCATAACATAACCATCTTCATCCGAGCTGTGTTCGGTCTTCATCATGTCAACATCCTCATCCTCATCATCCACCTGCGACCCCTCGCGCTTGATCTGCGTCGCCGCCGCCGCCCGCTTCCGTGCCTGTTCCATGCGTTCCGCCAATGCAGGATGGAGAGTAAATATTCTAGTGTTCGCATCGTATATCATCCAGTCACCCGCAGCGCAGATCCTCAAGGCCAGCCATAAAATGCGCTCGCGGCGGATATTGGTCATCGACGACAGTTCTTGGGTGCGCTCCTCATTGTCGATCTGCGCGTCATCAAACCAACGATCCGGAAAGTATCTCTCAGCCCAGTCAAAACCCCGTAGACCGTAGTCCTCAGGAAGCGGCCTGCCCACACCCTTTCTGGAAACCGGGAAGGTGTTGGCCTCGATCTTCTCCGCAGGACCGTCAAAGTTCAGACGCATGTCGTTGAGCATGGTTACCAACGGCCACCAGGGAAACTCTTTCTCTATCAGACGCATGGCTGGGATAGAGCCGGTAAGATGCGTAACAAAGACCATCCACGCGTGGATATGAGGCAAGGTGTTAGCATCGTTAAGACGATCGAGCGCAAGATTGAGAACGGTGAACGCTAGGCGTTTGGAAAAACTGAAGGATATCTCTAGGATGGACTGGGTAAGACCAGCGCTTTCCGGATCCACTAATTTCTCCTCTGCCTCATACGTAGGGTAGACGTGCTTCCCGCTCGTTCCGTATATAGGAAGCAAGGTGGCGATCGCCTCGGCTTCAGAGTCGACGGGCGGTGCCTGCTCCACCCCTCCGTCGCTAGCGACGCCCGCCCCGCCAGACGCGTGGATCCTCCGGCCTTCGTTCCAGGCTTTCCGAAGAAAACTATCCCGTGCACCGTACTGGTAAAGAGCAGTAATGTTGCAGACGGACATGTAGAAACCCCGAACCTATCCAGTTATTAGCACCGTGTTCACTCCCGCGTCACCGCCCAAAACTAACCTTCCATTTCGCCTGAGGTCCGCTGATGTGTTTACGGAGGAGGTCCAAAAATCCACACAGAGCGGGGTCGAACTTCTCGAACTCGATGTGACAGAATGTGACGGAGTGCAGCTGTATGAACAAGGCGTCGAATGCCTGCCTTCTACCACTAAACACGTCCGAGTTGAAGATGGGATCAAAGACCATTAAGATCGATTCCCGCGCGGAGCCGAAGGGCTGAGTAACACCGAGAGCCTTGCAGTAATAAAAGAATTGTTGCAAGATGTTGGGCCTCGCCAAGATTGCGAGGTGGTGATAGATTCTGCCTACGCCTGGCGTCTTATCCGCGACCTTGCTGTACCAGAACGTCGCTACGTTCTGCCAGACTTCCCTGTCACGTACGTCGTCATCCTCGATCGCCATCCTGTAACGCCCTAGGTCCCCCATGCACTCAATCCAGGTATCCTCGAAAGCGGGCACCGTTTCGTACAAAAGAGCCATCATCGAGTAAGCCAGGTAGATGAAAGCCAACATATGCTCCAGTGAAAGAGGCAGGCGATGGCGCAGCAGCTCTAGGAAATTATGGATCCCATGGAGCCACATCCTGGATGGCATGGCGTACACCCGCGCGAGTCTTTTCAAAGGGGGACTAGCGGACGGGTGCTGTGAGGCTAGAAAAAAATCGTGATGCTCGTTGAGCAGGGTACGATGTAGGGCGGTTAATGCTTGCCTGGAATTCGTCAGTTCCTAGCCGGCGCAGAACCCACCGATCCGCACTTACCATTGCTCGTTACTCAACTGCTGCGACTTGCTGGCCATCTCCAAGGAAGCTTGGTATTGCTTCGCATCGACTTCAGAACACTTCGCTTCTACCATGATCAAGCCGGCGTAGATGCCCTTAACCTCGGCAGTGAGTTGTTCGGCACTGATGGGTTTGGTTACTGGCTGTAGCACAAGGCGCGGCTGATCTTCGTTCGCGTTCGTCGCGGAAGCCGTCACTACTGGCGCGAGGGGGAGAAGACAGTTTTCCATTCTTGCTTCACGTGTCTCGCCGCAGGGCCAATAGCGTTGCGCAATACTGAACGGCGTCGTCTCGGTCAGGATCGAACAGGTGTTTGTGACCTCTGTCGAACGCGGAATTCGGTTCTATCTGTTGTTGTTGCTGCTGCTGCTGCGGATGCTTAGAGCGGTGTCAGAGAGCCGTCATACGACCGATCGCGATGCGCGGTCCACATACCGTTTGTTCGCGCTGCTTCGGTGATGCCCGAGACCTTCGCTCTCTGTAGCAGCCCCAAATGCGGGTTGCGGTTCCGACTCCGAATGCTGCGGTTGGGTGGTTGTGTAGTTGCTGTGAATTGTTCTCCCTGGAGCCGATCCCTGTCGCAACGCGGAGCGAGAGCTTTCTAGTCGTCAAACCGGCGCGCGATCTCGAGCTGGTGCTGTGAGGGTCTGATGGTAGAAAGGCGAACTGCAATCTTGTATGCTATCGAGTCTTCGACGTTGGTGCTTGGAGGAGGGTTATCGCAGAGCGTGAGGTGTATGAGACGCTGAGTGCGCACAGTAACAAGGCTTTCGTGCGAAGACTGCGTACCAGGTTTGTTAGCACACTCTGAGCGAAGGAGCGCCGCTAGCCGAGCGTGTATTACAAATGTAGCAAGGCCAGTGCGGGGCGCAGCTAGCGCGAGTGCGCACACATCCGGATGAGGGAGGCGTCCAAACGACGTGTGCCATCGCACAGCGCCGTCCTGATACAGCTGGCGCACTCACGCCGGCGACGTGAACGTCGCGGTGGCGGCGGCGTCCAGACCTGTCCAGGCGCCGGATACCACACATCCGTCGTCCCTATCATCGCCCGATGTGCTGCTCGTGCTGGGCACGTCGATGATGATGATGATGATGATTCATTGATCGTGTGCGACGCTATTAGATCATGACGATATTAAGTGCTGCGCACGTCTGGAACGGAGGAAGCAGGCGAGTAAGCACGCCGACGAGTGAGCCCGCAAGCAGTGCGCCAGGCGAGGCGTCAGGCGAGAAGGAGCGCACCGACGGGTGACCCACCGGGCGAGGCGACAAGCAACCTGTCGGGTGAGGTCGGGCAAGCCGCCGGCGAGCGGAAGGAATGAGCGCGCCGACGGGCGAGCCGCTAGGAATCCGTCAGGCGAGGGGTCGGGCATGCGGCGAAGGAGATACGGATGGCGGGGAGGATTGGCGTGTTCGTGTGTGGCGGTAGGGGAGCGCGGGAGTGCAGCTGGCGGACTTGGTACGACGAAGGCGAAGGTACGGTGGCGACGAGGACATGGTGTCTGCGGATGAGGAGTGAAGATTGGAGGTTGTTGTGCTGCCGGTGGATGGTGGCGTGGGATGGGAAGGAGGAAGGAGGGAAAGAAATAGGAAATGAGGGAGGAGGGAGGGAGGAGGGAAGGGAAGGAGGGAAGGGAGGGAGGGAAGGAGGGAAGGCAGGGAGGAAGGGGATCCTGAGTGCATTGCCATGCCCGCGACGGGTCACAAGCGATTGATGATCGAACAGAAAAGGCTGAGTTACATGTGCTCCCTCCTCGCTCTGGGAGGGGCCGGCTAGCTGCCCCCCGCGAAGAGGACTGTTATCAAGAGGGGAAAAATAAATGCTAGTGTGTGATGCCGTCCCGTATTGGGGGGGGATGGGGGGATGCTCACTGCCGATTCGACGGCAGATGGCTGAGGATAGTACATAGGCTACATGCTACGGCCATGGATGTCTTCGATGGCAGATGGCTGAGGATAGTACATAGTCTACATGCTACGGCCATGGATGTCGAGCTGTACGGTCTAGGATTGGGTGCAATCGCACATCAGGTTGGTGCTACGGGAACAATACGCATCACGGCAGCGCTATCGAAAAAGCTGTCACGGTGGCCGCAGCGAGACCGCCAGCGGGGCTTCAGGTAGCGGGACGGACACGGAGACGAGTGGCACGCGGCGAGCGGGCGAGGACACGGCACGACAAGAGCGGCAGCAAGAGAGCTTCTATGGCTGGGCGGGACAAGACTGACGAAACAGACGGGTTGTTGCGCAGCGAAGAAGGCTCCGTGTCCAGAGTATATTATGTGGCAGGATGTCTGCCGCCCCGCGTTAGCGACGCTCAAGCTTGTAGGTACCGACTTACTCGTCCAAATCCGGCGGGTGGGCTTCCTTCTTTCCGCCTCCCCCGATCCACCGCGACGACGAGGCAGCAGCATTTGCATTCAGCCCGTCCTGCAGACAGCAGAGAAAGCACTACGCTCGAATGCTTTCCATACGCCAACCTGCCCGCCGGAGGCTGTGACGGCAATGCCCCCGCGTTGGACCCAGTCTCCTGGGGTTCCGCCGGAATCCCACGCAAGGAAACTCGGCGTCGGCTCAGTCGTTCGGCGCAAGGGAAACGGGCGCTGCATGCAAGCAACCGAGTAGCTGTGTGGCGATGATTGCCGCAGGGCATAGTTGATCCGGTACGAGGCGTGGGGCGGCGGTCGGGAGGGGAGGACGGCAGACGGGGCGCTGTGCATGGCGTGCAGGGGCGAGGCGCTGCTGGACGGTGCGGCGGGCTCCGAATCAGCGCACCGCCATTCATCGACCGAGCCGGGGAAGCAGTTTCTCTACCTTCTGTTCAATCCATCCGCCTGCAGCTCACCAACCCGACCCCGCACACAGCTCCACACGTGCGTGTGCCTTTCCCCTTGGATTGCGACGCCGCAGTCAGCCCCCAGCCTGGCGAAAACCTAGCTGCCGTCGATGGCGCTTACTCGCTCGCGGTCGTCACCCCCCTGCAAATAGGTAGTTACGTAGATAGCTGCTGGGTATGTAGGCGCTCGCGACGTTTCGGACGCAACCTCCTTGACTCGGACACCACTTGCGATGGCCCTGGATACACATCCAGACGCAGTTGTGTAGCATACATACTCTATATACACAGCGGACGGCGTTGGTCAGCGCACATACCACTCCCAACGCGAAGCGCACAGGCGTACATGTGCATGTAGTACATACTATGTACCTAGATAGACGAAGGACGGGATCTCCTGTTGGGCGCTTCCAGAAAACTGTACTCCAACATCGAGTGACAATGACCGAGATTGCGCCACTCTTTAATTGAATCCGAGTGCTCGTCACCTCGCTTGGGGTAAAAAAAGGATCGTTCGTGTTTAACAGGTCGTCGATGGGGTGCGCCATTGTCTCGTCGCCCAGCCTCGACTGGCCTCCATAACCTCACTCCAGTCCGCATCGCAGCGTCCGTTGCGGCGATAATGGCAATGGCAGTGGCGGCAGTAGTGGTGGTAGTGTCGATACGGACGAGGGGCTCCTTTTTGCTTGTGAAAACAAGTTGTCGCCACGACACAGGATACTAGTGCCGCCGGCGGAGCGAACTTCGAGCGTGTGGGACCGAGCTGTCGCTGCTATGAAGGGGGAAAACGTGTGGAATTGAAAGCATGTACATAGAAGAGAGTGTGGTGTGGGGAGAAAAGAGTGTGTGGAAGGGAAAGGGAAAAGCGGAGAAGAGGGCGCGTCGCGATAACTAGTACATCGTCACGTGCGCTTAACTTTTCGCATGCCAAAATCTCGCTTCGCGCTATGTATCTATCTGTCCAACATCTGGACGCATCTGCCACAATGCACTAAATTAAACCGGCGTCACGTGAAGCGCAAGATCGCGATGCAGATGGTGGATCCCGGTCCTCGACCCGCCGGCCCGATCCGCGTCCGGGAAGGAAAAGGAGATGTCTGCGGACGGCAACGCAGGAGGAAAGCTTACTCTCACCATTGCTGGCAACTCCGGAGTCCCGCCGGAGGTGGTGCCCAGGCAGCTTCGAACGATCGCCAGTCGCTGCCATTCCTTCCGCAAAGACCGCGGTACGACATACCTAGTTACCCACTCCAGCACCACCAAGTATCACCCCCCTCCCATCCATCCACCGTTTTTCGTCTCGGAATATATAGCTGACCGCACAGCGTCCATCTACCGGCACAGTATCGACAAGTTCGTCAGCCGTATCGAGAAGCGTTACGTGGCGTTCCCGGACTTCATCGAGAAGCGTTACGTGGCGTTCCCGGACTCCATCGAGAGGCTTGAGCCGTGCATGGCCACGGCGTTTGGATCAGGGCGACGATACCTGGCAGACTCTACTGGCTGTGCGTGCCGCAACTGCTCTAATCTTCGAAGACGTTCACACTACCGATTGCGAGTTTGAAAAGCTGGTCAGCCTCATGGATACTTTGAGCAAGGATATTCGCGTTGTCATGAATTCGGATGCTACGTAAGTATCACCCAGTGGCCCGATGTGGTGAAGCGTAAGCACGTGGGTTGTGTGTGTATTTCCTCATCTGACGGACTATATATTGCAGGAGGCCCAAATGAATATGGTACGGTACGCCTTTCCTCTCGCGCGCGATACATATCTTGAGAAGGTGGTCGCCATCCCACGCACACTGCGCCGTCCTCAATATACGCGAAACTCACCCCCGCCTTCGTCGCCATTTCCACAACAAACCGCCCCAAGTCAGAAGCATACCCGAATCACAACAGCTCCGTGCCATCGCAACGCAGCGGAAGTTCCTTCGCAACGATGGCTCCGTCCCGGCTCCTGTCCACTGCGAGTGCGAATTTGGTATGCTACTTCAACAACCCAACGGTGGCCTCCGACGAGATACCTCCGAGGACATCCCGCGGGCGCCAAACAAACAGAGCAACCGGAAGTACTACATCCGAGGATGCCACGGCAAACGGTACTCCCCGTGGGTATTACCTCCATCCGACCAGCAAGTTGTTCAAGCACTCTCCAAGAAAGCATACCTCGCTACACTGCCGAACTGTCGGTCTGGAAGGGCGCGGCAAGACCTACATGGACGCAATAGTGATACCCCCCGTGCCTTGACCGATGTACTCTAGAGGGTGTTTCCGAGAACAAGACCGAGGGGACTGGCCGAGATGTGGCGCTGAGGGTGTTTAAGTGTGATTTTGGTGGATCATGATGGTTGCCTTTCTTCTGCCTCGTCGGTTGACTTGCTGTTTTCTCCCCCATGGACGAGTAGCTCCTTCGCCTCGCATGGTATGTAGACAGCCACTAGCCAACAGTTGAGCCCCGCTATCAATGCCACTTAGTGGCAATTTTTCTGCGGTCAAAGCCCACCGCTAGGTGGAAGGTCGCAGTTGGCTACTGTATAGAAGGGGGGGTAAAATAAATGATATGG
>Ga0307512_10007524_pt1 | contig 10776 bp, 12 predicted proteins | sample 14_EM_MG_FD_200267 | JGI IMG/M metagenome (GOLD analysis project Ga0307512, IMG submission 200267) | Populus trichocarpa ectomycorrhiza microbial communities from riparian zone in the Pacific Northwest, United States - 14_EM | ecosystem: Host-associated > Plants > Roots > Unclassified | place... | reverse complement strand
GGTGGTCCAGTACCGCGGGCAGATTCTCCCGCTGGTGCGGCTGTCCCATCTGCTCGGCGCGTACGGCGAGGAACCCGAGGGGGACACCATCTCGGTGGTGGTCTACAGCGAGGGCGGGCGCAGCGTGGCGCTGGTGGTGGACCGGATTGTCGACATCGCCGAGAACTCCGCGACGGCCCGCCGGGACGCCGAGGAGGACGGCCTGGTCGGCACGGCGGTGATCCAGCAGCGGGTGACCGAGTTGCTCGACGTCCGCCGGGCGATCCTCGCGGCCGATCCGAACTTCTATACCGAAATTCCCGACGAGATGCTGGTGGAGGCCTGAGATGGCAAGCCGTCAGTTCGCCACGTTCGAGGTGGCCGACCAGCTCTTCGGGGTCGAGGTGCATACCGTGCAGGAAGTGCTCTCGTACAACGAGTACACGCCCGTTCCGCTCGCTCCGCCGGCCGTCGGCGGGCTGTTCAACCTGCGCGGGCAGGTGATCGCGGCGGTCGACCTGCGGGTCCAGCTCGGGCTTGCCCGCCAAGCCCTGCAGGGACCGGTGATGAACGTGATCCTGCGCGGCGACGGCGAGCCGGTCAGCCTGCTGGTGGACCGGATCGGTGAGGTGGTCGATCTCGAGGACGAGTCGTTCGAGCCGCCACCTGACACCCTGTCCGGGCCGACCCGCGAGCTGGTGGTCGGCACCTTCAAGCTGGACGGGCGGCTGATGCTCGCACTGGACGTCAACCAGGCAGTCGACACCTATCGAGCCACCACCTGATGTACAGCCTCGTCAGCGCACCCGTGCTCGGCTTTGACCTGACCCGCCTGGGTGGCGGGTCGGCCACAGCCGAGGTGCTCCTGCGCGCCCTCCGCCTGACGGTGGGGGACCTGCCGGTGCTCGCCGAACGGCTGCCGGACGAGGGCGTACGCGGTCCATTGTGGGTTGAAGTGGAAGGTGCGGCCCGCAAACTGCCGTCGCTCAAGGGCATCAGCACCAGCGACGACCTGCCCGGCACGCTGGCGCTGGTCGAACGCGCGCCGATCGGCTCGGTCGACGCGCTGCTGACCTGCCTGCGCTACGACGTGATGGCCTGGACCTGGCACGGCGTCGGCCGGGACGCCAAGCAGAGCGAGCAGGCGACCGCCGCGACGGCCCTGCTCTGCGACGCGGCGGTCGCCAGTTACCTGCGCGAGGTGCTGGACGAGAAGACCCGGCGGACGCTCGGCGCGGGCTGGGTGTCCGCGCTGCGCAAGCTGCCCACCGGTGCGCCGATCGACCTCGGCCCGCACCACTACGCGATCTCCACGCTGCTGGACAAGCTGCGTTCGGTCCGCCCGGCGGATCTGGCCCGGCTCGTCCAGTCAGCGGAGGACGCGCGGCGCAACGCTGGTGGCTGGTCGCCGGCCGTGCACTCGGCGTCCTGGGCGGCGTACCTCTCGGATCGGGTTCGTACCGCGGCCGCCGCGCAGATGTTGCTTGTGCAGGCGATCGACACCGCGGCGATTCCGCTCGCCGACCGCGCCGGCGGCGTGTGGAACATGCTCAGCGGTGCGGTTCAGGCGCTGGTTGTCCGGGACCTGTTGGACACCGCAACGGCGCACCGGTTGCTCGCGCCGGTCGTCGCGGCGCTCGGGCCGGCGTGGCTCGGGTGAGGGGGGTGGCCGGATGATCAACGTCCTTGTCGTCGACGACTCGGTTGTCGTTCGCCGGCTGATTGTCGACGCGCTTGGCGGCGCCTCGAACATCAAAGTGGTCGGGACGGCCGCGAACGGGTTGCTGGCGCAGGCGAAGATCGACCAGCTCAAGCCCGACGTGATCACGATGGATATCGAGATGCCGCAGATGGACGGCATCGCCGCCGTCCGGGAGCTGCGCAAGCGGCACCCGAAGACGCCCGTGATCATGTTCAGCACGCTGTCCGCGGCCGGGGCCAGCGCGACGCTCGAGGCGCTCTCCGCCGGGGCCACCGACTATGTGACGAAGCCGAGCAACGTGGGCTCCGTGGCCGAGTCGATCGCGGCCGTACGCGAGCAGCTCGTGCCTAAGATCATCGCCTTGGCCGGGCCGTCGCGGCCACCCGGTGCGCCGACCCGGCTCGGGCCCGGCCCGGCCCGGCCGGGAGCGGCACCGCCGCGACCGAGCCTGCAGGGCCCCGGCCCGTCCGGTCGTGGCCCGGTCGCGCCGGCCGGGCCCTCGATCCGGCGCGGGCCGCAGGGCCGAATCGACATCCTGGCGATCGGCTCGTCGACCGGCGGCCCGGACGCGCTGACCAAGGTGCTGGCGTCGCTGCCCGCCGACCTGCCGGTGCCGATCGTGATCACGCAGCACATGCCGCCGGTCTTCACTCGGATGTTCGCCGAGCGGCTGGACCGGACGGTGCCGATGACCGTGGTCGAGGCGGCCGACGGGATGGCGATCACGGCCGGCACGGTCTACATCGCGCCGGGCGACAAGCACCTCCTGCTGCACCGGCGCGGGACCGCGACGGTGGTCCAGCTCAGCGGGGCGCCCCCGGAGAACTCCTGCCGCCCAGCGGTGGATGTGATGTTCCGTTCTGTCGCGCAGTTGTACGGCGGGGCGGCGTTCGTGGCAGTACTTACCGGCATGGGACAAGACGGACGGGGTGGTGCAAAGGTGCTGCGGGACGCGGGAGCCGAAGTGCTGGCACAGGACGAGGCGAGCTCGGTCGTATGGGGGATGCCGGGGGCAGTGGTCGGCGCGGGACTGGCCGACGACGTACAGCCGCTGGACAAGATCGCCGGCAGTTTGATGGCCCGGGTAAAGGTCGGGCGCTCGGCGGCGGTGGCCCGATGACGGGGGTGGTCGAGCGGTTTGTCGGCTACGCCCGTCCGGTATCGCAGACCGCCGGTGAGCGAAACGAGGCGACGGTATGAGTTTGTCGCAGAGTGACTTCAACTTTGTCTCGGCGCTGGTCCGCCGGGAAGCCGCGATTGTGCTGGCGCCGGGTAAGGAGTACCTGGTCGAGGCGCGGTTGATTCCGGTCGCCCGCGCGGTTGGCGCGGCCAGCGTCGCCGAGTTCCTGGCCGATTTGCAGCGGCGGCCGAACCAACTGAATCAGCGCAAGATCATCGATGCGCTGACCACCAACGAGACGTCCTGGTTTCGGGACCGGGAGCCATTCTCGGCGCTGACCGACGTGGTGCTCCCCGAGCTGATCAAGTCTCGCGCTTCGGCTCGCAAGGTGCGGTTCTGGTCGGCGGCCAGCTCCAGCGGGCAGGAGGCCTACAGCCTGGCCATCACGCTGCAGGAGAACCTGCCGACCGGCTGGAACTACGAGATCATGGGTTCGGACATCTCGACCGAGATGGTCAAGCGTGCGGAGGCGGCCGAGTACAGCCAGGTCGAGGTCAACCGGGGCCTGCCGGCCAGCCAGTTGGTGCAGTACTTCGAACGGGCCGGAGCGCACTGGCGGGTCACGCCGTCGCTGCGCCGCAACGTCTCGTTCAAGCTGATGAACCTGACCGCGCCGATCCCGCCATTGCCGCCGTTCGACGTGATCTTTCTGCGCAACGTGCTCATCTATTTCGACGTCGCGACCAAGAAGTCCGTGCTCCGCAACGTCGCCCGGCTGCTGCGACCGGATGGCTGGCTGTTCCTCGGTGCGGCCGAGACGACGATCGGGATCGACGACAACTATGAACGGGTGGCGGCCGGCCGGACCTCTGCCTACCGAGTCCGGAGCGCGGTGCCCACCGGTGCCGCGAGGAAGGGATGAGACCGCGATGCGCGCCATGGTGATCGACGACTCCCGCGCGATGCGCATGATCCTGAAGCGCATCGTTGCCAAACTGAACTTCGAGGTGACCGAGGCGGGTGACGGCCAGGAGGCCCTCAACCTGCTCGCCACGATGACCGAGGTGCCCGAACTGGCGCTCATCGACTGGAACATGCCCAACATGAACGGGCTCGAGTTCGTCACGAAGGTCCGGGCCGACCCGCGTCTGCGAGAAATGACGCTGGTCATGGTGACTACCGAGAGTGAACAGAACCAGATAGTTAGAGCGCTCGCCGCGGGCGCCCACGAATACGTGATCAAGCCCTTCACCGAGGGCTCGATGATCGAGAAGCTGGCCCTGCTGGGCCTCGTGCCGACCGGAGCGAACTCATGAGCGTCGAAGTCGTTGTGAACACGAGCGACCTCTTCGAGATGGTGGAGCAGGTCTGGGTGTCGTACCTCGATCCCGAGGGCATCAACCCGCTGATTCCGACCGACGAGGAGCAGCCGTCGGACGTGCACTCGTCGGTGTCCATCACCGGCTCCTGGACGGGACACGTCGTGTACGCGTCGTCCAGCGTCGCTGCCAAGAAAGCCGCGGCAGCGTTCCTGGCGATGGGGGTCGAAGAGGTCAGCGAGGAGGACGTCACCGACGTGCTCGGCGAGCTGGCCAACATCGTCGGCGGCAACGTCAAGGCCATGCTGCCGGCGGGCGCCCTGCTCTCGCTGCCGCAGGTCGTGCTGGCGCCCGATTCGGCGACCAGGTACCCGAGCGCGGAGCGGATCACCGAGCTTTACGGGCTGTGGGAGGGCGAGCCGGTGTCGGTCTCGATGTGGCAGAGCCGCAACGAAATGAACAAGGAGGAGACCGCATGAAGATCTTGATCGCGGACGATAGCCGCGTCATGCGGCAGATCGTCACTCGAACGCTGCGCCAGGCCGGCTTCGGCGACCACGACCTCGTCGAGGCCGCCGACGGCCAGGAAACCCTGGACAAGACCGTGGCCGAGAGCCCCGACCTGGTCATCTCGGACTGGAACATGCCCGAGATGACCGGAGTCGAGGTGCTGCGCAAGCTGCGCGCCGCGGGCAACGACGTGAAATTCGGCTTCGTCACCTCGGAGTGCACCCCCGAGATGCAGCAGGCGGCGGAGGCAGCTGGGGCCGCGTTCTTCATCGTCAAGCCCTTCACGGCCGAACGATTCGACGAGGTTTTCTCTCCTATTTTGGGATGATATAGATATGTCTGACACCTCGGTTATCCCCGGCTCGCTTGCCGTCCGCAACCTGTTCGAAGACCTACTCGGCCGCGAGGTCACTGTCAGTCCCGGCACGCCTATAGAGCAGTCGGACGTGCCGACCGCCGTGCTCGCCCTGTTCACCAACACCGCAAACCAGCTCTACGCCATCCTCGGGATGCAGCTCGAGCTCGCCGCCAACGCCGGAGCCGCCCTGGGCCTGCTGCCCGCGGGTGCGGCCGAGGACAGCATCGACGAGAAGAAGCTGACGCCCGTCCTGGCGGAGAACGTCTTCGAGCTGTGCAACGTGCTGACCAGCCTGCTCAACGTCGAGGGGGCGCCGCACATCAAGCTCTACCAGGTGGTGTATCCGGGAATGCCGATTCCCAACGATGCCGTGCCCTACCTGATGGCGCTCGGCCGCCGGCTCGACCTGACCGTCGAGGTGGCCCGTTACGGCAAGGGAAAGTTCTCGCTCGCCCTAGCTCACTGAGGCCGGTGGCCGCGGGCCGGGTGAGCGACCTCGGGCTCGGCGCGTAACCGGACCGCGGCCCGGGTCAGGCCGCGTTTCGCCGGGGCGAGGCGGTGCGGGGTGGCGGTGACCGAGTAGCGCAGCAGCTCCCCTCGGCGTGGCCGGGGCGCGCCGGAAAGCTCGTAGCCGCAGGCGGCCAGGCGGCTGCCCAGCGCCGCCTCGCAGAGCGCGATCTCGGCCGCGGTCAGCCGGGTCTGCCAGCTGCGTACCCGTTGCGTGGTGACCGGCCCGTGGGTGCGCTGGTGCCACTTCTTGTGCGCCGGAACCGCCACCCGCGCCACCTGGGCCGGGTACGCCATCGCCGGGTCATAATCCTCGCCGAGGTAGGCGCACAGCCGGGTCAGCTCGGCCGCCGGATCCGCGACCAGGTCCTCGTAGCGCAACTGGTGCCACTGGTCGCTGCGCAGCCGGCGCTCGGCCCGGCGGGCGTCGTCGACCGCGCGCGCCCAGGCCGCGACCGTGGCGTGCAGCCCGTGCCGGTGCCAGGACATCTCCTTCAGCGACGCCACGCAGTCCCGGCCGTCGCGGACGATGTTGACGATCTGGGCGTTCGGGAACAACCGCAGGATCACGTCCAGGTTCTGCAGGTACGCCGGCCGCTTGTCGCCCCACCGAGGCTTGCCGAACCGGGCCGCGTACGCCTGGAAGACCACGCCCAGCGCGGAGCCCAGCGTCGCCGCCTCGGCCGTGATCCGGTCGAGGGTGGCCGACGGGTCCAGGCCCAGGTCGGCGAACTTGGACTCGGGGTGGTCGACGATCCACCGGCCGAGGGCGCGCCGCCGCTGCGGGTCGCCGAGGTCACCGAACGTGCGGCGCTTCGCATAGGCGGCCAGCACGAACCGGGTCTCCGGCGGGATCGCGATGCGCGGGTGGGCGTGCAGCATCAGCTGGAGCATCGTGGTTCCCGAGCGGGGGCATCCTACGACAATGATCGGACGCGACAAATCCACCTGAAACAGGCTATTGCGGCGTCGCTCGGTTACGCCGCAGGCGATCCGGCGCGTTCCGCACTTTCTGGGCGCGGCGGCTAGGCGTCGTTGGCGTCGAGCGGCTTCGGCGTCACCGGGGTGGCCGGCTCGTCGCTCCCGCCGTAGCCGGCCGTGACGAAGCGAAACGCGGCGAGCAGCACCGCGGCGATCGGCACCGCGATGAGGAACCGGAGCAGCACCTGGGTGATGTTGATCTCGTCCAGCACGTAGCGGTACAACGCCGGCGCGCTGATCAGCAGCGCGAACAGCAGGACGGACGGGCGGATCATCCGCTACCTACCCGCCCGCGGCGTGCGGCGCGGCGGGGCGGCCATCGGCGCCACGTCTGCGGCGATCCGGGCGCAGAGCATCGCCGCCCAGGCGTGCGGCGTGGCCGGCTTGCCGTCCAGCGACACGATCGGCAGATCCAGGCCGAGCACCGTGGCCGGGTCCGCGGTCAGCTCGACGTTGTGCACCACCAGGGCTTCGACATCGCCGAGCGTACGCAGGTGCTTGGCCGTGTCCGCGGTTTTGCGGGTGGCGTCCACGACCGCCCAGACCGCGGTGGCCCCGAGCGCGTCGCAGATGTCGTTGACCCAGATCGGGTCGGTGCCGCCGACCGGCGCGTCCAGCAGGACGATCCACGCGGCGTCGGCGTTCTGCAGCTTCTCGGCGCGGGTCGCGGCCTGCTCCGGGGTGTGCATCACCTTGGACGAGTGCAGCCCGGTCCCGGCGGCGGACGGCCCGGCCAGCAGCAGGTGCGTCTGGTCGACGCCGATCTGCTGGAGCATCTGCTTGCCGATCGGCACGAGGTGCGCCAGGTCGCCGGCCAGCACCAGGATCTCGCCGGGCGCGTCGGGGATGGCCGGCGCCGCGGGCCGGTGGGCCAGCGCGCTGAGCACCCCCGCGTAGGTGTCGCCGCCGATGATCTCGGCGGCCATCGGTTCGGGCATGCCGACGGAGATGAGGTTCATGACCACCGGATCGCTGTTGACGGGGCGCAACTCGGTCGGCATTCGCAGGGCCGGCGAGGTCGACGTGGGCGCGATCGGCGAGACGCCGTACGCCTCGGCCGGATTGCGCGGCGGCCCGGTCCGGGTCAGCGCCTGGTCGAACGCGGCGACCTCGGCGTCGCTCATGCCGAGCCCGCCCATCAGCTCGGCGAGGTTGGGCACGTGCGGCAGCGCCTTGGCCGCCGGCCCGCCGTTGACCGGTTGCCCCGTCGCCTGCGCGGGCCGGAACGGCCGTACCGTCTGATCGTCGGTCCTAGGTTTGGCCCGGGGATGCTGGCGGATCGCCCCGGCCGGGCTGTCGGTCTGGTCCAGGCCCGCCATCAGCTCCGCGAAGGCGGCTCCGGCGTCGGCCGAGTCGCGCCGGCCGACGGCGGCCTCCGTGTCGTCGATGCCGGCGTCGCGGCCCTCGGCAATGCCCAGCGGCTCGTCGGCCGGTAAGTCCGGGGGTTCGTCTCGCCGGGTGCGCCGGTCGGACAGGTCGGGCAGCACCTGATCGTTCGACTCGGCCCGTTCGAGCAGTTGCTCGAGGGTCTGCGGCGGCGGTTCCTGGCGGCGGGCCGCCGTCAGCGCCCCGGCCGGCGGCGGTTTGCGATACGCCATCTCGTTCCGGTCGTTTTTGACGTTGTCCGGGACCTCCACGGAGAGCTCGTAATGCTGCTTCGCGAAGAAGCCGCCGAAACCTCCGCTGCGAACCTTGTCGGCAGAGACGATCCGGACCCCGGAGCCATATTCCTCCCGGACCTGCGCCAGCAACGGCTCGATGGCCGGACCCTCAAGCAGCACCCGCGTAGGCACCGTTCACCACCCCCATGGTCTCGATCTGTGCGGTGGAACCAGATATCTCGGAGTAGGACAACACCTGCATCCGGCGCGAACCCGCGCGGAGCAGACGCATCAGCGGCAGCCGCAGCTGCGGGGAGCAGGCCAGCACCGGCGTGATGCCCTGCTGCTCGGCGGCCTCGACGAGCTGGCCGGCCTCGGTGACCATCGCCTCGGCCCGCAGGCCGTCGATCGCCATGAACGCGCCGGTGTCGCTCGGCCGCAACGACTCGAGCAGCCCCTGCTCGAGCATCGGGTCGAGGGTGATGACCACGAGCCGGCCGCTGGCCGCGTACTGGGCCGCGATGGCCGGGCCGAGCGCGGCGCGGGCGGCCTCGACCAGCCCGTCGTGCTCGACCGACAGCTTGGCCCGTAGCGACAGCGCCTCGAAGATGCGGACCAGGTCGCGGATCGGCACGCCCTCGTCGAGCAGGGCCTGCAGTACGCGCTGGATCTGGCCGAGGCTGAGCAGCGACGGGGTCAGCTCCTCGACCACCACCGGGTGGGTGCGTTTGACCATCTCGGTCAGCGACCGCACGTCCTCACGGCCGAGCAGGCGGCTGGCGTTGTTCCGGACGATCTCGGCCAGGTGCGTGATGATCACCGAGGCCCGGTCGACGACCGTCGCGCCGGAAAGCTCGGCCTGGTAGTGCAGCTCGGCGGGCACCCACTTGCCGGCCAGGCCGAAGACGGGCTCGACGCCGGCCCGGCCCGGCAGGGACTGCAGGCTGTCGCCGATCGCCAGGACCGTTCCGGGTGGCGCCTGGCCGGTGCCGGCGTCGACCCCGGAGATCCGGATCGCGTACGAGGAGAGCGGCAGGTCTAGGTCGTCGCGGGTGCGCACCGGCGGCATGACCATGCCCAGCTCGAGGGCCATCTTGCGGCGCAGGGCGCGGACCCGGTCGAGCAGATCGCCGCCGTTGGTGTCGACCAAGTCGACCAGGTCGGGCGAGAGCGCCAGTTCCAGCGGGTCCACCCGCATCTCGCCCATCAGCTGGTCGGGTGAGTCCGGTGCGGGCCGGTCCACCTCGGCGCCGACGGCGGCCAACTCGGCTGTCGGGTCCGGCTCCTTGATCCGCTGCGCCATCACCAGCACGGTCGCGCCGACCAACAGGAACGGGATCTTGGGCAGCCCGGGAATGACGCAGAGCGCGAGGGCGGCGCCCCCGGCGATCCGCAGGGCCAGCTTGTTCTGGCTGAGCTGGGTGGCGACGCTGCTGCCCATGTCACCGGAGGTGGCCGAGCGGGTGGTGATCAGGCCGGTGGACACCGAGAGCAGCAGGGCGGGGATCTGGGAGACCAGGCCGTCGCCGACGCTGAGCAGGCTGTACTGCTGCATCGCGTCCGCCGGTGAGACGCCCTGCTGGAGGATGCCGACCGTGAAGCCGCCGACCAGGTTGATGACGGTGATGATGATGGCGGCGATCGCGTCGCCCTTGACGAATTTCGAGCCGCCGTCCATCGCGCCGTAGAAGTCGGCCTCGGCGGCCACGTCGGCGCGCCGCTGTTTGGCCTCCGATTCGTCGATCAGGCCCGCGTTCAGGTCGGCGTCGATCGCCATCTGCTTGCCGGGCATGGCGTCCAGGGTGAACCGGGCGCCGACCTCGGCGACGCGCTCGGCGCCCTTGGTGACCACGACGATCTGCACGATGATCAGGATCAGGAAGATCACCAGGCCGATGACCAGGTTGCCGCCGACGACGAAGCTGCCGAACGCGTGGATCACCTTGCCGGCGTCGCCGTCGCGCAGCACGAGCCGGGTCGCACTGATGTTGAGCGCGAGCCGGAACAGCGTGGCGACCAGCAGCAGGGCCGGGAAGACGGAGAAGTCGAGCGGGCGCTGGACGAACATGCTGACCAGCAGGATCAGGAGGGCGCCGGTGATGTTGAGCGCGATCAGCAGGTCGAGCAGGAAGGTCGGCAGCGGCACGACCATCATCACGATGATGCCGATGACCCCGATGGGTATGGCGAACTTGCTGACGTTCAGGCTCTTCACGGCACCCTCCCCACCTCACTGATACTCCCGCGTCAATGGTCGCGATGTGAGGAAATCTCCTAGATTGGGCGGTGCGCCACTAATCAGGCGGCGGCTGGGGTCGGGTTCGGGTTCCGGTGCACGCCCGCCGCCGAACCCTTCGCCTTCAGGCTCATCACGAACGCGAGCACCTTGGCCACCGCGCCGTAGAACTCGGCGGGGATCTCGACCCCCACCTCGACGCTCTTCTCCAGCGCCCGGGCCAGCGGCACATCCTGCACCATCGGGATCCGGTTCGCGGCGGCCAGCTCGCGGATCTTGGCGGCGATGACGCCCGAGCCCTTGGCGACGACCCGCGGCGCGCCCTTCGCCGGGTCGTAGCGCAACGCGACCGCGACGTGGGTCGGGTTGACCAGCACGACGTCGGCGCTCGGTACGTCCGCCATCTGCCGGTTGCGGGCCATGGCCAGCTGCCTCGCCCGGATCTGGCCCTTGACGTGCGGGT
>Ga0307512_10007523_pt1 | contig 10777 bp, 14 predicted proteins | sample 14_EM_MG_FD_200267 | JGI IMG/M metagenome (GOLD analysis project Ga0307512, IMG submission 200267) | Populus trichocarpa ectomycorrhiza microbial communities from riparian zone in the Pacific Northwest, United States - 14_EM | ecosystem: Host-associated > Plants > Roots > Unclassified | place... | reverse complement strand
TGGCGCGACCCGTTTCTGGTGTATTGGTGCAGGAGAGGAAGATCAGGCTGTGTACTCAACGGAAAGTATAGCATGTGAACTCCTGTCCCATTCACCATCTACATTGTACGTAGATGGTGAATCCTGGGTATGCTACAGGATGAAAAGATTATTTTGGCTCCACCCTGATTATCGAGACATACATTTCGCGGTACGAAACAACATCGTTGCCTTTGGGCATAGGTCGGGTCGAGTTACTATTATAGGATTTGATCTAGCCAAGGTTCCATCAGGTGAGCTCTTCGATAAGCCAATTTATTGCGAGTGTCTGACCGTCTTCAGTGTGACTTTTCGGTGCCGGACTCTTGGGTGGTGGATGGTTTTGTGGGGAAGGCAATATGGTTGCTCGATTATAATGGACGGGCGATTGTTTGTTACAAAAGTCTTGTCTCGCTCCAGCCGTTGTCACGTGCACTTTTTTCGCAAGCTCAAAACCAGGCGACTTACCAACGTAGCGCCACACTTGGAAGGGGCTGGAGCGAGACAAACAAAAGTCCAAATAGAAGAAAATTTGGTCGTCGGCTTGTACCACATAAATTTCGTGACCCCGATCGCAATCCACAGCAAGCGATACAAAACCAATTAAGTTTTTCTGATACTTCTCACAGATGATGGATAACATCGTAGCGCATCACCTCCTGTTGTCAGATTATCGATTGGAGAGTTGCTTGTCGAGGTATTCACAGAAGAGTGGTGATGGTAGTGGTGGTACATAGCGGTAGTGAAAATAGTTGGTCATTACTCAAAACCCGGAAATCCACTCACAACTCCAAAAGGCTCGCCTCGAGGTTTTACCAGCTGAAAACGGGTCACGCTCGCATCGGACAATACCTACACCGGGCTAAGGTCCGTTCTACCGCTCAGTGCTGGTGGTGCCAGGGCCCAACACACACGAGAGAACACCTCTGCAAGGTGTGCTCGAAGTGAAAGGAACAGCAGAAGATCCTATGGGCGGAGGTGCCGACCTGAGCCCAGTCACTACAATAGCATTCTCGCCCGATGGTAAAGCTCCTTGCATCGGCTTCTTACGATAAAACCATCCGGCTTTGGGACCCGACGACAGGAATCTGTCACAGCGCTCACGAGGGCTACCTGAACGTAGTCACCGTAATAGCATTCTCGCCCGATGGCAAGCTCCTTGCATCTGCATCGGACGACGGAACCATCCGGCTTTGGGACCCAAAGCATCCTCGCCTGATGGCAAGAACCTAGAATCACGATCAACTGGTGGCACGGCCCGTTTCTGGTGTATATTGGAGGAAGATCAGGCTGTGTACACAAGGGAATGCATAGCATGTGAGCTCCCGACGATTCACCATCCACTTTGTACGTAGATGATTCCTCGGTATGCCATGGACTTAAAAGAATATTTTGGCTTCACCCTGATTGTCGAGACGCACGTTTCACGGCACGAAACAATACCGTTGCCTTTGGGCATAGCTCAGGTCGACTTACTATTATAAGATTTGATCTAGCCAAGGCCGCATTAGGTGAGCTCTTCGATAAGCCAATTTATTGCCGGAATCTTGGGTGGTGGATGGGGATGGTTTCTCGCTTACAATGCGACGACAACCTTTGGTCAAAGTCAAGGGGAAAATGTTTCATATCAGAATACTATGATAGATAGAGATGCAGAAACGCCGTCATGGACAGCAGGGTCTCTGTGTATACAAGGGCTTTAGGTGCTCGACCTTGACGGGAGACCATCCCCGGAGACGGTGCCCGGCGAGCCCTCTTCTGGCTCAATGGCCATCGTTCGGAGTGTCATCTCTGAACGTTCGGCATTATGGCGATTCCTACTTATGTTCTGTGGGTTCAGAGATAGTATTTGCTGGGTTGTTTTTCATAAGGTCGTAGGTTTCAAACTCTAGTACACATTGACGCGGAATTGTGTCAGAATCAGTAAAGCTCCTGTTCAACGACGACGACTTCCACAAAGTAATATATCTATACTTGTTCTGCCGTTTGCAGTAACGCTGGTACTAGGATAAAAGAGGCGGCTGGAGATGGGGCACGGACGCAACCAACGAGATGCGCTGGGTCCGAGTTTGTGACTGCGCCCTCATAGGGTATCACTCGGTTTGTAATTCACTCTCGGCCAGGGTGAACCCCTCCAGCGCACCCAACCAGATCCCTAGCCAACCTGAAGAGAGAGGTTTCGGAAAAGAAATTGGTTGAGGCAAGGAGCTGGGCCAAGGAGCGGATCAACGGGAGAAGTACGGGTTGCTAAACAACCAGCGGCCGAATCGAATGGTGGAGCGAGCGCCAAGGCGCCAAGGCGCCTGGCGGGGCGCTTCCACCAAATCAGAACGGGGCACTGCCATACGGGCCAATACCTGAAGTGGACGAAGAACACGGACACGGCCCAGTGTGGGTGGTGCCAGTACAAGACACAAACGCGGGAGCACTTGCTCAAAAACTGCAAGCAATGGGAGATGCAACAGAAGATCCTGTAGGCAGAAGTACGGAGAGACACGGGAAAGGGAAAGAACCGCTTCAAGGTCCGAAACCTCCGGCGAGCGGTGCACCCGGGCGATACTGGACTCCTTGAGTACCGCGGAGGTAGGGTGTAGGACGAGGCCGCAAGGAGGGCGGAGTGGAGACAAGAGACGTGGAGGAGTGGCGACCGAGAAACACGGACGAGAGGAGGGCGAGGAAGGCGGAGGAAACGTGGAGTAAGGGATGGTAGCGCGGTTTTCGTTCTTTCTTTCTGTCTTACTTCCCCTGGGGGATAGGCCAGGCGGGGGTAGGGGGAGTCGCCGCGGGCCACCGGCGGACTGGGAGAGGTCGGGGTGGACGATGAACAGGAAAAGGACTGTACATATGTAATATGTATCTCCATGATCCGAGAGGGTCGCATGCGATAAATGAATCATCACTATCATCTAGCACACCCAAGCTGGGCGCAGCGATCATAGTAGAAGAACAGAAGAAGGCGATTGAAGAAGCAGAGCGGGACAGGAAGGGATTCACTGCCTTCACGGATGGGTCGAGACTCAACAGTGGAGCGGTAGGGTGCGTAGCAGCATGGGTCAATGGGCGAGCATCAAGACGCACATATGCTACAATCAGGAAGCCCATGATGCAGAATGCGCGGCGATAGTAAGGGCGCTGGGATTGGCAGGACAAAGACGAACGGCCCCGGAGGCAGTCACGGTATTTTCGGATGCACAGGCAGCGATCGGAATAACGGCATCAGGCGGCCCACGTCCAGGACAGCAGTACGCCATACAGGCGAGAAATTGGATACAAAAAATATAAGGACAGCGAAACCGGACGCACGAATCGAGATTCGGTGGCGCCCCGCCCATAGCGGAGCGGCAGGCAACGAGAGGGCGGACGAAGGGGCGAGACAAGCAGCAGAGGAACTGGATGCATGAGGGGGTCGAATGTCTGGGCTACAAAGATCGATACGGCGGACGGGGGTTGCCCCTCCCTAGGTCAATAGCCAACATAAGGCGGGAAATTTCAGAGAAAAAATGGGAAGAAGCATGGAGGTGGGCTAACGAAAGAGTCAACGGGAAGAAGTAAAAGATGACGAAGTCGCAGCGGCAAGGTGGACTGGTGGCTCGAGGATCGAAAATGCTGGCAGGACGTTTCCATCGGCTCAGAACGGGGCACTGCCCCACTGGCCAGTGCTTGGAATGGACGAAGAACTCAGACACAGCGGAGTGCGGGTGGTGTCGAGATACAAGACACAGACAAGAGAACACCTACCCAAGAACTGCGCGAGATGGAAGTGCCAGCAGAAGATCCTGTGAGCAGAAGATCCTGTGGGCAGAAGTACGAAAGGAGACCGGAAAATGGAAGTGGCGTTTTAACATCCGCGACCTGCTAACGGACGAACGGTGCGCCCGATCGATCTTGGATTTTTTGCACACCACGAAGGTGGAACGCAGAGTAGGTCCACGAGTGGTACCGCCGAAGCCGGGGGAAGGTCGAACGGGAGACGAGGGTGAGGTGACCGGAAACAAGGAGGAGGGAGAGACAGAGAAGAGGGTGAAGAACCGGGGGGTGGGAAGGGCGAGGACAAAGGAGTGTAGAGAGCGGGGGAGTGGGGTAATTCCTTTGGGGCGCGGTGCGAAATAGCGGACATTACCTATTCCTTTGTCGCTCCGTCGATTCCGTTTCTATTTCTTCGCCGCACCTTCGTCTTCATTTCTATTTCTTGTCGGCGCGAGTTGGGGGATGGCCAGGCGGGGGCACAGGGAGTTGCCATGGGCCCCCGGTGGACTGCTAGACCTCGCGGCGGACGGCGCACAGGAAAGGACTGTAAATAATATCATGATCCAACAGGGTCGCATACGATCAATGAATCACCATCACCACCACCCAGCACACCCAGGGTGATAAGCAAACTGGTGGAGAGAACCGCTGCACACCCGATCGGGGACCTTCTGGAGCGGAGTCGTTGGCTATACGAAGGATAGTACAAGTGTCTCAATAGTCCGGCCGGCCCCGTGGGCAGCCTGCGGGCCTTTGGGACGGGTCCAGACCAGGCCGGCTCCAAACAATGGCAATCGCAGCAGAAGACTCCGTGGGCAGAGGTCCGAAGAGATACCGGAAAAGGGAAGAATTGCTTTAAGATCCGAGACCTGCTCGCAGACGAGCGGTGCACTCGGCCAGTCCTAGACTTCCTACACACTATTGTTGTGGGAAGTAGGGTGGGGCCTAGGACAGTGCCTCCGGAACCGGTGGACGGAGAGGCGAAGGGGCACGGAAGAAAGGACGAGAGTGAGGAGGAACTGGAAGGCGAGAGGGACGCGAACGAGGGGGAGGAGTAGGAGAAGAAAGCCCTTTCCTTTTTCCTTTGTCTTTTCCTAACTGCTGGTCGTTACAGTGTCTTTTTCATTTACCTGTCGTTACTTCCTATTCGTCTTATCCCTATATGTTGGGAAAGGCCAGCCTAGCCAGGCGGGGGCAGGGGGAGTTGCCGCGGGCCACCAGCGGACTGTGAGAGGTCGTGATGGACGGCGAACGGGACAGGACTGATATAATATCACAGGGTCGCATGCGATCAATGAATCATCATCACCACCACCATGCAGCACACCCAGGCCAGAAAGCAGAGGAAGCCGGCCGTGATGACAAAGCTTTGGTGACGCCCATCTCATCAGGGGGGTGCCGGGCAAACGAACAAGCCGACGAGTGGGCCAAGCTAGCCGTGGACGCGCGCCACGGCCATGGGGTGGAATTCCTCAGATACGGCGTCCGATACGAAAGAACCACCCTCCCCCCAGATCTCTCGCCCACCTAGAGCGCTCGATTACCGAGAGCAAGTGGAAGGAGACGAAGACATGGACGGACGTGAAGATTACCCACAGGAATTACCGGTGCGCCAGAAGCCGGACTCGGTGCCAGTCAACGCGGCTCTCCTCGAGGTATGTAACTGTCTCACAGGCTAATACCTCCATTGAAGGTTAAGATAGCCCACCGCCAAGTGTTGGTGGTAGGCCAGACGCTGAAGAGCATCTGCCTAAGAATTACCCGATGGAAGTGCCAGCAGAAGGCCCCGTGGACGGGGTACGAAAAGAAACGGGGAAGGGCAAGGATGGATCCGGTATCCGCCCACCTCTCCGCGCACGAGAGGGGCAGCCAGGCGATCCTGGGCTTCCTTGGCACCACTGAAGTAAGGCGTTGGGGAGCTCGCGCGGCTGGGGAAAATGCCCAGCGCCCAAGGGTCTCAATAGCCCAGCCGGCTTGCAGGCTGCCCACGGTTTCGACCTCTAGTCGGGGAAACTTGAGGTCGAACAAGTGTGTGGGAGGGAAAGGGAGGGTTTGGTTGTCGTCAGAAAGGTTCTCAATTTTGGCTGGAGCGGACAGCCGGTTTATCTTATGGTTGTACATAATATCTATGTATGTATCAATTAAGAGAAGAAGAAAGGAGAAGTAGTACACAAAATATGTATTTAAGTAACTACCGTGGCAACAAGTGGGCGGAAGCTTGCCAAAGGGAAGGAGGCCGGGCTTCTAGGAAGAAGGACAAGATGCCGAGCAGGCAGAAGACTGACGGAGCGGTGGCGGGTAGCTCCAAGAGGCTCGCCTCTATGTTCTACCAGCTGAAGACAGGTCACAGGCTACTGCCTCGCTCGGCAGTACTTGAACCGGACGAAGAGCCGACGTGGGGAGAGAGGCGTCAGAGTGGGAGAGGGAGCGTAGGAAGCGGGAAAAGGAGCGGATGCCGAGGAGCTGGGTGTCCGGGGAGGGCTATCACTGTGGGGGAGGGACTGTCACTGTGGCCCACAGTGACGGTTATTCCCCACGCTCTCCTTCATGGTGTCCGCAGAAGAGGGTTAGGGGACGGGCACGGTTTCTTTTGTTCTTTCTTTCTCTCTTTTTCGTCTTCCCTTTGTGATTTCTTTGGCACGTATCATATCTTCTTGGGATAACTAGGGCTGGGCGGAAGGCTAGGCGGAGTTTGCAAAGTGCCGCCTTTGCGCGGACTGCGGGCGGGAAACTCAGACAGTGTGTACATTACTTGCCATGATCTATCTAGGTCGGATGCGCGTAGTGAATAAACAAAAAAAGCCGTGGGACAACAATAGGTAGGTAGAACCACCCCCCTTTTGGTAATGTAGTTGCTTCATTTGATTTTGTCATTAATCGCGTGCGACCTATCCGAGCTGTGATAGCTGGACGTTTCATAGCATTCCACAGATAAGCTTCCAACATATCCGAGGAGAATCCTACAACAAGCTTGGTCATAGTTAACTCAATCCATGCGCAGGGCTCCCTATTGTCGCGCCGAATATACATAGTTACCCGGCTAGTTACTAGGACTACAATTATTAGGCCATGGCCCGAGGACCATGGCTATATGAGGTAGATAGCAGGTTTGTCAATAGCTTGGGCTATTCAGTTTAGCAAACTACCCGGCGAGGCTATCTATAAGACGGTGATGTACTAACTCCACCCTACCGAACAGGAAAAACAAGCGCTGCACATACACCCAACGTGCAACAGCCGAAATGCCGCTCCCCAGTCGATCAGGAGTCGCATCACTGCCTCGCGTCCCTCTGGGAGGCGAGATGCAGCGGCGTTTCCTGGTATAGTTATGTTAGCAGCCGAAACGGCAGCTCCCGGCCCAGTAGGGCCAAAGGGAGAGCCGCATAGCTAGAATCGTACCTAGTCTTAACAGGCTTATACATATACTGTATTATCTGCCGCTCGGCTTCTTTTCCTTTGTAATTTCCTTGGTGCGCATCACATCTTGGGACAGGCCTGGGCGGAGGGCAAGGGGAGCTTGCAACGTGCCGCCACCGCGCGGACAGCGGACAGGAAACGGACTGTACATAATCTCGCCATGAGTACAAGTATTAGACCGTGGCCCAGGGACCATGCCCCATCCTCGGCGGCTATAACTAGTTATGAGGTATCTAGAGTACATAGTTAACTAGTTTGTTAACAGCTTGAGCTATTCAGTTTAGCTAACTACCCGGCGAGGCTACAAGACCGTGATGTACTGACTCTACCCTGCCGAACATGAAAAACAAGCGCTATACATATATCCAACGTGCAACAGCCGAAACGTCGCTTCCCGGCCGTTCAGGAGTCGCGCCACTGCCTCGCGTCGTCCCTCTGGGAGGCGAGCTGCAGCGGGGTTTCCTGGTAACTACATGATAGCAGCCGAGACGACAGCTCCGTGGTCGATCAGCGGGCCAGTAGGGCCAAAGAGAGAGCCGCATAGCTAGACTCGCCTATGGGTTGGTGTTGGCGCTCGCGGAGTCTTAACAGGCTTATACGCGAAACAAAAGCCGATGTCCCCCAGCCGGTCAGCAGCCGCGCCACCGCCGCCACAACCCGCGCCAGGAAAGAGCGCCTCGAGACGTCGCACAAGGCAGGGGCAGCTGCGCAAGGTCGCCTGTAACAAGCGCAAGAAGCAAGAGCGGGCGGAGGAGTACGTCGACTGCGGGCAGTCGAAGCGGATACTCCAGCTAGCGAAGGAGCAGCAGGACGAGGTCGCCGGGGAGCGCGCGGCGGCTACAGCGATCGGCGCCGCCGCATTCCTGGGGAGGACGAGTGCCGCGCGTATAGTACAGGATACGGGCACAAACCCCGTTCCGCAACTCGCTAAGTACACAGAATTTGATGAGAAGAAATACAGAACCCAGCGTCCAGTATTCCTTTTAACTACTCTATTTTCGTATTCCTCGCTTCCCGCAGTCCTTCTCGCAATAGGTATTTCGAGCCGAGACAACGAGCCGTAATAGTTGGACACTTCAGAGAATTCCACACACAAACTCCCATCATGTCCGAGGAGTATCCTGGTTTACCGTAACAAGCTTGGTCATAACTGAATCCATGTGTCAGGAACGGTTTGATCACTGGTACTGGCAAAACTCATACCATGCACAAGGTCGACATAACTAGTCTGACTCATTTCACTGGCGCGGGCCACCATGATGACAGGTTCTTCTTCTTCTTCTGCGGGTCCGTAGTGGTGAGTGTACAACCTCTTCGGCTCGTTCTCCGAAGCTCCAAGTGCCCGGGCTTTGTTGTCAGGTTTCTTCTTGTAGGCTTGCTTCCGTAGTACCCAGTCGTGGAGCTGTTGCTCGTATAGTTCTTGTTGGTTCGATGTCTACTCTCCCCGAGTAAGAAATGGATTCTGTTGGTGAGGTAGCCCGACGTCCACCAGGCGGTGTAGGCCGAGGAGAAAATCTCGGTGAATGGAGTGCCTCTGTATTGACTCATTGTCGCTGACTCGCTGCTCAATTCTTCAAAATGTTTTTTCTCGAACTCTCCATGGGGAGAACAGGAGGACTGCGGGTCTGCGTCTTGAGGCTTCGTGAGAGAAAGTTGAATAGTGTAGGAGACGTTTGGAGGAGTTTGTTGACAGGCGGTGGTGTTGGGAAGGCGCCCGGAATGGAAGCAGCCAAACGCCGGAGCGAGTCTTGCCTGAAGCCGACTGAAGGAAGATCTGGGCACGGAACCGTCTGCTGCTTCTCTTTGCTCCGGTCACCGAAGTGGTCGAGCCGATCGATCCTTTGCGGAGGATCGCGCAGACGCCTGCTTCGGGGTTGTGTTTGTCAAGAATTACCTTGGCTGCACGGAAGTCTATATAGGTGAATCCTAGGCTCCAGCAGTACTTGACCCAAATGTACATACGCTGAGGCGCCAAGCAGAAACTGACCGAGTTCGGAGTGTGAAGCAGACACACTGGCTGTCGCTTGTTGGTCGAAAGGATGAGGGGTGTACCGGTGTAGGAACTTGGAAGCAACTTGAGCTTGCTCCGAGTCGAGCACTAATTTTAGGAGGGGACAGAGAGGGTCCTTCGCTGGTTGCCTCCCGGGCCGAGGAAACGGCAGGAAGAAAGAGACGGAGGAAAGCCGAATGGAAGGAGAAAGGGTCGGGGCTGTTCTCCCCTTCTCTGGCATGCACTGGAGCAGCTCAAGATGAAACGCTGACCAAAGGAAACGCAAAAGAAAAGGAAGGTTGTTGTTTCTCTGAGTGTCTGTCTAGCCAAGAGAAAGAACTAAAAGAACTACAACGACGGAGATAGGGGGGAAGGGGGGCATCAATTTTATTTCGCATCTATAAGCCTGTACAAGACTACGGCGAACACCAACAACGACACCAACCCTTATCCGTCCGCAAGTCTAGCTATGCGGCTCTCCCTTTGGCCCTACTGGCCCTCTCAACACCCACACTCCTACTGCAAATTGCCACCATCTCTATCTCCCTCTACCAATCCCACTTCCCCTCCAGCACCTTGTCATCCTGTTCCACAGACCCTTCGCTTCCTTCCTCCCATTCCTCTTCTCTGGCCTTTCGGCCTACATCGGTGACGGAGAAAGGGGGGGGGAAGGTGGATGTCCGACACTAGCGCCCACAGCGCCTGCGCCAGTCGACTCCACCCTGCCGAACAAGAAAAAGAAGCGCTATCCAACGTCCCACAACAGCCGAAACCTCGGCTTCCCGGTCAATCAGCAGCCGCGCTACCGCCTTGTGTCCTTTCTCCAAGGTGAGTGCGGTAGTGTTTCCCTGCAGTTGTTAGCAGCTGAGACGTCGGCTCCCTGGTCGATCAGCAGCCGCGCCACCGCTTCGTGTTCTCACTGGGAGGAGAGGCGCAACTGCGTTTCCCTGAATATGTTGGCAGCCCAACCGTCAGTTCCCGGCCTATCAGGAGCCGCGCAACCGCCTGGTGACTTCCCCGCGAGGCGAGTTGCAATGACGTTTCCCTGAATATGTTGGCAGCCGAAACGTCGGCTCCCCGGTCGATCAGCAGCCGCGCTACCGCCTCGTGTCCTCCCTCCGAGGCAAGATGCAGCGGCGTTTCCCCGTATTCGCTGGCAGCTGAGACGTCGGCTCTCCGGTCGATCAGCAGCCGCGCTACCTCCTCGTGTCCTCTCTCCGAGGCAAGATGTAGCGGCGTTTTCCCGTGTTCGCTGGTAGCTGAGACGTCGGCTCCCTGGTCGATCAGCAGCCGCGCTACCTCCTCGTGTCCTCCCTCCAAGGCAAGATGCAGCGGCGTTTTCCCGTATTCGTTGGCAGCTGAGACGTCGGCTCCCCGGTCAATCAGCAGCCGCGCTACCGCCTCGTGTCCTCCCTCCAAGGCAAGATGCAGCGGCGTTTCCCCGTATTCGTTGGCAGCTGAGACGTCGGCTCCCCGGTCGATCAGCAGCCGCGCTACCTCCTCGTGTCCTCTCTCCGAGGCAAAATGTAGCGGCGTTTTCCCGTGTTCGCTGGTAGCTGAGACGTTGGCTCCCTGGTCGATCAGCAGCCGCGCTACCTCCTCGTG
>Ga0307512_10007522_pt1 | contig 10780 bp, 12 predicted proteins | sample 14_EM_MG_FD_200267 | JGI IMG/M metagenome (GOLD analysis project Ga0307512, IMG submission 200267) | Populus trichocarpa ectomycorrhiza microbial communities from riparian zone in the Pacific Northwest, United States - 14_EM | ecosystem: Host-associated > Plants > Roots > Unclassified | place... | reverse complement strand
TGGCAAGGCAAGGAGGTCGGGTACAGCTGGAACAGTCCGACATGCGCCTGGCGTTGAATATGGCCAAAATGGCCAAAGAAGGCTTTTTGCGCGCCGCAATTAAGGAAACGAAATATCTCATAAAGAAACCACGTGGCGAGGTCTGAGAAGAATAGTAGCGGGATGTTGAGTTTCCTGCGCACAAAAGGGTGAAGGCTGTGATACAAAGACACCCGGCAATGCTTCGTCAAAACCAAACGTCCGGCTGCCTTCCTTGCCACAATGGCACCGCAAGGAATCCGCAGACACGCTGGACACGCAACGGAACAGGTGCACCTCCACCCGCCCGACGCAGAGACCGGATTCCAGAGCCGACTCCACTTCCACCAGGCACGCCACCCGCCCCAACCAGTAACACTTCCGGAGCTGAACCTGCTGAAATCATCAATGTGCCGGCCGGATATACTTATTCGCATACAGCTCTTCCCTGTCTGGATATTTCGAAGATGATGAGGATACAGAGCATGATACCGATTTGGATCCAGATATGCTGACTGATGAAGGTTAGTACACTCTCTGTGGAGTGGTAATGCAGCTAACATTCATTTTGAAGACATGAGCAGCAGATTGAGCGATTCTGCAACTGATGACGAGCATTGACCGAAAGACAGGATTTTGGAGATTAGTATTATATATATCTATGTATTATTAAAGAACAATGTAGTTATCAAGAAGAATGTAAATGAAAACGCAAGAAAGGCAGCCAAAACAACGCGAATGATAAACTGTGCCAAATTCAATGATTGCATATAGTGGATACAGCCATGGCAAAATGAGCGCCAACGGAGCGTCAACGATTTTTGGTCATACATCCTGGGAAATCACACCTCAGATAAGTTGTTGTTAGTCCCAAAGGAATTTTTGGCTGCCTTTATAGGCAAAACAGATTGCAATACCCTCCCTGCCCCATCATGAAAATGAGTGTCAACGGAGCGTCAACGATTTTTGTTTATGAGTCCTGGGAAATCACACCTCCGATAGGCTGCAGTCAGTCAGAAATGAATTTTTGGCTGCGCTTATAGGCAAAACAGATTGCAATACCCTCCCTGCCCCATCATGAAAATGAGCATCAACGCAGCGTCAACGATTTTTGGTTATGAGTCCTGGGAAATCACACCACTGATAGGCTGCAGTTAGTCATAAAGGAATTTTTGGCTGCCTTTATAGGCCAAACGGATTGGAATACCCTCCCTGCCCCATCATGAAAATGAGTGTCAACGGAGCGTCAACGATTTTTGGTCAGGTACCATGGGTAATCTGGAGGGCGACAGGTTACACATTGCTATAAACTGATTATTGACTGCCTTTATAGGCAAAAGTGAAAGTGAAACGCTTCCTGCCCCATCTTCAAAATGAGCGTCAACAGCGTGTCAACGATTGTTGGCCTTCCATCATGGTTAATCACAGCACGATGTGGTGGTTATTGTCTATACATCGTTTTGACTGTCATCATATGCTAAAAGGCTCAAGAATACTTAGTGGTAGCTCTGTAAATGAAATAAGTTGTTACTGTCCCGGAGGATGTGGCTAGAATATCCTGTACATATCTGCCTATACAGGCTGCCATATCCTTCTTTATAGGTGCATTTGATGAAGCACCACTCATATTACCGAAGATACAAGGCCAAATATCGTTGACGCTCTGTTGACGCTCTGTTGACGCTCTGTTGACGCTCATTTTCAGGATGTGGTTGGGCGCGTGAGTATCAGTGTTTTGCACATCAAGGCGGCTAATACGCCGAAAATGAACCGTGACATACCAATGTCAATACTTTACGATTAGCAGTAGCATATCTGAATGTGACCATTAATGTGAAACCTGAAATGCAGAACCGGTGATTGGACCCGACGGGTCTAGCCAAACCCGGCAACACCCGCGGGTTGACAGGTAAGGGTCCGGGTTTGGCCCACCAAGACACAGCGGGTCGGGTTTTTGGCCGGGTCTGGAAGTGAACCGACCCGTTTTTGCGGTCCAAACCCAGACCCCTGGCGGGTTACCCGGACCCATAGCTAACACTAGGTAGGCTGTATATGTCAATTTCAGTAGTTTCTTCTAGCTCATTATCTTGTATGCCCTGCTTACGTTTCAGTCATTGCAGGTATGATACATAGGCAATGCATTCATCATCAAATATAACATCTAATTGAGCCTTTTCTGTGTTATGCTCCGGATCCCAAATTCTCCATAACGTTGTGTAGTCATGCATGTATCCAGCCATCATGCAGTCTGTAGACCATGCTCCTAGCTGCTGGTCGGTTTGCTGCTTCTCTCGGATCAGTCTCCTGCAGTAGCATCTGAATCGGCATAGATGATGAAGCGGTGCCTTAAAATTGATTTTCTTGCGTGTGCGGTTATTCAGAGGTTTATCAAATTCGGGCTTGCCATAAGGATACCGCATTTTGAAAGGCATATCGTATGCGGCTTCGAAGCGATCGTGATCATCTCTTCTTGGGAGTCGCATGTTGGGCTTACACTAATTCAGATGTACAGTCGTGGTGACGGCTTTAACCAAAAATTCAAGAGCAGCCTGCGAATCCAGTATCATTGCTCTTGCCCTCCCAGTGATTGTGTGAATCATTCTTTCCGCATCGCCATGCTGTTGATAGGCGTCACGACTACCGAACTCAAGTGCTGTGCCACGCGTTGCGAGTAGACCTCGATAGAGCATATTATCATATTCTCCCCGGCCATTTTCACCTCGAAAACCTTTGATATTGTAGTTCCTGACAGCAACCTTTGCTTGGGGCTGTTGATAGGATGTGATGCAGGTCTCCTTCTTCATGTCAGGGAGTAGGTAAACAGTCGACGATGGCATGTAGTTATCGACAAACATAATATAGTGAAGATTGCCTCTATTAGTCGGTACAGAGAAGGGACTGCAGGTATGAGAGTGGACAAGTCAGACCGGAGCAATAGCCCTTTTGACTTTAGTTGGAATGGACTTTTGTTTGTGCTTTGCTAGCAAGCACACAGAAAACATAGTAGCATCGAGGTCGGTGAGTCCATTAATTAGAGATTGCTGTGCTGGGGGTTGGAGACGGGCAAATGGTCAGTGCGAAAGTCTTGCACTAATCGTCGATGCTGGAGTAGCATCAAAATTCTTGTGCGATAGTGTCTTACCCTCCTTACGAGCGGAGGTTGTGGCACTCAACTGGATGGCCACCTGGGCATCGGTTGATATGGCTTTAGAAGTAAGAGCAAGTCATGATGGGAGAAAATACAGATTTCTGACTGGGTTCGCGGTAATCGAAGTGGTCAATTTCTTATCGGCCAATATGCAGCATTTTCCATGTTAAAAGGTTCTTGTGTTTCTTGCATGTTCGAGTTGGCTAATTGATAGCAAAGAGAGTCGAAAAGTTGGATTATAGAGAGCATCCAATTGCAAGTCTTGAGTAATATGGACTAGTACGTGATATGTAGCAGTAACAGTCAGATCGTCCCCAAGTTTTATACTGATCGCCAAAGGCAGCCTTCTGTATGAAATGAAAAGGCTTCTATTGTTGCGCATGTTGTGAGAAGCTCCTGAGTGTACCACCAACGTTGGAGATATAGCAGTCGGTGATGTAACTATGGTGTAAGTCGAAATTGGTAGTCAAAACCGATGTCGTTCAGCAGCTGTAATTTTATACTGTGTCAGTGCCGTATGTGCTACCACCATCAAGTAATCAGTCATTGAGATCTTAGGTTTTCGTTTGATGACCTTGTTTTGGGCCTCGAGACCTGAATGGCAACTGTGGCATTCGGCTCTTGTATGGCTAGGCATTCTGCAGTGAAAGCAGAGTACTTCCTTGTGCTTCTTTGATTAAAGCCTCCGCTTCCGCTGTTGAGTTGTTTGAGAATGCCCCAGCTTTCCGTAGTATGATTGTTCATTGTGCTGCGCCTGCAGCTGTATGTCTTATAGTCATTGTTTCCGCAGTCTCAGCGGCAATTTCCTTGTCCACAGCCTCTTTCATTTCTTTATCCTCTGCGCTTGGCATATCCTCCACGATGTGGATTGTAGAGAGCAGTTACGGTCGATTTGCCTACGATCTCTTTCCCAAGTTATGTTCGTTCAGCATTCTTTGGTAATTGGTCCTTCACTCGCAGGGGTGTTGGGATAGGAGTTTGTTGATTGAGTATTTTGATGCTCGTTTCGAACTCCTTTGGCATGGTAGACAAGATGGGAGTCTTGATTGTTTCGTCGGAGATGGCTTCTGGAGATCCAATCAGTTTCTTGCGAAGCTATATCAATCAAGTCAAGTACTCTGTGATCTTCTTGTCTTTCGATGGGTGTAGGGCATGAAACTTGTGTATGATCTGAGTTAGACAGACCTGATTTGTCGTTCTATCCAATCGGGTTTGAAGTGTCTGCCACAGTTCAACTGAATCGTCAATGTTGTCGTCGATCCAAGGAAAATGATCATCTGTGCAGCCAAGATGGATCTTAGTAATGGCATCATTGGCCCTCTGATGCCGCTCTTGTGCAAAGTGCATGCAGCAGATCCATTACCTTTGGGAAGGAGATCTTCTCCAGTGACAATGTTATACATAGTGTTAGCAACGGTTCCATTTTGGGACCGTTTCTACTATAGCGGTTCCAAGAAACCCGGAACCGGCCGGTTCGGTTCGGGTTTTTGCCAAACGGTTCCCTCAATTAAGTCCACCAATATTGATTAGAAAGTTTAGAGCTTGGTATATAAAATATGTACCTTTGCATGGCGCATCTTTTGGTGCTCTCCAATGATCCATATCTTTAAAACTTAGCAAGCGGCTTTGAAAATACTGTCATTTTTGGTCCGAAAACGGTGTTTTTGCGCCACCGCTTGCTGGGTTTTAAAGATATCGAAAATCGGAGACGACCAAAAGATGCGCCATGCAAAGCTGCATATTTCACATACCAAGCTCTAAATTGTATGATTAATATTAGTGGACTTAATTGGCCAGTTCGCTTAAAAAATCGTCGATTTTGATGTGGTAAGGCCGTTGCCACGCAGGCCTATAAAACCCGCGGTTCCAAATATGGAACCGTTGCTAACACTAGTTATACACCCTCATTGCAACTAGCACACAGTGTACAGTCTTCCTCCATGTAGGGTAATTATCATAAGTTAGCTTGGGAATACATCTGGAGTCAGTCGTAAACATTTCAGTGGTGGCAGACATCATGAAAATACACAACAGTGATTCTGGTGTCGAGTTTTATTGTTGTTTTATGGTTGTCGCTATGGTGACAGTTGTGGGTTAGGGTTGTGGAGGCTTTTGCAGTTCGTGAGATGAAAGTAGTGTAAAGTGAAATCAGTAAGTTACTTCCAGGCTCATAACCTGTTACGAATGTAAAGCAGATAAAGTCTAGTATACTAACTTTGGAGAAGCTCTGTCAGCATATGCATGAGAGCCTGGCATACCAATGAAGTCCATGGAAGCTCATAATTACAAATACCAGCAGAGGCGAGTCAAGCCTAGCAGATTAGTCTATGACTATCAGGCCATAGCATGTGAGTCGATATAACGATCTCAGTACAGGTAACTTCATTACAGATTATATCGTAATAGTTTTTGTTACGAATGTAGAGCGGATGAACTCTTTTTTTTACTATCTAAGGAGAAGCTCTGTCTTTATATACATGAAAGCCTGGAACACCATGGAAGTCCATGGAAGCTCACGATTGCAAATACCAGGTTGTGGCAGTGGCAAGTGAAGACTTGTGCATGAGTCTACGACTATGAGTCTGTAGCCTGTGAGTCAACTTGGTCATCTCACTGTAGTGGCGACTTCTTCTCAGGTCATAAAGTAATACTTCCCCATCTTGCTACGCTCTGTGGAGCAAGAAAATCAAACTATACAAACATTGTGTTAAATATCATGCTAGCAATCTCTAAAGTGAAATCTCCGGTGCCTCATTAAAACGCTTGTCGAATTGGCTGCGGTGTGCAGGGACAGAGTGCAATCCGTAGCTTGATATGGGACGGCCATCCCTTTACATAAGAAATCCAAATGCATGCATAGAAATTTTGTGATAGTGGCTTTTACCATAAGCCCATGGCTTCGTGAACTCCTCATGCTTCTGTCTTCCCAATGATCAATATATTTCATTCGAGACATGATGACTCTATTGGTAATTTGTAAAAGTGCACCTTCGCTGTCACCAATAATAGGGAGCGGCTTGTTTTTGTCATTTTTGTAGTTTTTGTCGTGTTTGTCCTCTCAATTGTGTTTGGCATCTTTGCATAACTGCAACAGCCTTCTGTGCTTTCTCGAAGCATCTGAGCATGCGATATACTCTGCCTCCAGTGTTCAGATGGCAACTATGTCCTTTGCTGTCGAGTGGAGTTGTAGTATCATAAGCCTTCTCCATATGGTAGTGTCTGAGTACAGAACCGATGAATCATCACCGATGAAGACTGATCGTGCCACCCTCGTTTCGGTTGATCTCGATGCCGTGTTTGCTGCCTGTGCTGGGTAAGGCAAAAGCGTATTGTCAACGTAAAGGAGTAGAAGAATACTGCTCTGGTTTCGTATATAGCGATTTGGATCAGCTTCTGATTGAACAAAATCTTACGATTGGAAAAAATCCGTTGATATGTTGGTACTAGAGATGTGTAGCCTGCTTAAGTCTGTAAAGTGTTTATCGTAGACGGACGACTCTGACTTCCGAGTCTTCCCTCTCAGGGTAGTCGTCCATGAACCTTTCGAAGTGGGGCCAGCCAGTAGCTCCATGAGCAGGGCATCATCGTCAATGTGAAGAGTAACAAATGCAGGAACCACATTGAGATGGTTGATGTTACAGTTGTTTCGTGGTATGTTTCTCCTTAGTACATCTGCTCATATCCTTGAATTAAGAGCCTGTCTTGTACCGTGTTGAGCCGTCGGGATTGTGTTTAGTCATGAAAACCCATTTCGATCCAATTGGCCTTGCTCCGGAATCGTTTCGTATGATAGAGTCGCTCTCCTCCATGATCACGCCTTCTCATTGTTTTATGAGTGGGCTAAGCATTACTTTTGCATATGAGCGTGGATTGCCATCAATTGTCGTCAATGGTAGTGGATTATGTATCAGTTCAGAGCCATTTACATGTGCTCTGCTTCTTGTGACTCTGTCTGTCAGTACTGGTGCTGTATTGATCATTTAGTAGTAGCCGTGACAGATCATTGGAATTGTGTTTGTGTTATGACCTCGTCTCTTGATGCGGCTTGATGAGATTCAAGAGTTGGACAGTGACCGCTGTGTCCATTGTCTGTTTGTGTGTTGGCGTTTTCATCAGGAGCAATGTATGTATGAGTGTGGCCATTGTTCACACCTGATGCAGGTGGACATCGATCTCCATGCCCATGTGTACAGTGCCCAGCGAATGGACGATCGGAATGTGCTCCTGCCACGGCGGGATTCCCAGGGACTGGCCGGCAGGCAACCTCCTCAGTGTAGCCATGAGACATGCTTTCACCCGTTCCACCCGTATCCTGATTGCAGCCGTGAGCCATCCCCTCATCTGTTCCACTGGCATCTACATCGTCAATATGTGTTTTCTTCTTGCGGTAGACTGAATAGGTCAATTTTGGTAGTCTCTTCCGGCTTGTCTGACCCGTCATCGTATACACCCTTGTCAAATATAACATTCATTGAGCCTTTACTGTGTTCTGCTCCGGATTGCAGATTCTGCGTAACAATATGGGGTCATGCAAGTAGCTGGCCATCATGCAGGCCCCTGTGAGCCCCTTATTGGTCGTGTGCTGATGAAGATATGCAGCCGTATTGACTGCTTCCCCCCAAACCTCGAGAGGGGATTGAGGTTCCGGTATCATTGATCTCGCCATTTCAGTGATTGTGCAAATTAGCCTCTTGGTAACTCCGTTATTATGATGGGCTAATCTTTGGTGCTATAGTCTTGTAGTGATTGTAGATGTTGGAGTCAGGTCGGAACTCTTCGTAGTTGTCTGCGATTGTTTCTTTCTCTCCAGACAGGAGGAAGTTGTGGCTTTTGATTGGAAGGTCGTAGCAGTATCCGATAGTATAGTCTTTGCAGTGATAGTAGAGGCATTTTCGCTGGCTTCGGAGGTGAGAGTGTACTGTGATTGGACAGTAGACATGAAGCATTTCACATTTCCAAAAATTGTTGTGTATCCAATTGCAAGTCTTGAGTGATATGAGTCAGTCCATGAAATGTGCTGGTTATGGTTGATTCGTCTCCAAGGTTTATACCAATCGGAGAAGGCAGTCGTGTACGAGATGAAGACCCTTCCATTATTGCCCATGTTGTGAGTCCATCAGCCATGTCAGAGATGTAGTAGTCGACGTTATAAGCGCAGTGGCTAGTGTTAGCAATGGGTCCATACTCCTGGTTCGGTTCCGGACCGTTGCAACAAGTTTCCACCCAAAACCATCTATTCAAAAGTCAACATTTGTTGCTCTGATTATGTATTGGAGTTCTCATCCTATTGCGACATAATCTATACTTGAAATATGCAGTTTGATGCGCTCTTTCTTCTCCTATTCTCCGATTTGCAATCAGACCAATCGTCGTGGAGTCGCGATAGAAACCCGGTCATTTTGGCGTGATTTTCCGCTTAATTTAAAAGCAACTTAATGAATATTGATCCGATCGCAAATCTGACAATGGGAGATGAAATAAGACATTAATCTGCACATTTGACGTATAGATCATGTAGCGATACGATCAGAATTCAAATACTTAATTGGAGTCAAAGTTGTAGAAACCATAACATGGAACTGCGGTCTGGTTCGAACCAGTCCGCGAACCCGGTGGGTACCCCTGTTTTTGGGGGTAATAACCCGGACCAGACCACCCGGTCCGGTTCCAAACCCGGACTGCTGCTGGGTAACCCTGAACCGTTGATACCACTACCAGTGGCATTGGTTGCAGCGTGAAAGGTGTTTGGTATTCAAAATTGATCATGATCACCAGCGAATATTCCATACTGTGCTAGTGCTATATTTGTTTCTGTCATCAAGTTCTTACTGCTTCGTTAGTTGACCTTGTTATGGGCTTCGAGATGTCGTTGGCGAGTGTGGCATTTGGCTCTCTTATGGCCAGGTCGTCCGCAGTGTAAGGAGAGCACTACCTCGCACTTCGTTCGGCTAAAGTCTCCACTTCCGCTGTGGAGTCAATTGCGAATGCCACAGCTTTGGCAGTTTGTATTTTCATTTTGCAGTACGTGCAGCTGTATTCTTTATCGTCCTTTCCACGGTCTCGGCCAAAATTTCCTCCTCCTCTGCGATGTCAATTGTAGAGACCAGATCCGGTTGATTCGTCTATGACCTCTTTGGCGAACTCGGTTTGATCAACATCATCTCTTAGACGGTCCATAACCTGCTGTGCCGTTGGGACTGGGATTTGTTGCGCAAGTAAGTTGATAGTTGTTTCGAATTCCTTTGGCAGGGTGGAAAAGATGTCAATTTTCATCGTTTCGTTGGAGATGGTTTCAGGAGATCCAATCAGTTCCTTGCGAAGATTTATCAGTCTAGTAAAGTATTGTGTGAATCTTCTCACCATTCGATGGGTGTAGAGCATGAACCTTGCGAACAATGTGAGTTCGACCGACCTGATTTGTTGTGTTGTCCAATCGGCCTTGTAGTGTTTGCCGCATTTCAACTGGATCGTCGATGTCGTCGATCCACAGAAGTAAATCATCTGTGCATCCAAGATGGATCAGCGCAATGGCATCATTGGCCCTCTGATGGCACTCCTACTGCAGTGTGCGTGCAGCAGATCCATTACCCTTGGGAAAGAGCTCGTTTCCGGTGACTATCTTGTATGCCCTCATTGCAACTAGCATGCGGCGTACCTTTTTCCTGCAGATAGGGTAATTCTCATGAGTGAGCTTGAGAATAAATCCATGATCGGTCTTAAACATCTCTGTGGTGGCAGACATCGTAAGAAGTGACGAAAGTGATTGTGGTGTTGAGTTTTAGCGTAGTTCATACGGTTGTTGCTACAGCGACGGTCATGGGTTAGGGTTGTGGAGACTCTTGTAGATCATGAGATGAAAGTGGTGTAAAGTCAAGTGAGTTCAGCAAGCAGCCTCCGGGCTCATTACCTGTTACGAATGAAAAGCGGATGAAGTCTTTTTTGACTATCTAAGGAGAAGCTCTGTGTTTATATACATGGGAGCCTGGAACACCATGGAAGTCCATGGAAGCTCACGATTGCAAATACCAGGTGGTGGCAGTGGCGAGTAAAGACTTGTGGATGAGACTACGACTATCAGTCCATAGCCTGTGAGTCAACTCGGTGATCTCAGTGTAGCGGCGACTACTTCTCAGGTCCTGTAGTAATTGTTTTCTTATGCAGTTTTGCCAAGTGAGCAGCTGTGATTGAGCAGGCTGGCTCAATATATGCCTTGCCCAAGGAGCTATAATTAACATCAAGATTGAGCATTGCAGGTGGAGCTTCAGTGGGGGGTGATGACTCATCAGGTATAATGACAGATCGGTGCTTTGCCACTGTAGGTGGTGGTGGTGGTTGGAAGGAGGTGCACTTTGGACCAAAGTGATTGTCCAGAATGCGATGCTTGGCACTTTGTTTTTTGACATTTTTTGGTGAGGATGGTGGAGATGAGAGTATAAGGGGTAGGGGTAGGTAGTTGACATTAAGGTTCCAAGGTCTGAGGGTTTCTCTGCTCATGGTTGTTGTGGTGTGGTAAATGGGATGTGGGAAGGTGGTTGCCACTGGGCTGGAGGATGGTACTCTCACAATCTCCAAAGTACTGCTATTTATATGCAACTCAGCAGTGCCAGCACCACA
>Ga0307512_10007521_pt1 | contig 10781 bp, 10 predicted proteins | sample 14_EM_MG_FD_200267 | JGI IMG/M metagenome (GOLD analysis project Ga0307512, IMG submission 200267) | Populus trichocarpa ectomycorrhiza microbial communities from riparian zone in the Pacific Northwest, United States - 14_EM | ecosystem: Host-associated > Plants > Roots > Unclassified | place... | reverse complement strand
ATGTCACTTGCTTGCCATTCAGCAACGGCGTATGCTCGCAGAGCAGGCTGCCCAGAACGCGGCAAAAGTCGAAGAGGCATACGGTGGCGTCGTACAGCGTGCGTCCCATTTCTATACCTCCAGTCCGTCCATCCAGGGCAAGCTCACAGTGGTTGCGAAAAACGCAGCCGTCGAATTGGACTCGGACGGGGAGGGGTGGACCGGCATCGATCCGGAACATGACGCGGAAGAGCGGCACGAGCATGAGTATTCGGATGAGGAACAGCTCGCGACCGTCACCGTCGTGGAGGACTTTGATCCGAGCGCGGTCCTTTACGGCGCCCCCGCTTCCGACTCGGAGGAGCAACACGAGCGTGCGTCCGCATCATCGCCACACCCTCGCCCGCCGCCGCGTGGGAAGGTTGAGGGTGGGAATGAGTGGGGGAGTGCTGCGAGTAAGGGGAAGAAGAACGGCGCGGCGAAGAAGGTGAGGTATGAGACCAAGGCGGCGCGCAGGGCGACGAGGGCGACGCAGCACGCGCGGAGGACCGAGAAGGCTGAACGCGCTGGCGGGAGGGCAGCGAGGCACAAGGCTGGTGGGAGGAAGAAGAAACAGAAGGTGCCGAGGGGATGAAGAGTTTCAAAAGTATGTTCTTCGGTTTCTGCGTTTGTCGTCGCTCGAACCCTCTCGCAGCCTTCTATTTTCTTTTTCTTTTCCCCTGAAAAGGTTTGGTTTCTGGTACGGTCAAGTTACCGTTGAAGCTGATTGCGTGTATAGTACAAGTACAAGATAGATGCAATAGATAATCCGGCCACCTCATCACACATGTAGAAGCCAACTTCTATTACCGAATGTGCCTATCATCTATCTTGAGCAGTGTGCCCCAGCAGTCAGTAACACAGAGGTACGAGGGCCGGCCGGACAGCAACTGGCAAGTGGCCATTTGGGACCCCCTGATTCTTGTTGCGTCTGTGATCACCCTCTCGAGTCCGTTCTCCACTTCACTTTCCCCTAACCCATGGGTTCTCTCTCCACGTGTCTGTCCTCAACAACTTGAATGATGAATATACCCTTTTTACTTCCTCCTTCGCTAACCTAATAGCCTCTGATGCCCCACCCACAACCGACGACGGATTCGAGAAGCCTACCGCCTCGATTTGCATGGCTGGTACCTGGCGCTATTCTGACCTCTCCGTGACCGATCTCAACCAAGTGAGTATCGAGTATCTCACTTTTGGCCCCAGGTACCAGTTTTCTTACCACGACGCCTTCGGTCCTGCTCCTGTTCTCTTAAAGTCCTGTGCAAGACACCAACCTTACCGGGGGGGACAATTTTTTGCCATCCTTCGTCTTGTCTTGCACGTTCACGAGGAAGCCGAGTTGGACAGAAGCCTTGTTTTCAGACAAGGTTTGTACTGATCCCTCAAATTTCGTTCATCACTTTGCCCAGTTCCATTGTGTAAAACATTATTGGAGATGACGCTGTAGCCATTAGAGCGGTTGGCTAGCGCCAACTCCGAGGGCACAGGTTTGAGCTGTCCAACCTCCGAATCAGGCGAACAGACTAGCCCCGAATTCATTCTCTGTGGACTATATTTATTTGGATAGCGCCTATGCTCCATGCGCCCCGAACTACCCTATTACGAAGCGCTTCGTCACTTATGCATTGTGGAACAGGGCCTCGACTCAATTCTAGAGCAAGTCCCGGGTCAACCAGAGAAATACGTGCCCCAAACCCAAGTCTCACCTACAACTAGGCAAACTCGGCTACGCAGGAACACCTCTTCCCGTCCGTGAAGAGTACAATATCGTAATTAAGTTCCTGACTCGTGGATATTCTGGGGGTGCGGTATCCTTGGACAACCAGGAATTGGTCTGTGGGTTTTCTCCATGCATGATTCATCTCGGTCACATCCGCGTTTCAGACTCTAGGGAAGTCCTGCTTTATTTTTTATCTCCTGCTATACCGATTGAGCGCTGGGAGATCTACGGCCTTCCAACACACCTCAAGTCATCTTTTATTCTCTTTCATGGGAACGCCGTCAAAAATATATGATGCCATTGTTCCAGGCGTCAAATGCTTTTCCGGGGAGAAGGAAGACCTGGACACTTCTGGATTCCAACGATAATGTCACAACGCCATGCAGCCCCTTCCTTTCCGCTTGCAAGTCGGAACTGGCATGGTCGCGCAAGCTATAAGACTTGGCAGAAGAATAGTGGTGCGTTCAACTACGTATTGGACTGTTTCTCTCCTGGGGAGTTCATTTCGCTGGGGTTAGTTCGATTTACTTTTGGGCGTGTTTATTCTCACTGAGCTTTTGCCACAGCAACTAGGTGCTTGATCTCGATGGGGAGGGTTTTCAAGGACTTATACATCACAAGGGAAAAGAGCTGCAAGCCACTTCGTTGACAAGTTCAGCCTTTGACCCGGGAGCGCTCTCTCAACTCGCTTTTTGTTCTTAGACCGAAGAATACGGAGGTCTTGCGGGCAGATCGATTACCGTTGCCACAGTCGCCTCGGAGCACGTTGACCGATTCATAATTGAGTCAGCAGGCGCAGCTAATGCTTGTAAGCACGTCGAATTTTACACCACGACGAACAAACATTTAGGTTTCAAAGCAGCGGCTAGCCACATGTTGAGGAGGCTTCTTTATGCGTTATCCCAGTGCCCAAGAAAGTGGCACCACTCGTACCACTCGATGGCTGGCTTCATCGAAATCCATGAAAGAAGACGAGCTTCGAGTTTGAGACCCCATTCGGTTGGGTCCTTACCTCAGGGATTTCCCTCCCTCGGTGCAGTTACCTGTATAGAGCAGCATATCATCACGATTCAGGTCACCATCGCTCCCGAGCATGACGCAAAGCCAGCTGGCCTCGATGAGACCGATAATGATGCCAATGCAAACTAATCGCAGAATCAAAAGATCGAGTTTCTCACTTCGAGAGGGATCCTCATCCACTCTGTTGTCCTTGACATATCTTACTTCGGGTTAACGTTTGAGCATGTAACAATTGCAGAAGATGCTATGGTAAGTAGCTACTGACTACTGTCGCTGAATGCGGCCCGAGATGTCTCCAGGACACGAGTGCGTGAGAGGAACAGATGAGAAGGTATGAATATCTGCTTTAGAGTGACGCTAACGAACATATTTCTGTAACGTTGTCACCTCCCGTGAATTAGACGGACATTGACTGAGATGTTGATGTGAGTCAATAAGAATCGTTCTGTTGACAACAGTAGTACTTTATTGATTTTTACAACAACTGATCCACTTTCCACTTGTAGCAATGTGGTCAGTGGTGGTCCGAATCGGCAGAAGGACAGTCCACCGCCCCGAGGACTGCGCTGAAACTGGCGTTAGAGGCAGGCTGTGCAAAGGTGATCGCACACACGGGATGAGGTCCCAAATTTCAACATGTGATCCCAATGTATCGTCCGGAAATATTAAGCTCGGAACATCACCCCATTTTCTAGGTTTCAGGCCAGAAGCAAAATCAAGGCGCAATCAAATGAGGCGATGGACTAGCGATGAGATGTCTTGGCCAGGCTTGCCTCGTTTGAAGGCCTCCACGTGGTCCAGGCCCCAGGGGAATGGCTGCATTTATCAGTGTTTGACTAAAACAAGAAGATTCGCCCTTCTGCGTGGGCCTCAGAAGTTCGAAAAAGTGGCTTCATAGTCGCCATCAGCGCCGAATCAAAAAAAAAAAAAAAGACAAAGAGATGGTGGCGAATCTCGAAAGCTCGGGCATAACGGCATGCTCGGTCATAGGAACAAAACAAAACAACACTCGGAAGAAGAATAGGCTGTGTTCCCTGGAACCAAATTTGCGTGTTTTAGGGTTAAGAGTTGATGCGAGACCCGACCGGACTTGCAGCATGGCACAGTATACAACCGAAAGGAGAGACTTCTGGAGGGTTCTGTCCCTACGATCTTGTTCTGATAGAGATGAGAGCGCTCACTTGGATGAACAATTTGACAGTTTGGTCTCGTCACTCTCGTGTGACATGACAGGCTAATAGATCTAGGCAGGATAAAGGCAAAACACCAAAATGAAAGATGCATCCAATTGTCGCCTTATCGACGCATGTGGCCTAGCTACATGCAACAAAGAATGGATATGCTGGATTCTGGCGTCACACGGACGCCCACGCACTGCCGACCGCGACGTGGCTACAGGGAAAGCCTACATCATGAGGCCTACATCATGAGGCTCGCCAGTCCCCCACCCTGATATGCCATTGGGCGTACGTTCGGATGTGGTTGCGCTTCGAATTGGGTGTATTCCTGCTTGCCCTCCGCGTCGATACGAATCTAGCAACAGATAGCAAGGTCATGTGCCGTGATAAGTATAGCGGACTAAGAGACGTACGAAGGCTCCTCTGTTGCCCCCCTGGTCAACATAATTTGGGGCGGAGAATACCTGAAACCGTGTGAGAACAGAGCATTGAATATGGGATTGTCATTAACATACCGTCGTGCATAGGCCATTATGCTCGACGGCATAACCATCTAGGCATCATCGAATTGTGTGTCATGGTAATCGCACGGGGTATTGCCTCTCTTACCTTGTCGTACCTCGTGACTGCGCATGATACCCGTCACACCATTCAGTTCGCACCACCGTCGAGTGACGTCAGGTCCAAACGCAATGCCGACACCCTGGTACCCGAATCTCGTCAGAGCATCATCCTTAGCGTCTCAAATTCGACCTACACGTTTACTTGGTCCCCATCCAGGGTCTTCCTGCGGGTCCGTCCAAAGGAGCTGCGGTACTGCTCAGTATTCGACCTCCAACGATGAAGGGCTGAAAGCGCGAACCTCGCCTGTGAATGCAAGTGAGTCGAATTGTACGATGTTGCGGAGGTGAGCAAGAACAAGAACGTACACATCAAACCTTCCGTTCCCGGCTGACGACCTATCCGCTGTATTTTGCGAATCTCATCGAGAGTTATGCCGTCCTTACTGAAGAGGCCCCCGTGTGTGACAAAATACCGCTTAAAACCGTCAGGCGACAGGATCACGTTCTCCTTCACGGAAGGAGGGCGCGTCGCGCTGACAAGGGTACCAAGAGGCACTAAGCCCGCCGTGAGCCATGCTATGGAGCAGGGTTAAATGATGGGGCATATACCAGTTGTAAACACATGGGTGAACAGCTGCAGAAGGGATGGGACTGAGAAGGATGTTCTAATTATACGACGTAATCAGAACATACTTTGTAAGTTTGCTCGCCGTGCTTGTGCTTCACCTCGCCTTCGAACCCGTATTGCCGGTTCATATCTTTTGCTTCGTGATTTCCGCGATTGATGAACATGTTCTTGGGGTACAGCCCTACAACCAGTCAATCGCCATTAGTATCAATCGGGCGAGTGTAGACCAAGTACACCAACATTTGAATGCGAAAGCGGTCAAGATGACCTCTATGGACCATGAGCCGCGGTCTACGAGGTCGCCATTCATGAGTAAGATATGATTTGAGGATGGTTCTCCTGTCAATGTCAATAGATGTATTACATCGTAAAATTGGCCTGCTAAATTGTCAGTCTGGGACCTTCCCAGTTAAAGTGAACGGATTGCACCGTGGACGTCCCCGATCACATCGATGGTAACGTCGTTCTCTATCTTGACATCTACGAGGCTTTCCTCCTTGACGAAACGATCGTGTGCCCCGAGTACGATCTCCCATGCGTATCGTCGAGGGAGCGTCTTCCCATCTTTGAACCACTGCATCATAGATCGAATGAATTCTATCGTGATCTTGTATTTGCCATCGTCCGTCGTCTCGAGCTTTGGGCCCTCGTAAGATTTCTCCACCTCGCAAGCGCCTTTTCATCCGTGGTCAGAGATCGAGGTAGGACGGACAAACATGGCGGTACGGGCGCACCTTCGGCGATGATCTCCAAGCATCTGTCCACGGCGCTTTTCTCCTCTTCCACCTCGATCGCCTTCTCGAACTCGATCCTGCGCACGAGCTTCTGCGTCGACTCGAGCTCCTTGCGGACCTGCGCGTTTTGTGGCTCGAGAGCGAGAACCTTTTTCAAATCAGCGATGGCCGACTGCGGCTTGAGTATCTGTATGTGACACATCGCACGGCTGCGATTTGACCAAAACGCGATGTCAGCTGCGATTCCAATAACACGAACATCCGCGCGACTATGGGAGGGTACGGGTAGGGAAGGACACGCACCGGTAGTACGCTTTGGCATAAGTGGGATTGAGTTCAATTGCACGCGCTGAGACGGGGCAAGTCAGCTTCTCGAGATGGGAGGAACACAAGGAAGGGAGTGCGCCAAGGCTCACAGGCATCATGCAGAGCATATCCGTGCTCCTCGAGCCTGATCCGCGTATATGCGCGATTGCAGAATAGTGTCGCATCGCCGGGGTTGCGCGCTATCGCCTCTGAGTACAACTGCGCGGCTCGCAAAAAGTCGCGGGCTTTTTCGCGCAAAGGCATAGCGAGGGTCAGCGAGTGACCGATAAGAGCAGGACAACGGAGCTTACATAGGAAGGCTTTATTCGCATCTGCCTTGAGTTGGGCGGCTTCCTGTCTATCGTTCTCTGTGACTTCCTTCGGATCAGTCAAGGTGAGGGAAGATAGCGCCGGTGATGGTATGGCTGAGGAAGGTGGAGTAGACGAAACGGATGAGGACTCTGAGGATTCACTCATGCTTACGATCAGTGGTCTCATTACGCTCACTGGCACTTCCAGTGGTGCTCGTCTTACTCAATCTGATCATACTCCCACATCCGGTCCGGTCAATGCACACTGGCAATTTCAAAGATTATACTTGTTCGAATCTGACATCCCGAGCATAGAACTGTAGAATAAACGACTCGATTCGATAAAGGAAAAAACGACAGATAATACCCATCCAGAGCGAGTCGTAACGAGGCGAGAAAAGAAAGGACAAGAACGCATAATCTTATCGTGTCACTCAATGGCACTTATTCAGGTTGTGATATTTGCCGAGTCCTTTTGCATAAGCGTCCACGCCCTGCAGCCAGCCATTCACAAATTGATGAACGCTAGAAATAGGTGTAAGCAATAATGTCACGCATAGAGGTAAGGAAAGACTTGCTAGTCGAGGTTGTTTTGGCATCGGCAGCAGGTATGAGCAGCACGCGTAGCATCACCCTAGAAACGTCGTCAGACGAGCGGCTCCCGTCAGAGACTCATCACTCACGTAAGTCATGCCATGTTTCCAGCCATTATATTGTCCAACAGTCGACAAAATCTCGCCACAATTCTGCTCCAAAAGGGAGGCAAAATATGCAGCACCGGTCTTGATATTATAGTCCTAGCCGATGGTGAACAAAATCACTCGCAAATTGGTGCCTCGGAAAACTCACAATGTCCTTGCAGTTGCCATTGGGGGCATTGTGACACTTGTCTGGGGTAATCTGCATGAGACCTTGCTCGCCAGCACCACCGACGGTGTTGGGGTTGCAGGTACTTTCCTGCATCGCGATCGATGCAAGTAAGATCGGAGGAACTGAAATACCGTGAAATCAACACAAACATCCACCAATCGAATATCTAAAAGGACACGAACTCTTGTGTTGCTTCCCGTACTTTTCAAAAGTCGCAATGACCTGGTCGCTGCAAGGAGCGAATGTGGTATGCCTTGCGTCCTTCAACGGGACAACTATAAGCTCCTCAAGCAGGACGGGAGGTGGCGTCCAGCCGTGGCCATTGACGCCACAGTTCAGCCAGTCAATATGGCCATTGGGTCCACTCTGCGCTGTGACTTGCGCTGCATACAAACAATAATTGTCAGTATGTCACAGTGATTAACGAATGACCATTTGAACAAACATGTCGCGCCAATAGGATTGCAATGGCCATGATCGGCAGGCTTGATAGTGCCGTGTTTCGATGGAGAAGAATTGCGAGGCACCTCATGGTGACGCTTCTCAAGTGGGGAGTCATGCACCGAAGATGCCTCAACCGTGGCGGCGGCAGCGAGCAGAAGAGAGAGGGCGGCGGCAGAGAACTTCATGGTAAATAAACGAGTGGAGTCGGAAATGAGTGTGTGGGTGTTCGAGTTCAGCCTTGGATGACGACAAAAAGGCCTGTGTTGTGCGAGTTAAAGAAACCGATGAGCCATATAAACGTAAGGAGAAAATAATCCTTACCGACGGTCTAACCGTCTGAGGGGGCACGAGAGAAAGGCGTGGGGGAATGGGTGGTTGGAATTCAATTTACTGAATGGCCATTAATTCATTCCCGTCCTGTCACCAAGCCACCGCGTCCCTCGGTTTGGCATTTTCAGACAACCCGTGTCTAACGGCGTCGATGCTTCGGAGTATTTGACGTGCAGGTAGGGGACAAGGAACAAGTGGCGTTGTGGCGGGCTGCTCTGTGATCTCTCCCTGTCAGCATTCCCTGTGGTCCTCTTGCAGTTGGGTATCTCCAATGCGCTCCTTGCTTGCGTCTCCCTCACAGTGCCCGTCGTTTCTCACCCGCGCAAAGTTGACGAGCCAAGGCTTCGTGAAACAAACCCTCGAGGTTCTTCACATCGCCAATTTAGTCCCAGGAACAGTTGAATGAATTGGACATAAATGACTGCCAAAGACATTACCCAACCTGAAAACGGTTAGGTGCCTGTCATCATCTATACCAAACCAATCAGGATCAAGCTTGCGGGAGGAGCAGGCAAACCCAGAGAAATCCCACATCGGATCTGTACCACTCTTCCTCTGATTATCCTTGGGTCTTCAGCCGAACTGTGGATTCTTGATATACAGAAGTGTCATTGGTGAGCAGGAGGCAGACACGAATGCGGGTATCATGGTGGTCGGCGCTTTACGTGAGATGGGCGGTCTAAGCGCCGAGGGACGCGATACTACCCGTCGGATATCGTAAACAGCCGTTCTGCCAGCACAGAGAGGCATGGAATTTGAACACACGGAAAGAGAAATCGCCACACTATTCAGTGACATCCTACACTAGAAGAAGCTTGACAGCCAAACTACAGTAGCACCAGCACCATCTCCAACAATCACTCTGTCTTTGACGGCAGAGGACAGCTTCACTAGAACCGCGACATACAGCCCAAGGACACTATGAACGCACAGCCAATCATGGTCCATTCAGGGGTGTTGCATCGTTGCCTAATTCTTACGACGGTAGAACAAGCACGTGGAGGCAGCGAGCACCACGCCTCGATCGTTGGCTATAATCCCGCGGACATCTATCTCCCGGTTGCGGGCACTGAAATTCCGCAGTCACTACAGCACGTCTGCTGAGTCTGTCATCGGTGCTTTTCACCAGTGGAAGCCGAGGCTTGAGTTGCCAGTTCATCGCCATATTATAATATCATATATCATCTAAGTTCATCGTTGTTGAGTAAGGTGAGAAAGCATCCGTCACGCACGCATGATCGGCTGCACTGCGAAATGGTCCCGCCATGGTTCTCTCAAGCCACGAGGGGAAGTTAGTCAGAGCGATATCGTAATGGGCGCTTTGAGCGCGCCCGAACTTAGTTTGACCCAGACCTGATGATAAACCTCAATCTCATCGCCAAGGATTTTCTGCAGTGCATTGCGATTGCGTAAAAACGGTTGGATGTCCCAGTGCGCTTGATGATCACCCCAACGTGGCAGGGTGTAAGGCGGGCGGCGCCGCGGAACAGACGCTTTGAACCTAAAAGAACAAACCCTACTATCGCAGACCGGTCGTCGCGTGTCCCGTTCAACATGCGTGGACAATAGCCTCTCGGTAATCCATGTTCCGTTACGGCGGACGCACTGCTTCCCCTGCACTGACATCAGCAGGACAGTACTGTGACCCTGGATCCACCGAGCGGAGAACAGTGGCCCTTAAGAACTTGGGGCCAATGGAGCGTGGATATGGATGTGGAGAGAGTGGGGAATCCCTGTTGACTTGTCAGGCTTCATTGTATAGATGACAAATCTAGGGTAGAATGGCATGATCCCCAATGGGTTGTCAACGAGCCGAGGAAAGGAGAAGAGTTACTCTTCTTGGGGATCATCTACGACTGTGCGACGTGTAACCAGCAAGGCGATGGTGTCATGGCCGACAGTGTCTGATCGCCACGTCGAACTGCTTGATGCAGGTAGGATGCAACGCCAGACAGCAGAGGCATGTGGTGTCTAGCCCTGCGCCGCACAACAGCCTTACGGTTTCTCATCCCGTACTGAGGCCATGATTAGGTCTAATCCGCAACTTTGGCCTTAGTCTTAGCCCAATGGCATAAATAGGCGCCTACGTCAGCGGCGGTATGGTTTAAGGGAAGAACTACAGCATGACTTCTTCAGATCATTATCTGAGGTGATGAATGAGTCAAATCGGTTGAGGACAGCAGACACAGCACTGCCGTGAAGTGAAGAAATTTTTTTACCCTAAAGCAATCAATACGTAACAGCGCACAGTGCCGTAATAGGCGCCCGCCGATGGGAAAGCCCACGACACCAAAATAAGCAACTGGTTGCCTGCCAGGTTTGACTTGACTTCCAACGATGCACTGGCATGGGCTAAGCATCATGCATGGTGATAACCACAGGAAGAATTTAATGACTCTTTGTACATCAAATCAGCTAGATCGCCTGGGAATCAGAATAATCCGTTGCCATCATGAAAGGCCTTGACGCCCATAGTTGGCGTGCCTTCGGGGGATATACCGTTGCGATGTATCAAAGTGGCTCCCGACTATTCGGAGAAAAGGTCTTTCGGTGCTATGATACAGTGAGTTACGGCTATCACCAAGAGTGGTACAACAGTTACCTGCCTTGTCACTGCCACAGAGCCCTCCGCCGTAGGACCTGTCAGTACAGTAGT
>Ga0307512_10007519_pt1 | contig 10782 bp, 8 predicted proteins | sample 14_EM_MG_FD_200267 | JGI IMG/M metagenome (GOLD analysis project Ga0307512, IMG submission 200267) | Populus trichocarpa ectomycorrhiza microbial communities from riparian zone in the Pacific Northwest, United States - 14_EM | ecosystem: Host-associated > Plants > Roots > Unclassified | place... | reverse complement strand
GCGGCGGTTGGGTGTGGGGGGGGGGGGGGCGGTGCCCCCCCCCCCCCCGAACAACAGTCAGAAGCGGGGTGGGCGCTTCTCCAGGAACGCCCGCACCCCTTCCGCATAGTCGGCGCTGGTCACCGAGGCCTCGTGCAGCGCGTGGACCGCCTCGTCGGTGTCGAGGTCGAGGTGGCCTTCGGTGACTCGGTCGATGATGGCCTTGGCCCCGCGTACCGACACCTGGGCCCGGCTGGCCATCGTCTCGGCCAGGGCCAACCCCCGGGCGACGACCTCCTCGGCCGGGTGCAGCTCGTTGACCAGGCCGATTCGCAGCGCGGTGGCCGCGTCGACCAGCTCGGCCGTGAACAGGATCTGCCTCGCCCACGACGGGCCGACGGCGTCCACGAGCCGCTTCGTGGACGTCGCGTTGTAGACGATGCCCAGCTTGGCCGGGGTGATGCCGAAGCGGGCGTCAACGGCGGCGATCCGAACGTCGCAGGCCAGTGCGATCTCGCAGCCGCCGCCTACGCAGACTCCGGTGATCGCGGCGATCGTCGGCTTGCTCAAACCCGCTATCGACCGCTCGCCGTCGTGTACGGCCGCGCCGTAGCGGCGGGCGCCCGCCGGGTCGGCGCGCAGCGTGGTGAACTCGCTGATGTCGGCGCCTGCGGAGAAGTGGTCGTTGCCGCGGATGACCAGCGCGCGCACCGAGTCGTCCGCGTCGACCTTGCCGAGCAGGCCCGGTAGGGCGGACCACATCTCGAAGCTCATGGCGTTGCGCTTCTCCGGACGATCGATGGTCAGCACCGCCACCGCGCCCGCGATCTCCAGCCTCAGCGTCACCCCGCCACCGTAACGAGCGCGGCCCGCAACGCCGCCATGTCGTCCGTCACCGTCGTCCGCCGGTCGTGCAGCTCGCGCCTCGCCTTCACGAACAGCTCCACCCGCTCGGCGACGTCGTTGCGGAGGGCCTCCTTCGACCGCACCGCCTCCTCGGCCGCCGTGCGCCGCTCACGGGCGTCCGTGAGCCACTGGTACACCCCGACCCCGGCCGCGCCCAGCGCCATGAAGACCCAGCCCCATCCCGCGACCACCATCAGCACGACGAACAGGGCGGCGACGACCGCCGCGGCGATGGCGGCGGTGCGGCGCTTTGACTCCACTCGGGACGCGTGGTCCACCAGTGCCATCGCCTTGTCCATCGACGCGCGATCCGGACCGTCCGGCGTGATCGTGACCTGGCCGCGACGGGTACGCACGGACAGCGAGTCCGGCGGCGGGGTGTTCGCGGTCTTGGCATACATCTCGCCCAGCGACAACAGCAGCGGCGCACTGGCGCGCACCACCAGAGCCCGCCGGCTCGGGTGCTCGGCCGACACGTCCGCACGCAGCAGCTCGACGGCCGAACCGACTGGACTGTCCCAGGTGGACACCGCGTTCTCCCTGCCCTCGATGACCGCGCGCAGCTCGCGCTCCCGCGCCAGCAAAGGCAGCTCGACCGAGCTGCCCTCGTCGATCAGCAGGACCAGCGACTGGCGCACGAGCGGATCGACGGCCGCCGCCGGCTCGCCCGTGTAACCGGCCAGCGCCTCGGTCACCCACGTCCGCAGCGCCGTCAGCTTCTCGCACCCCTGCAGCGCCGTCGACAGCTCGCCGCCGCCGTCCAGCTCTTTCAGCGTGTGCTCCGTCGTGCGTGGCACCGCCGCCGACCGCAACGCGTCCAGCAGCGTGTCGCCGGTCAGACCACTCACGACCGTCGCGCACCGCTCCCGCGCCAGCTCCCACCCGGCGGGGCCGAAGAAACCGTCCGCCGCGAGCAGCCACATCGCGCGCTGGTACATCGGCACCGACTCGGACAACGTGGGGATCACGTCCGGGAGCAACGGCGGACGGCCACCAAGCACCGCCGCGAGCAACACGTGAAAAGTGTTGGCCCGCAACGGGTCGCGCGCGGTCGCGAGGGCGACCGCCTCCTCGTCGACGGCCCCGTCGGCCACTCCGCGCAACCCGGCGAGCGCCGGCGCGAGCCAGTAGCCCTCCGCGTCGGCGACCTCGCCGACGAACGAGCCGTCGAGCAGCTGCTTGGCCTGGTGCCGCACCCGCCCGTGCACGTCGAACAGCCCCAGCGTCACCCGCAGGTCACTGATCTCGACGAACGCGTCGAACGCCGCGGACAGCCGGTTCAGCCGCTGCTCCAGCGAGCCGCTGACCTTCGACAGCTCCGCCTTCAACCGGTTCTGCGACGCCCTCGCCTGCGACAGCGAGGCGCTGACGTAGCTCAGGTCCTCCTGCAGCCCCGCGATCCGCTTGTTCTGCTGCCGCTCGACCCACCAGTCGTCAGACACGTGCCCTCCCTCGAACCGTCACCACACAACAGTGCGACGCGTAAATGGGCATTCTGGACCCATGCGAACCCGGACGAGTTTCGTCGTGATCGCCGCCGCGTTGGCCACGCTCACCGCCTGCACCGACACTCCCGCGGAGCGTGAGGTCGGGGAGGTCCCCGGCACCGGCACGAGCGAGCCGACGACCCCGAGCAGCACCGAGACCCCGCAGCTCAAGGTGGAAACCGTCGCGGGCGGGCTGTCGCACGGCTGGGACGTCGGCTTCCTCCCGGACGGCAAGGTCATCGTCTCCCAGCGCCCCGCGAAGCTGGCGCTGCTGTCGAGCGGCGACCCCGGCGCGACCGTCACCGACCTGAAGGCCGACCTGTCCGACGTGCTCGTGCAGGGCGAGGGCGGCCTGCTGGGCCTGGTCGTGCACCCCGACTTCGCGCAGTCCCGCGAGTTCACCACCTGCCAGACCCACACCAACAACGGCGAGCCGACCGACATCCGCCTGGTCACCTGGCGCCTGTCCGACGACGAGAAGGTCGCGACCCGCGAGAAGGAGCTGCTCACCGGGCTGCCGCTGAACCCGTCCGGCCGGCACTCCGGCTGCCGCCCCACGCTCGCCCGCGACGGCGCGCTGCTGGTCGGCACCGGCGACACCGCACGCGGCGCCTTCTCCCAGGACCGCACGAACCTCGGCGGCAAGGTGCTGCGGCTGGACCTGGACACCGGTGAGCCCATGCCGGACAACCCGTTCATCGGCTCGGACAACCGCAACGAGCGCTACGTCTACACCTACGGCCACCGCAACATCCAGGGCGTCGCGCTGCGCCCGGACTCCGACCAGGTGTTCACGGCCGAGCACGGCCCGGACAAGAACGACGAGGTCAACCTCATCCAGGCCGGCAAGAACTACGGCTGGGACCCGTCACAGGGCGGCACGGTCGGCGGCTACGACGAGAGCGTCTCCATGACCGACCTGCGGCGGTTCCCGGACGCGGTGGCGGCGAAGTGGCAGACCGGCGACATCACCGAGGCCGTGTGCGCGGCGACGTTCCTGCAGGGCGACCAGTGGGGCACGCTGAACGGCACCCTGGTGATCACCGCGCTCAAGGGTGCGAAGGTCATCTTCCTGACGCTGTCGAAGGAAGGGGACGTGACGTCGGTGGCGGTGCCGCCGGAGTTCTCGGACACGTTCGGCAGGCTGCGGGCGGCACGCACGGGCCCGAACGGCGCCCTGTACCTGACGTCCAGCAACGGCAACGACGACAAGCTCCTCCGCGTGACCCCGGCCTGAACCCACGACGCCCGCCGCGCGTAAAAGCTGCCATGAGCGCCTTTCCGCTGCCATTGCTCGAAGCCCTGGCCGCCGATCCGCAGCGCACGGTCCTCGAACACGGCGAGCGGCGGGTGTCCTCGGCCGAGCTGCTCGCGACCGTCCGCCGCATGGCGGGCGCACTCGCGGCCAACGAGGTCGGCCGGGGCAGCGGGGTCGCCATGCTCACGGACGTCACGCCGGAGGCGTTCGCCGCGTACCTCGCCGCGAGCGTGCTCGGCTGCCGGGTCATCGGTGTGCGCCCCGGTTACTCGCCGAGCCAGCTGCAGCACGTGCTGACCACGGGCGTCGACGTGCTGGTCACCGATGGTCAGATGATCTACGGCAAAACACTGACGATGGACGAGCTCGACGAGGGCAGGCCGGCTGAGCTGACAGCAGGCGGCCAGCCGGACGACGTCGCCAGAATCGTCTACACGAGCGGCAGCACCGGCACGCCGAAGGGCTGCATGCAGAGCTACCGCGCCATGTCCGCCCACTGGTCATGGGCGCCCGACAAGTGGGACGACGCCACGCATGACCTGGCCGGCTACGGCGACCGGTACCTCCTGTTCGGCACGCTCGCCTCCGCGGTCGTGCAGGACTACGCCGTGCTGGCGTTCCTGAACGGCGGCACCGCGGTGATCCCGACCGTCACCCAGTCGCTCCCCTACCTGGTGGAGCGGTACCGGATCACCGGCACGATCCTGAACGTGCCGAGGCTGTACCAGATGCTCGACATCCTGCGTGCGAACGACATCGACATGAGCTCCCTGACGGGCATGGTCGTCGCCGGCTCGCCGCTGCCGCCGCACCGCTTCAAGGAGGCCACCGACCGGCTCGGCCCGGTGGTGTACCAGGCGTACGGCCAGAGCGAGACCGGCAACCTCACGATGCTGACGCCGAAGGACATCGAGAAGTACGGCCCGGACGTGCTGTCGTCGGTCGGCCGCCCGCACGACCACGTGGACCTCGAGGTGCGGGACGGCGAGCTGTACGCGCGCACCGACTACCTCGTCGACGGCTACTGGCAGGACGAGGCGCAGACCAAGGAGGTCATCGTCGACGGCTGGGTCCGCACGCGCGACCTCGGTCATCTGGACGACAACGGCTTCGTGCACCTGACCGGCCGTGCTCGCGAGGTGATCATCGTGAACGCGTTCCCGCACTACGCCGGTCCTATCGAGACGGTGCTGGCGGCGCAGCCCGGTGTGGACCAGGCCTATGTCGTCGGCGCGCCGGACGAGCGGACCGGCGAGGCAGTGCACGCGTTCGTGGTGCCGGTGCCGGGGCGCACCCCGTTCAAGGACGCGCTGCGGGGCGCCGTCCTTGCCGAGCTGGGTCAGGGCAGCGTGCCCAAGACCATCACCTACCTCGACGAGGTGCCGGTCGCGAACAGCGGCAAGCCCGACAAGCACGCGCTGCGTTCGTCGCTGACCTGAGGTCGGCTAGTGCGCTTCCCGCAACACCGGCGCGTCTTCCAGGTGGGACAACCCGTTCCACGACAGGTTCACCAGATGCGCGGCCACTTCCTCCTTGCGCGGCTTGCGCACGTCCAGCCACCACTGCCCCGTCAACGCCACCATGCCGACCAGAGCCTGGGCGTACAGGGCGGCCAGCTTCGGGTCGTACCCGCGCGAGCTGAACTGCGTGCCGAGAATGCTCTCGACCTGGGACGCGATGTCGTTCAGCAGTGAGGAGAACGTGCCGGTGGCCGACGCGACCGGCGAGGCACGCACGAGGATGCGGAACCCGTCCGCCGACCCTTCGACGTAGTCGAGCAGGGCGACCGCCGCCCGCTCCAGCATCAGCCGGGGATGCGCGTCCTCGGCGAGCGCGGAGGTCATCTGCGTCAGGAGATTGCGCATCTCGCGGTCGACGACGACCGCGTACGCGCCTTCCTTGCCACCGAAATGCTCGTACACCACCGGTTTCGACACGTTCGCCCGGTGGGCGATCTCCTCGACGGACGCACCGTCGAAGCCCTTCTCGGCGAAGAGCGACCGCGCCACGTCGAGTAGCTGCTGCCGTCGCTCCTCACCCGTCATCCGAACGCGGGCCTTTGGCGCCTCCCCGCGTCGAGGAGGCGCCGTACGAGCACGTTCCCGCCGTCTGACTGCCATTTGGGTCACCCTACGGGCAACCACCGACAGTAGACGGGCGAATTACACTTCCTGGCCCGCCGAGATCTTCGCGAGGCGCTGCGGCGTCGGCCACCGGACGCTGTGGACCCAGCCGAACTTCTCGAAGAACCAGATGATCCGCGCCGAGGTGTCGAGCTGCCCCTTCTTCACGCCGTGCCGCGCGCAGGTCGGGTCGGCGTGGTGCAGGTTGTGCCACGACTCGCCGAAGGACAGGATCGCGAGCGGCCACACGTTGGCCGCCTTGTCGCGGGAGACGAACGGCCGGTCGCCGATCATGTGGCAGATCGAGTTCGTCGACCAGGTCACGTGGTGCAGGATCGCGACCCGCACCAGGCTCGCCCAGAAGAACGCGGTCAGCGCGCCCCACCACGACCAGGTGATCAGCCCGCCGAGCACCGGCGGCAGCAGGAGCGTCAGCGCCGTCCAGAGCCCGAACAGGTTGTTGACCCTGACGATGTCCTTGTCGGCCAGCAGGTCCGGGGCGAAGCGCTCCTTGTTGGTGAGGGAGCGGTCGAACACCCAGCCCATGTGCGCGTGCCAGAAGCCCCTGGCGAGCGCGACCGGGCCGGTGCCGTACAGCCACGGCGAGTGCGGGTCGCCCTCCCGGTCGGAGAACGCGTGGTGGCGGCGGTGGTCGGCGACCCAGATGATCGGCGGGCCCTGCATCGCCATGCTGCCGGCGATCGCCAGGAAGACCTTCAGCGGCCGCTTCGCCTTGAACGACCCGTGGGTGAAGTACCGGTGGTAGCCGACGGTGACGCCGTGTCCGGTGAAGTAGAAGAAGGCGAACGCGATGATCACGTCGACCCAGGTCAGCCCCCATCCCCACGCCAGCGGCACGGCGGCGACCAGTGCCGCGAACGGCACGAGGATGAAGATGTACACCCCCAGCTGGACAAAGTTGTTGCGGCTGCCCACCGTGATCGGCTTGGGCCCCTTGTCAGGAGGCGCCGCACCGCCGGATGTCTCGTCGAGGGTCGTCGTCATCCCTAGCTACCTCGTCTTCTCCCGATCGACTTAGGCGAGCCTCGCCTACGGAACCGTAACTTACGTGTCCCAATGAACCAGGCAAAGCACCAAGACCACCACTTACGTGATCTGGGTCACACCCATTCGGACGCGCTTGCTGTGTGTTGACCGGGTACCACTGCCACCGCGCGGACATGCATGCCACGATGTTCATCCGTGGGCGTGAGACATCGTCCTCGATCCGCCGTGGTGTAAAGGCAGCACCTCAGATTTTGGTTCTGATGGTCCAGGTTCGATCCCTGGCGGCGGAGCTGCTCGTATCCGGCGGGCAGCGGTTCAGGTACGTGAAGGTGGATCAGCCGCGTGGATGGTGAACGGGACGGCCTGCGGGGCGACCCAGACCGGTCCGCTCTTGATGAGCGGTCCGACGCGTGGTTGGTCGGCCGTGCCAGAGAGCTGCTCGCGATCACCCAGGCTGGTGAACGTGCGGGCCTCAGCCGCCACATCGACGAGATGGACCGCCTCCTCGCCTCGGCACGCCAGCGCGGCGAGCCGAGGATGATCGCCCAGCTGCTCCGCGCCGCCACCGCCATCCGGGTCGTCAACTCCGCCACCGCCGAGGCGGCCAGCGACATGGTCGAGGAGTTCCTCGAGCACTCCCGCCGCCACGGCCTCCTGGTGCTCCAGGCCGACGCGCACGCGCTGCGCGGCCTGCGCCTGCTGCTCGTCGGCAGGGAGGACGACGCGCTGTCGGAGATCGCGGTCGGCCTGGCCATGCTCGACGAGAAGATCCCGCCGGACCTGATGTTCGGCAGCCGCGTGTGGCACGTGCTCATGGCGTCCACGCTGATGGACATCGGCACCGTGCTCGGCCAGCTCGGCGTGTACGAGACCGCCGACCAGGTGATGAAGAAGGCCAACCGGCACATCCGCAACGGCGCGGGCTCGCACGACATCTCCGTGCACCTGCTCACCCGCACCCGTCTGCAGGTCGGCTGGGCGCTGCGGCTCGAACGCGCCGGCGAGGCCGACGAGGCCGCCATGCACTTCGCGGAGGCGGCCGCCATGGCCGAGGCCATCGAGCTGCCGTTCCGCGAGTCGCTGTTCCGCCGCAGGCCGGACCAGTCGGCAGCCGAGCAGGTCCCGGTGATCGGCGCGGCGCACGCGCTCGCGAACCCGGACGGCGACCACCTCGACCGGCTCATCGGCCTGCTGGAGATCGCCCCGCGCAGTGAGCTGATCTTCGTCGGCATCGCGCTCGCCCGCTGCCTCGAGCACACCGGCCGGATCGAGGAGGCCGTCGAGACCATCGGCGCCGTCCAGAAGGGCATGCACAGCGGGCCCTCGGAGCAGGGTCTCTACCTTTGCCTGATCCGTGAGTTCGCCCGCCTGTCGAGCCGCCACGACGACGGTGGCGACCGGACGACCAGCGCGCTGGAGCTGTACGTCGCCGAGCTGGAGGCGCAGCTGGCCGAGGACCGGGCGTCCCGCAAGGCCACTCTGGACACCCGCCGCGAGCACGAACGGCTGTCTCGCAAGCACGGCACGGTCGCGAAGCAGGCGCTGCAGGACCCGCTCACCGGCCTGCCGAACCGGCGTGCGCTGGACGAGCAGCTCGCGGAGCTGTCCACGCAGATCGGCGAGAAGCCCCTCGCGATCGCGCTGATCGACCTGGACGGCTTCAAGGGCGTGAACGACCGCATGTCCCACGCCGACGGCGACGACGTGCTGCGGGTGATCGCCAGCACGGTCCGCGACACGATGCGCAGCTCCGACATGGTGGCCCGCTACGGCGGCGACGAGTTCATCGTGCTGCTGCCAGGCGCCCCGCTGAAGCCGGCCGCGGCCGCGCTGCGCCGAGCCGCCGACGCGGTGAACGGCCTGCCGGACAACCTGTCCCACGGCGTCACTCTTTCGGTCGGTGTTGTGTCGCTGCGGCCAGGCGAGACGACCGCCCGCGCGCTCGCCCGCGCCGACGCGGCCATGTACCAGGCGAAACGCCGGGGCGGCAACGACGTGTGCGCGGTGTCCGAGGAGGAACCGAACTCCGAGGAGCCTGCCGAGGAGACACCGGCCGACCCCGCGTGGGTGCTCCCGGAGGCCACGTAGGATCGAAGTCCGGGCCACCTGGCTCAGACAATCGATCGCGCCATAAGGGAGACGGCTGATGCCGGAGAGCCGTAGCGGGCTCGGAGAAGTCAGCACGATCATTCTCGCCGCCGGCGAGGGCACCAGGATGCGTTCGCGCACGCCGAAGGTGCTGCACCGGCTGGCCGGCCGCTCGCTCGTCGAGCACGCCGTCCGCGCCGCCGCCGGGCTCGGGCCCGCGCGCGTGGCGGTGGTCGTCGGCCATGGTCGTGACGCGGTCACCGAGCACCTCACCGAGGTGGAGAAGAGCATCGACGCGACGGTGACCGTCGCGGTCCAGGACGAGCAGCACGGCACCGGGCACGCCGTCCAGTGCGCGCTAGACGCGCTGCCAGGCGACCTCGCCGGCACCGTCCTCGTCACCTACGGCGACACGCCGCTGCTCGACACCGTCACGCTGACCGCGCTGCTCGCCGAGCACGGGACGGCGGGCAACGCCGTCACGGTGCTGACCGCGGACGTGCCCGACCCGCACGGCTACGGCCGGATCGTCCGCGACGCCGACGGCGCGGTCACCGCGATCGTCGAGCAGAAGGACGCCACGCCGGAGCAGGTGGCCATCACCGAGATCAACTCCGGGGTGTACGCCTTCGACGCGACGGTGCTCGCCGACGCACTCACCCGGCTGTCCACCGACAACGCCCAGGGCGAGCTCTACATCACCGACGTGCTCGCCATCGCCCACGGCGACGGGCACCCCGTCGGCTCCTGGACCTGCGCCGACCCGTGGCTGGTCGAGGGCGTCAACGACCGCGTGCAGCTCGCGGCGCTCGGCGCCGAGCTGAACCGCCGCCTGACCGAGCACTGGATGCGGGCCGGCGTGACCATGGTGGACCCGACCTCCGTCTGGCTGGACGCCGGCGTCGAGCTGGCGCGTGACGTCGTGCTGGAGCCGAACGTGCAGCTCCGCGGCGCCACCACGGTCGGCGAGGGCACGGTCGTCGGCCCGGACACCACGCTCACCGACGTGCGGATCGGCGCGTCGGCCAAGGTCATCCGCACGCACGGCAGCGAGTCCACGATCGGCGACGGCGCGAACGTCGGCCCGTTCGCCTACCTGCGGCCGGGCACCGTGCTGCACGACAAGGGCAAGATCGGCACGTTCGTCGAGGTCAAGAACTCCGAGATCGGCCAGGGCACGAAGGTCCCGCACCTGTCCTACGTCGGCGACGCGACCATCGGCGAGTACTCCAACATCGGCGCGGCCAGCGTGTTCGTCAACTACGACGGCGTGACCAAGCGCCGCACGGTCGTCGGGTCGCACGCCAGGACCGGATCCGACAACATGTTCGTCGCACCGGTCACGGTCGGCGACGGCGCCTACAGCGGAGCGGGGACCGTCCTGCGGGAGGACGTGCCACCCGGCGCGCTCGCCGTGTCGGCAGGCGCCCAGCGCAACATCGAGGGCTGGGTGCTGCGCAAGCGACCAGGCACACCGGCGGCGGACGCCGCACGACGGGCGCTCGGAATCACGGAGGAGCCATGAACGCCAAGTCTGGGACGCCGCAGAAGACCCTGATGTTCTTCTCCGGCCGGGCTCACCCCGAGCTTGCCGAAGAGGTCGCGAAGCACCTCAACGTGTCGATCACGCCCCAGTCGGCGTACGACTTCGCGAACGGCGAGATCTTCGTGCGGTTCGAGGAGTCGGTGCGTGGCTGCGACGCGTTCGTCATCCAGAGCCACTGCGAGCCCATCAACCAGTGGGTGATGGAGCAGCTGATCATGGTGGACGCCCTGAAGCGCGCGTCGGCCAAGCGGATCACCGTGATCATGCCGTTCTACCCGTACGCGCGGCAGGACAAGAAGCACAAGGGCCGCGAGCCGATTTCGGCGCGGCTGATCGCGGACCTGTTCAAGACCGCGGGCGCGGACCGGATCATGACGGTCGACCTGC
>Ga0307512_10007518_pt1 | contig 10782 bp, 12 predicted proteins | sample 14_EM_MG_FD_200267 | JGI IMG/M metagenome (GOLD analysis project Ga0307512, IMG submission 200267) | Populus trichocarpa ectomycorrhiza microbial communities from riparian zone in the Pacific Northwest, United States - 14_EM | ecosystem: Host-associated > Plants > Roots > Unclassified | place... | reverse complement strand
ACATGGACTCACCCGCTTTACCGGTCAAACTTTGAGGCGGACGGGCGGTGGTGAAGTGAAGGGCAAACTTGGGATTAGGGAAGGTCTCTGGGAAGAGTGGATCCTGGGTCATGATCAGGGAGCTGGAATAGCCATCGGAGTAGTCCTAAGAAATGTCTATACCTTAGGATCACCCCCGCCTTCTACCCAGAGCTGAAACGCGGTCTCTAGGTACTCGATATAATCCTCAGAGTGGACTTGCAAAGCATGTTTCTTAGCATCAATCGAACGATCTGCATTTTCGATCTGGAAAATCGCATTTCCCTCGAGAGCTTTACGAATTTCCAGGAGACGTTTCGGGGCCTCGTAGTAGTACCGTAACTTTCCAGATATGATCTCGTGTGGCGGATTGTGTAGTAAACATTCTTTGTCGAAAAAGACCTTCATCGTCGTAAGGTTTTGATCCCCGGGTCTGGTAAGGGAGACGGCAGCCAACTCGTCGCAATTCGCCGGGAGTCGGGACGAATTTGCCTCCGTCCCGGGCGGGCCGCAGCGACTCTTCCAGAATTATCATTCAGACTGAGAATAAGGACGGATCCCTGAACGGCCTCCCTTCAGAGAACTTGGATTACACTTAAGATTAGTTCATTTCCCCCTTCAACAATTAAATAACTGCTGCGTTCTATTTGATCGTTCACTTTCAGCGCGAAACTAAGGCGGTAAATCTGCGAGGTAGATACGAATGGCTTCGCTTTGGTTGTACTCCCCGTACCGGTTCGTGCCAATCAAAATCCTTCCCGTCCTATCATCGAAATCCACGATTCTGACTTCTTGATTATCCCAGCTCCCGTCGTCAGGAAGTTCCAGCTCGGCATCGAACCCGCCCGCCAACCCCTCTACCCCCAGTAAACACGTGTCGAACTCGGAGCTTCCTTCGCGAACGCTGTAACAGAGCCCCTTCCGTCCCTTCATCACGAACGGATGGTCATTTTCTTCGGAGGAGGCGAGGTATGCCGGAAGCCCCCCGCTAATGCGGTGTTGAGCAACTGTAGGACTCCTAGAGGCGCCCATGCGGAAAACGATGGCGTGGGTTGCCGATGCCTCTTGCAGGTAAAGCATGGGGTGTTGTGAGGGCTTCATACAGACACTCCCACAGAGCCACTTGGATTCCCCCCGCCACTCCCAGGCAGGTTCTAGTGTCGAGAAATTGACCGCAGAGCTGAGTTCTGGAATATGGTAAAGGCGGATTCCCTCTGCATCACAGAGGACCACTGCGTTTTCAGACACCATGAAAAACTGAATGTCCTGAGACTGCAGACCCTGCACATCATGTAACTTTCGACAGGGGACGCGCAAGGAGGTAAGCTCACCTCGTTTACGCTGAGGTTAAAGAGCCTCAGGGCTGGATCTGGGCCCAGCTCAGAAACGGTGATACCCCATCCACTACCGTGTTCGTAGAAACACAAGATGATATTGCCTCTTGCATGAATGCCGTATATTCCATAGAAATAGGTATCACAAAGGTTCACCACCTGCTTCTGTTCGATGGTACCAGCGATATGGTCAACGAGGAAAACGAGAAGGCTGAATATGCTTTGGTCAATGTGCTCTTGACGGTTTCGAGAGAAACAATACCCGTACTTCTCTTCTGACCGATCCACGTATGCGACGAGAGGGCGTCCTAGGTTTGTCTCCGTGAGGAGTTGGCTCCAGTACATCGTATGGAACTGTTCTGAATCGTCTTGTCTGTACCGTGACACCTCCCGGAGTTCCCAATCATCCTTGGACTTGATGTTGACCTCCTTCAAGCCAATGCGGCCGTCAACATAGAGGACCACAACGAACCTCCCCCCTGGTATAAAATTCGCCATCACGAATCGGTTGGGTTCGTCTGACAATTGCATCTTGAAACAATGAAGGCTCAGCGAACGGTCGTCGTCGTCGTCCCGAAGTTTAACCCAGAGCTTGTCCGATCTCAGCCAGGAAATAGCCCAGTCTTTGAGTTCGGCCATCGAGGGAATTGCGCCCGTGGGGATGGGGATTCGGAGTCGTTTCACTTGATTCAGCCAAGTCTGGTGTTCTCTCGACGCTTTGTTCAGCCTCTTGCAAACCTATGGCACGATCAAGAACAACGAACAGTACACTGGGATGATAGACCCACAATTGAGAGGTTGAGGACATCACCAACGTCGCATTCGCTGAATATTTTTAGTAACACATCAAAGGGGAGGTCAGCCAACAATAGGGAGTGCTGCAAGTTATCGGACATCGCGACTTAGAGCGGTGATGTCTGGCTTCGGCCCGATATATCGTGCAGCCAGTGAGGTTAAGCTGGAATTCGCCTCGAGTTCGGAGGAGCTTGAGATCGTGAGGAAAACGTACGACTCGGATGCGAAGTTGCCGAGATCATACACTCCGCCCCACACTACCGCCGTTCGATCTGCCAGGCGAAGTCCCATTCAGACGCGTCTCAATCTGGATCCTCGTTTTGAACAGTGAGGAGACTCCTCCGTCCTCACAACATATGACGCTAACCTGCCGACAGACACCAGGGACTGACGAACGGAGGTGTCAATAGAGAGTAGGCACGACTTGGACGCAGTCGATGCTGATATAGAATCCGCTCTCCCCGCTCGATTCACCTTCGCCGATGTAGCAACTTCCTCGCCTACCAACTTCTCCATTTACCCGCCGAGTTTATCCTCAAGGTCTTCGCACACGCGATTGACCCGGGTGGTCCACCGTTATCCGGCAACGGCTGTCCATCGTCACCTTTGGTCTTAACTGCGGTTTGCCACCAACTCCGAGAGGTTGGAATAACCTTTCCCCAGTTATGGAGCACCGTCTACTTCACCACTCTCACCATTACCGAACTGTACCTTAAACGGTGTAAATACGACTCGCATATTCTCCCTGCTACGGGATTCCGATTTACATCCATTGCGAGCTGTACTCTTGGGAAGCGACCGGCGGTACACTATCCGGTCAAGGATCAGAGGTGGGTAGCTGTGTGGGAAAAGTTGGAAAGTCGTACATTCAACGATCTTCACCCTCTCTTGTCTTCGAGGGGGCGTCGCATGCCTTCGTTGATAGGGCAGTCGGTGTATTACGGAGGGCGCCGAACGTATGAAATATCGATCTTCATTATAGCTATCGAGTTCATCCACACCGAGGTCCCTTAGCAATCCAGTACCCTACCTCTCCATCTTTTGCCTCCGTAACTTTCATATAAGTTGGACTTCACCCCTTCTTCGAAACCCGAGCCATTTGGCCCTGGATCCCGGAATTTCCCTCCCCCCGAACACACGCCCATTGAAAAATTCCTGACCGCGTTGGCTAATTTTCCCGACCTTGAAGCATTTGACCTCGCCTACGCCGGACCTAAATAACTGGACGACCACCAAGACAATTGCGATACAGTCGTTCAATTGTGTAGACTCCGAGGACTTTCTCTCAAGTTCCGCGATCCTGCTGAGATATGATACATCCTCCTGTATATCGGGTATCCAGCTTCCACCGTAATGAGACTGGGAGCCTCAGTTAGTGCGGGTACCGACTTGTCTGAAGCCATATCCCAACTTCTTCCACCCTGTGGCGTGGAAGCCCTCCAACGATCCCAAGAGTTAAAACCCTCACTGTCCACTTGGATGGTGTATACATATTCTTCACCGACAGCCTTTCCGGTCGTTGGAAGGGCTACCGTCACTTCCTTGGGCATACAGGCCCGGTACACTAGCTTCCATGATGGAGTGTGGGAGATGAGCTTCCTTGGCTCCAACGAATCCGCTATGATCTTAAAGCAGCAGAAGGAGATGTGCATTCTGCCGACCCTTTCGTTTTGGTTTTCTCCCGACTATTCGAAGGGAGGCAGATTTACCATCAGTTGCAGCACCTAGAACTACCCTGGAGGGTGCTGACCCAAGACTCCGCAGCCACAGTTGTGAAATCTGCCCCGAAGGAACGGGGAGCAGGCGGCGGGTGGTTGAAGCGGATAGGGCTCAGCGATAATGCGGGGGAGAGGGACAAGATAGTGGGGCTTAAGTCGTTCCGAGGACTATCGTGCCATAAAGGCGCCGAGTTTTCTTTTCAATATAGTGGCGGGTTCGATGGAAAGACTGTTGACCATTTCTTTTCGCTCCGCGACTGCCTACCTCTGTGGTACCCGCCGGGTTGGGTTTCGAATATTGTCAGTAGGCGATAGCTCACTCAGTTCTTCCTCGGTATGAAATGCCCTGCGATGGAACTGCTGGTATATATGTCGGAACTAGAACATCATCTGGGGGAACTCTCACGCAGATAGGTCTCGTGATGAGTGTATCCCCGCAGTACGACATTTCAAAAGCTTTATGATGACGTTTGCTGAGGATAGTAAGTGTGAGGGATAAATCGATAAGGGGCGAGCTAAGAGAGGCAGGGATGGGCCGAGCTACTGATCCAAATCATGCGCGGAATGGACCATACCATAATTGCAGGGAAGTGGCAATGAACCATGGTACAGCTCAAGCACCAGGGACAAAGAGGCACGATAGGTCGTGTACTTACCGTCCCTTGTTATTAAATTTCCGAAAGGGCCCGTTCCGTGGACATCATGACGGCGATGAATCGCGGGTTCAGTGTTCTGCAGTTACTTTGCATTGTGTCTGAATGTGGTCAGAGGCCCAGGGGGGTGTACGGGAAAGGGGGCTCGCCGCCCCATATACATATCGCAAGCAACGTATACAATGTATACAACGGGTACATCTATCGCCTCTTAGACCTACCATCCTCCAATACGGGAGAGGCCCTACGTTTCCTGAAGCTCCGCATTAACCACCGTTGTCATAGGGCGGAAGTGATTGAGTGCTTACCGCGATCTCTCTTCTGGCGGCGTGTTGCTGTTGGCATCCCGTCCGCCACCATAATCCAGCCCATCGACATTAGCGGTAAGCCCATCTCTGTCCTTGTATTTGTTTTGGTTTCGGGGGCCCGTCGGAACGTTAGGTGGTAAGGGTGACGTAGACCGTATTGTTGTTTGCCCCACTAGAGGAATATAGTAAGTGGGGTGTCAGCTGATAAGGTTATGATGGCAAAATACCTCTTCCCCCACGCTGTTGGAACCCACCGCGACCACGTGGACCAAGCGCCATCCCCCTCCCTCTGAAGGAGGGTCCAGTAGGGCCTGTTAGACTTGTGGGACCAGTAGGAATAGGTCGCACAGGTTGCGGCTGTACTGGTGTGTTTGTTGTTTCCATTCCGGAGAACATTTGCTGTTGTATCTGTTGTTGCATGACAGCGGTAGGATCCTGCCGAGAGCATCGTATTAAGGACCAGGATACATAGGGGGCGGAAAGTAACGAAGTAGCCCTACCTGCATCGCGAACTCGCCACCGGTCATGCCCATCATTGCAGCCTGATTTCCTGGGAACCCATCTCCCGCAACATGCTCCTGCGGCATATGACCTTGAACGATGGTATTGTCCTGCATAGGGATCCCCATCTGCATTGCAGACATCTCTGCTGGGTTCATGGCGTTCATCATGTTCATCTGAGGCATGTTCATTCCCATGTCGCCCATCATTGGCATTCCCATTCCAGTATTTTGAGCCATCATGGCTGGGTTGGCACCGTTGTTCATGTAATTTGCTGCACTTGCCATCACGACCGAGCGGATTTCGGGTGGGAGAGCAGTAACTTGTTCTTCAGGCATGCCCGTGAGGTTCTGGAAGGTGCCGTTAGTCAAATGATATTGAAAGTGTTGGGATGACGCACAAGAATGTTCGCCTTGAGGACGGTTGCGAGATCACCGAGCTCCTTTCTCCGGTAACAATATGCTTCCCAAGAAATCTCGTCAAACCCATAATTAAACCAGTCACTGAGATCGGACCCTGGTCTTCGCCACGGCTTGTCGTTAAGTGAGTTCAGGTCAACTTCGAGGATAGAACGTCCGTCGAGTGTACCAATTAAATTAGGGTCGATATCAGGGTGTGATGGGGGTGCAGTCGCCGGAGGAAGGGAGTTGAGATCTGGTCCCTGGAGTTCTTTTCCTAGAGATTCGGGTTCGATTATAGCCTTTGTTGGTTCCTGCACCAGGATGGGCTGAACGCTCGGCTGTATTGGTTGTTGTTGTTGCTGTTGCTGTTGCTGCTGCTGCTGCTGCTGCTGCTGTTGTTGAGGAGGTGGTGGTGGTAGGGCGGGGGTGGGAGGTGGAGGTTGAGAAGTTGTTGGCCTTCCCCTCTCTCTAGGGGTATATTCTGTGGTGAGTGAGGGCGCTGGTGCCGCTGCTGGGTATGTCAGCTCACCACCGGAGTTTGATCACGGATCGTATTCAACATACACGGTTGTGGTTTCGGAGGGGGTTGAGACGTGCTGGTAGCGCGAGGGAGTCCCTGTCGTGACTGTCGCAGATCCAATGACATTGAAGGGTGCTCCATAATGAACTCGACATCCTACAGAGCCAATTGTCAAGGAAAGCAACACATTTGAGCCGGATGACTTACATCTTCGCTATCCTCTTCGTCCTCCTCTCCCCCGCCATCTGATTCATGTGCTTCTTCGTCATTTTCCCCATTCGTCCCCCCATTCGTGTCCGTGGGAGCCGTGCTGCCGGCATCGCCATAAATGGCGTCGTCTTCGGAGGTGAAGGAATTTAACGGTGCTCTGCAAGCGTTACGAATCATTAGCTCGAAGTCGGCCCCTTGTAGTTGGGAGACTCACATTGCCGGAGCTGCCCACGCACACACAGGGGTATGATGAGCAAGGTTGAATCATCATTGGCCAAGTAAAGAAATACAGGCAACGAGAGAGATCGTGCGACTGCGTACAAAATCAAGACAGATGCTTACCGGACAGCCCAGGAGGTTCTGAGGTGGTTGGTGGTGGAGTAAGTCCTGTCTTGGTGGATGGACCGTACAAGAATTCGTCGTCGTCCGAATCCCTGTTGGTGACGCGTCAGCCTCGTGCGTAATCGCGTTTGCGAAGCCTCTCACATTACAACCCGATAGTTTCGAAGTGGCCGCTACGTGAGCCTGAGGTTGAGCCGAGATGACCGCTGGTGTGGAGGACACGGAAGTTGGAAGAGCCAAGGTTCCCACCACCGATCACTCCTCCCTCTCCTCGATCAACCGGCCCAATTTTTTCTCGCTTTCTCGAGAAATGGCTCGGGCTGTTGGTAACAAACGGACAGCAGTGCAGAAGAAATCCAACGCTATTGGATTTTCGAGGAGACTGGCTCGCAAGAAAGCTCGGCAGTCAACGAGCGTCGATGATGTCTACGAATTCCAAGCCGAAAAAGTGCGCCGATCAAGGGTTGCGCTCCGTCTGACCAAGGAAGAACTTGCTGAGCTCGGCCGTGATAATGCCAGTGACTCAGAGGGCGACAACCACCAAGATGGTCAGCCACAACCCAGGCTAATTGGTCAGAACTCGGACGATGAGGGGGTGGATTCTGAAGACGACGAGGACATCGATTCCGACGCTGCTTTCGGTGAAAGCGACGAAGAGACGTTTGCAGGGTATGGGTTCATTCGCAAGGTACGTTGGATCCCCAGACACTCTGCCCCAAACCTATCCAATCTTTCACTTCCCAGGGTCAGCCGACCAAAAAGGCTAAACAGGGACCCTCAGCCACAAAAACTGTCCACTTTGAGGTCAATCTCGACGAAAGCGACGAGGGAGAACTTGAGGACGGCCCAAGCGGCGCGAATGGCTCAGACAGTGAAGTTGAAGAGGAGGGGGAACCCAACGAATTCTTCGACGTTCTCGATATCCTCGATGGTCGTGCCGACCCACTAAGCGACGAAGAGCCACCCACTGCGCCTTCTAGCGAGAAACAAACATTCCGCGTTTCCTCTGACGAAGGTGAGGAGGAAGAAGATGCAGATGACGACGGAGATGACCAGGACATGGACCCTGAACCGGGGGATCAGTTCATACCCTCCGACGATGAGGCGGACGTCGATGCCCTTCAAAACCTAGGTCAATTCATCTCGAATCTGGACTCATCAGCCAAACGAAAAACCTCCGAAGGCGAAGATGTAGCCGTGGCTGAGGGCAATGCGCCCCGCAAGAAACGGAAGTTAGTCAAAGAGTGCAACGAAGCAGGCGCAGAGAATGAATTCGCAGCTTCAGGTAAGCTTGAGTTTGATCTATGCGGCACCCCGCTTTATCCTGACAACTGCGTCCCATAGGTCATACTAAGCTCAATTTCGAGGATCTTCTCGCTCCGCTTGCAGACCAGTTAGACAACTTAGACTCCCTTAAGAAGTCGACAAAGGTTTTAACATCCTCGAAGAATAAGGCGCTGTCTGCACCCCTTCCTCAGCGAACTCAGGATCGACTGGATAGGGAAGCGGCGTATGAGCAAACGAAACGGGAAGTAGATAAGTGGCAGACCACCATGAAACAAATCAAAGAGGTACGCAAGTCTAGATGATGTCTTTCAAGTGCTGAGTGAAGATGTGTAGGCTGAGCACCTCAGTTTCCCCCTCCAAGCACCCGCAAAATCTGTGACATCGAATTCGGAACTGATCGCTAAGTTCAAGGTTTTTTAGTCCACTTCATCCTGGCTTCTCGTATTCTTGACTGCCGACCCGTAGCCTACCACGGAACTCGAGACTTCTATCGATAAGCTCCTGAAGAAGGCGAACCTTCTCGACTCTCAACGCGGCCATGGACCCGATAATCTCCCAGCAAACCCTCTCAATGCTGAGGCAGTTCTCGCGCGTACCTCCGAAGTTCGAAAGATGCGCGAACTTATCTTCCGGGCTGATACCAAGGCGAAGCGTCTCTCGAAGATCAAGAGCAAGACCTACCGCCGTCTGAAGAAACAGAAGCAAAAACTCATGATGGAGAAACTTGACGTCAGCGGGGATAGTGCTGATGATGAAGAGAAAAGGTTGCAGCGCGAAGTTGAACGGGCAAGGGAGAGAGCCACGTTGAAACACAAGAATACGGGGAAGTGGGCAAAAGCTATGAAGGCAAGGGGTGAACTAGATGAAGATCAGCGGCAGGAGGTCTTGGAGATGTTGCAAAGAGGCGAGAAACTGAGGAGAAAGATTCACGCGAAGGGCGAGGGCGACGAGGATGAGGACGATAGCGACGATGACACTGGGGACGAGGGACAAATTCGAGCCTCTGCGTTCGATGAGGTCGCCAGACTCGCGGAGGAGGAAGGCCCGGAGAACTCAAAGAAGAGCCTGTTCAGCATGAAGTTTATGAAGGACGCTATGGCCAGGGATAATAAGAGGGCTCAGGATATGGCGGATGAGTTCCTGAAGGACCTCGCTGGATCGGACGCGGAGGTTGCCTCCGATAACAACAACGATGATCCAAAGAACCAGCCTGAGCGGACCGTTGGGAGAGTTAGCTTCAGGCCTGGAGCCCAGGCAGGTGTAATTACTTCGTTTTCCTTCGAAACCCCTATTAATCCCAACCTCCGACAACAGACTCAACCAACATCTATGAGACGGTCACCGCCAGACGTTGCTGGCGATTCGGAATCTATCTCCGTCATTTCATCCCATACTCTCTCATCTCAGTCAACGGCGGTTTTTCCCACCAAGTCAAAACCTCCTACCACTGCCACCCCTACCTCGTCCAGCACCGCTCTCCAAGCCCCTTCTTCAGGGCCCGAGAACCCATGGCTAAATATCCAGTCGAGCTCCTCTTCCAAGATCACCCGGAAGAAGAATGAGATCATCGTGGGCAAGTCAAGCGGGCTGGCGGAGAAATCTAAAAATCGACTCCGCAAGCATCAAGAGAAGCACGAGAGCGAGCGAACAAGGGCGAGGGATGATGCTGTTGTCGAGGTCTCTATGAGCAGTGTCCTGAATCTCAGACCGGGAGAATCGGAGCAGATGGGTCCCCCTCCCGCCTCCAAAGCGAGTGGTAAAGCCAAGGTCGCGACTCAAGCCGATGTTGACTCTGATGAAGATTCGGGTGTGAACAGTGAGGTGGAGGAGCAAGAACAGAGATTGTCTGAGAAGAAGAGGAAAGGCAAGGGCAAAGCCAGGGACCAAGGCGCAGTAAAGCCATTTGCTCAGCGAGATCTCGTGTCACTCGCGTTCGCTGGGGACAAAGTTGTCCAGGTGTGTTTCCCTCCCAAATCTTGCACTGAAATAGGCGTGTTGTATTCATCTCTTCGTCTATAGGACTTCCAAGAGACCAAACAACGAGAGATCCTCGAAGATACACCGAAGGAAGTGGACACAACCCTGCCCGGATGGGTGTGTTGCCGTTTTCGCTGCATCATCAGCATCCTCACCCTTAAATTCCTCTAGGGCTCGTGGGGTGGGACTGGTGCAAAAAAAGCGCCACCAAAACCGTTCCTCGTCAAGAAGGTCGCCGGCATCGACCCCCGATCTCGAGAAGACTATGGCAAAGCTCACGTCATCATCTCTGAGAAACGGGACAAGAAGGCTGCGAAGTACATGGTCAAGGATCTACCCTATCCCTATACAAGCAATGCACAGTACGAGAGGAGCCTGCAGACACCGATTGGGACCGAGTGGAACACCAGGCTTGGGTTCCAGAGGGGAACGCTGCCGAGAGTGGTTAAAAAGGCGTGTTCTCCTACACTCTACCACTTGTGCGGGGCCACTCCACTAATGTCAGTTTTTAGCCTGGTGTTGTTATCGAACCTCTGGTCAAGATGTCGTAACGTCTTCCCTCTTGGAGATTGTAGGACTTTAGGTCTTTGCTGCATTCTTACGGGGCCGTATGTATATTTGTATTCATATCGCTTAGAGTACGGGTACCATAATGGAACTAAATGGGACATTAATATAGGGGCCACGAAAGTTCTATGTATTGAGAAAAGTGTGGGCG
>Ga0307512_10007516_pt1 | contig 10785 bp, 9 predicted proteins | sample 14_EM_MG_FD_200267 | JGI IMG/M metagenome (GOLD analysis project Ga0307512, IMG submission 200267) | Populus trichocarpa ectomycorrhiza microbial communities from riparian zone in the Pacific Northwest, United States - 14_EM | ecosystem: Host-associated > Plants > Roots > Unclassified | place... | reverse complement strand
GACTCGACTTGAATCAAGGTAAAAAACGTTGATCCACCTCGACCCCAGCTAGCAAACGGTATGTGAGACCATCCAGAATAAGTTGCTCAATGCTCAAGTACACGTTGATCTACGAAGACCTAGTGCCCGATCCATTCGTCAATCTGTTTGAGGGTATTGCTGCGTTCTGGCTCCATGAAGGGGAACGCGGTGTACATATGGGCCGCCTCCGCTGGCTCAACATAGGTCACATTCTCCTCACCGAGATCCTTGATGAACCTGTCCCGCAACAACCTGGTCGGGTCCCTCAACCTCTCCCTTCCCCCAGCATTCATGAACGTCCGCGGGAATCCCTTGAACGAAACTTTGTCCTCCAGGTAACGTGATGCAGGCGCGAGGTAGACGTTCGTCTTGGCGTCATGTGGACCAACGAATGCCTTGGTAGCGTACCCGAGAGAACCATAGAACATCGAGTCTGCATGGTCTGTCGCGTGGTTGGTGTAGGCTGACGAGTCATATTGACCCTCGAAACTGTTGGACAAGTCACCCCATGGATGCAAAGCGACGAGGGCGGAAGGAAGGGGTAGAATTCCGGGGTTGTCCAAGATGTAACGAATGAGTGTGATAGCAAGGTGTCCGCCAGCGGAGCTGCCCATGATAATCACCTTCTCGGGTTTGAACCCAAGGTCGTTAAGGAGATAATTGTAGCCGGCGATGGCATCAATCAGAGCCGCCGGGAACGGGTTAGAAGCCGGGTAGGGATCGGTAGCGCTCAGCCGGTATTCCACCGCGAGAACGCGTCCAGTGTTCTTCGAAATGTTCAGGAAAGCGGGTACGGTTGCGATATCGATACCAGATGGGTGGGCAGTGTCGATAGCATATCCCCCTGCATGAAGGTATAGAATGACCTTCTCATCGGGTGAGGTGGGTGGGGAGTCGACTGGGTCCGAGTCGGACGTGAAGTTGAAGTGGGAGGGAGAGTGGTACCAATAGCCTGGAATTTTGGCTGCTTCGACGTTACCCAGCTTGGCCCATTCGGCGACTTGTCCTTTGACAAGTTCAGGTGTCGCTTTGAGCCAGATCCCCTTTGCGGCAGTTGTCGAAGATATTGCGGTGTGGTTGGGGAATGCCAACGGGCCCATTCTGCGCAATCCTCGGTCATTTTTACCCTTGCTTAAGTTACTGATCGAGGCGACTCACTGGTATGTAATCGAGTCCGTCATCCTGATAAGCCTCATCCCCATCGACCTAGCCCAACCCCAATTAGGACTCTGCCTCCGGCCCTTGGGAATGGACGAAATGGCCCAGAACGGGAGCGATATGATGACCTTGCCTATGAGATAAGTGACATAGAGTGCCTTATACGGCTGGTCCCGGTAGGGGAAGGGAGGACCAGTTGGACGAGTTTCTGTGCCGGGTACGAAATCGCTCATGGTCACTGGTGAAGGAGAGGGGTAGAAGAAAACCTGTGCGCCGTCCGGCTTTATGCATCATTTTCGAGACACGGGTGGGTTCCGTTCATTACTAACGCGGCTTCGGGTTTCGGGTTGTTTGCGGGGTGATCACGGATGCATGCGTTGATCGCAACCACCAACCCTTCTAAGTCTGGCCAGACGATGAAACAAGTGTGTTTGTGACCAGGAGAAAATTGCTGGAAGACATCTTCGTCCAGCTGAACATAGTCAAGTGTTCAACCACAGAACCACTTTTCGGAGGGGAGATGATTGGTAAGGTATATTGTTATCAGGCCATCCCCGATGGTCGCTTATCCCGCTTAGGCATTGCCATCAGGGGTATGCGCGAGATCGGTAAGGATGAAACCTGGTCCCTGGAGACGCTTAAACTGCTGGGGAGACACGTGAAGACTCGAGATGTATATGGAAATCTGCATTGGGGTCAGATTGTATCTTGAGACGGGATTGATCCTAAAGCAGCCTACCTTTCTTATGCTGTTCGTCATCTTTGCTTCGTCCGTCATTTTAAAGGAGCGACACGCATTGGACCAATATGGACGACAAGGGCTAAGCCGTGTCAGTGCGCCTGGCACCCACTCCAAAACTCTCCAAACAAAACCGTCAGTCATCCAGCGGCACCTGCAAAATGCGCCGCTCATGGATACTGGGCATATGTCCTATCAACCATTCCTTGATTGTCAATTTCGTGTGTCCGTCCAGAGGTGGCCGTTCGGGGTTGAAATCCACAGACGTGATCTTTACAACCTCGAGATTTGTAAATGCGTACCCCTCGTTGCTCCTACGACGCCCGGTTTTGACCCCGTTTCCGATTCCCAACTCTGATTCCTCTCCGACATTACGCCCCAAAATTAGGTCGACCTTTGACCATGCCACGGTGCCTAGCTGCACTCTGATCGCGATTGGGGAAAAGAGAAGATGGATGTTGAGTTCCTTGAGATTTGACGTGCCTGCGATCGTCGATAAGAGGTCCGGGAGCCACCGTTGCTTAGCTTGGAGCCACATGGCGACCGGCGGGAGTGTGAGGTGCGTGAGAGAGCTGAGCGACGAGAGGTTTATGTACGACGTGTCAAGGTAAATCGAATCCTCATCTGTCAGAACCACTGCTGTGTCAATACCAGTCTCCTGGGCCAAAGGATGACAGTCAACTAACCTACGGAGAGAAACATGTCAACGTGCGTCAACCGGAGGACCCTGAGACTCCCGGACAAGGACTCGAACAACAGCCGTGGTGAAGAAGCAACGAGTGGTGTATATTGAACCTCTAGAGTCAATTCCGAAAGTCCTATTGATCGTTGCGGCGTTGGACGGCATTGTAATATGGGGCTCTGATCCGCGTCCTCCCCGTCAACGGATCGCCACGTGAAATCGGTCAAGGATAAAAATTCGAGAAATGGGAAGTATGAAACGTAGCGCAGGAGCCACCGGAGACTCGGGACTTGGCAGTTCCTGAGACCTAAAGCCCTCAGGCTGACGACTGACGAGTCTGGCGATGCTGGGAAATTCGGCAAATCGGTAAGCGGTTCATTGGCCGGAACTCCGTGGGTTGTGCCAAATCTCCACGCCACCTCAACCCCAACGCGCCGTCCCGTATGGAGAGACGATGTTGGAAACGTCGGCAAAGTCTCCTCTCCGATGTGGCCGGGGAGAGTGAGGCTATCGATCCGGAAATCCTTGACACGCGGAAATGGTGCCAGCAAGGGAAGGAATAGCAGGCTTGGTAAGATCTCTGGAGTGATCCACGCGTCCACATCCTGTACCGAGATTGTGCGAACGGAAGAGAACGCCTTCAATGACTCGTGGTCGAAGGTCGTGAGTGATGTGGCAGAGAGCTCCAATAGTCTTTGGAAGCGTTGCAGACTATTAACCTCGATATCGGCGAAGAGGTGGACTCTGCTCGGAGAACAGAAACTGTTCCCCGCCAACGAGCACGTCAGAAGAGACGCCCGATCCTCGATGAGGAAGCCGATGATCATGTCGATGATCTCCTGGGGTACGGTCATCATCCTCGCCAGCAGAAGATTACGTCCAGGAGTGGAACCAGACGGATAGGGTGATCAGGGATATTTCCAGTTTCCTCCGTGTTTCGTGGTTTATGTATCGGCAGAGGGCGCCGCCACGGCTCCGCGGCACGATAGACGAAACGCGGGACACCTGGCTCAATTATTACTGTGATCAAGGGTACGGCGTTATTCACGCTAATGACTATACACAGACGGGGCCATATGCGTACACGGAAGCCGTCTGGAGCCGCGGGAATGTAGATCTTGAAATCCGGCCCGCATGCTATAGCTGAGACACAACCCGCCGGAATGAGAAGCGTTGATGCTCCGACCCATAAATAAGGGAGCCACGGGCCTTGGTACCCCCCGAGCACTTCTCCCTATTCGGACCCCCATACAATGGGAGGGTTCCGGGTATCCCAGGCTTGCGTGTGAACGTTTGAACGTTTGAGGGACGAAGCCGACATTTGAAGTGAGCCAACCGGATAGGGGTACGTAACCACTCGTCTACCTCGCTTCCTCGCGTGACTCGGAACGGCCAGGCAGAAACACAATCAATCGATGGAAGGATACGACGGCGCAAATCAGAATCTGCATCGGATGGTCAGTTTATCCGCCGATGTGATCACGATCGGTGTCGAGAATGGACACCTTCGTACCGAGGGCTCAGTGAGATACGTTTGGCGGCATCTACTGGCGAGGGCAATTTCTTGGGCTTCGGGTACTCGAGACGCCCCCCAAGCGCACAAGTTTCGTGAAGACGCCTTCGGATCAATATCCAATCACGTTTTCATCAACTGTTACAAGGAAGACCAGGCATGAGTTAGGCCACGGGGCGATCGCTTTTAGCTACTCTGACGGAACGTGGTGTTTCGCAGGTTTTGGAACTCATGCCGGATCCGCATATTGTATGCTCGTGTTCTCAGTAGGTGGCTTTACAGGGGTGGTTTTCCTTTGGCGCCGGAACGCGCAGCTGACAAATCATACCCGGAGTTTTGCGGTGGATCCTTCTATCCCCAGCTCTCGTGCGCTCTGTTGACGGAGGGCTTTCAACTGGGTGCCCGTAAGTGATACATTTGCACTATTCTGCAACTCCCCAGGGAGGCGACCTAGCTGCGGTCTAGGCTTTGGCTGAATCCACATCCAAAATCACCGAGTCGTACGAGGCCGCTTCTTCATCCCCTAATTGGCTCGTTTTCCGCACTTATGTATCTGCTCATCGCTTGCTCGAGCGCCGCTGGGGAGATATCATCCGCGGCGTTTTCCTCGAATTTATCTGCGCGCTCTTGCCCGCCGCGGCAATTGTTGGCCGATCCGGCGAGGTCGACAAATTTCTCCTGACTGAGGACTCTGGCACACGTTTCCCGAGGACCAGCAAGTGGCTTGGACAGAACAAGTTGCAGTGCCTGTTCTGTCGGTAGACTCCCATCCACACCCAAACATCCCTCTCCAACTGTCTACCTAACCATGGAGAGTTTCCCTCGACCTTGTGACCCACCTCTATCCACGTTACAGTGCTATCCCAAGAGACAATTTAACTGAAAAAGAGGGTGTACAACATGTGCGCCTTTCGGGCAACCCCAGTCCTCGTCCGGCACGTACGCAACAATCTTGAAGATTTCTCCAGGAAACCACGGGCATGTTGATGGCCTTTCCACCCCGTGAGTCTGGCTCACGTTTCCTCGATGCGGGAACCATTTATACTAATAAAGGTCTTCTCAAGAACTCCTCGATTACTATGTGGTGGAGTGATGGACACGAACGTTCCACACATTCTATGAAGTTGAATGCTAATAATTATCGGCCACGAATAACCGATCGTCGGGCCTGCGGAGTGCGTGGGTAGGAAGATACTCAGAGGTACGAGCAATCGCCCCAAGTGTGGTAAAGCCAAATTTACAAGCCACTGTGCTACACTGCTTCAGATCGTAATCAGGTGATATAAGCTGTGGGTACAAGACAAAAATACTGTTTGTCGAATCTTCTCCGGTTTTCGCGAAGCCGTCGCCAATGTCGGGGGCAGAGAATCATTCGACATTAGAGAAGGCGCCCCATATTCCGCGTTCAAAATCGGTGCCCATCCGACAGTTCGACGATCTTGACGATGAGCTTGTCGTTCGATTTCGGCTTCGCGGCGAAATAACCTTTGGTACCATACATCCCCTTCTTCTTGATTACCGATTCAGTACGATCGTATCCGGTCGGGTTGGTCCTTCGGCTCACGACACATTTGAAGGTACGCTTCTCGTTATAGACCAGGAGGTCTCCTGATCCTTCCAGAGGGTCCTGGATTTTGACTATCATATTTTTACCATCATGGACGGACGAACCGAACACCCCAGACATCAGGGAAGGGCCGTTGAACGAGACAGTGAGAGGTTCCGGCCCCGGACCCATGTCGAGGTATGACAGCCTCGGGATCACGAAATTATCATGGTCAAGGGGGTACACGATGATTTGTGGACTCTCTGCAAAGAACGTGAGTCACTGTCACTCGTTAAGATTAACAGTGCGCTTACTTTGGCACTCCACTGAACAATACATTTGCATCCAGCGTCTCGCGCAGCGCTAGAGGAGGGTACCCCTGCGTTTGCAAACCAAACGCTGATCACCTTTCAACGCAGCATTGGTCCCATCTTCTCGCGAATGCGCTTCTCCACCACTCGCACAGTTTCGGGCTTTCGAGTCCGTGGAGGATCTCCGGTAATGTTCCCTCGCCGTCTTCGATGCCCAACCCCGCTCCAGCTTGGGGGAGCACTTCAACGATCTCCAAATTGTTGGTGTCAAGGGCGATTAGAAGAGGCGTAATTCCGTATCGATTCTGAGCGTTCACGTCAGCACCGTACTCCAACAAGATCCGAGCAAATTGCGGATTGGGAGCGGCGATTAAGCTGTGGTATAAAGCCGTGCAGTCGCAGAGGTCGGGCACATCCGGAGAAGCGCCGCGGGAGAGGAGGAATTTCAGGTACTCCTCATGTTGGGTCCGGGATGCATGTCTGATACACCGGTGATCCTGGCGGTCTTGGCAGCCATAGTCCGACAGTTTTTGGACTCGTTGACTACCGAGGACAAAAATCGTTGCGTAACCTAACTCGAAGTCGCACTCGGTCCCCTTGGGGCCATATACACCGAATTCCTTAGATTCCCTACTCTCAGCATGATGTTTGTCGGATCAGCAGATTGAATAATTACCTGCATCACAACGTCGGGACAGCCCACGTAACAGCCCATGCCAAATTAGAAAAAACGTCGGATGTATTGAAACCCAAGCTGGCTTCGGGCATCATTGAGAACAGGAACAGCGACGCACCGGATCTGCGGGATGTACCTAGATTGTGCAACTTCCTGAGATTGCTTGCGTCACTACCGGCAATACATAAACCCAGGCTTTTCGAGGATTTCTCGCATCTTTTCAATGAAGGCGGGATTTGGTTTCCCTGGGTTCGAAGACATTTCTCCAAGGGCCGGGGAGGGATAGATGGTGCAACGGCGTCAGTGGCGGAGGCGGAAGGAAATAGTAGTCTCAACCAATCCCGACACGCTGCCCGAGCTCCGGGGTCGACTGGAAGCATTTCGACCTCTTCTCCGCGAGCTCAATAGTCTTGGCCTCGGACGGGGATAACACAGAGCCGACAGGGAGGTATCGGACGAGTAAACAGCATTACTCTCGAGTGTTTCCTAAGATTCCGTGATCCTCTCTAAAAGGTCCATTCCGCTCCCAACCATAAGGACTCTTTGGTATCAATATGTTTTGATCATATGGAAATAAACACCACTGCATGGCTAAACGCTCAAAACCTAGACTCCGGCAGGCACTCCGCAACATTTATCGCCAACTCGTCCTTCGACCTCAACTCCGCCGCGAAATATCCCTTCAGCCCGAGGATCCCCTTCTCGTTGATTATCTTCTTTATCCTCGTGAAAGCAACCGGGTTCTTGTCGTGGTTCAAGATACATTCGAAGGTTCGTTTCTTGTTATACAAAAACAAACCACCATTGCCCAAGGGAACCTGGATCTTGAGTACCATGTTTCTACCATCTCGTACGTTCGCTTCGAACCGTCCACTGGGATTCGGTCCTCTCGAGCTCCCAAAGGAAGATGGAACGACGGAAATGGTGTGAACGTGGTTGGAAGTTCCGTGTGTGTACGTCGGCGTCACGACGAGGAGGTTGTCTTCCTTATCGAATGGCTGGCAACTCTTTTTGTGTTCTTTCCAATCCGCTCCTTTGGTTGAGTGAAGTAATCATGAGGGAATGGTATATCGCTGGCTCGGATAAACTCACTTTGACACTCAGGTGAGCAATACAGTTGCGACCTGCACCTCGCGCAACGCTTCACGGAGGAGCTTCTTGTCCCGCACCTGCTGCACCTATCTCCTCGCAGGATTGCTCCCTTCCCCTCGTGCTGTACTAGCCAGTTCTTCACTACGCTGGATACCTCAGCAGGGCGCGTAGGGTACATGGATCTAGGGGAACTGCCTTCTCCGTCTGTGACATCTAGATCAGCACCCCCATCGAGAAGTTTCGGAATTACGTCGACGACATGCTCCTGTATGGCGATCAAGAGAGGTGAGGCCCCGAATCGATCTTGTAAATTCACATTGGCCTTATGCTTCAGGAGGACCTTGATGAGTCCGCCAGTCCCAGCCCACTTCGCAGCGTGGTGGAGAGCGGTCATCCCTACAATGTCTGGACTATCAACGGGGACTCCGGCAGAGAGCAAGGCGTCGAGAAGTCTGATGTAGCCGTTCGTTTGGTCGTCCTCGAGACTTGCACATCCCGTCTGGTACCCAAGGACTACCAGGGTTGCATACGTGTGGCCCAACGGTTGCTGCTTCCATGAGAGATCGGGTTGGTCATCCTGGGCGGTCAGTAGCTATTATCTGCAGTATCAGCCTCCAACCAATTGACCGCGGAGCATGTAGTATCTCACCATCAAAGCAGCTCCAAGATCCCCAGCGAGACACGCGAGTCCAAATCTGTCGAGATTGTGTAGTATAACCTCGGTCGCATCACCTACAGCAAGGGTTTACTACCGCCATGGCAAATGGGAGAGGGTAATCAAGCTACTGTACCCAAAGACTCTCGAAGTTCTATCGCATCTGCACCGGTGACGAACCCAGGTTTGGCAAGTATTTGCTTCGCTCGTGGGGGTATGTCTCGTGCGGTGGACATGTTGTGGCTTGCTTTCTGCTGACCGACCAGGTTGAAGCTACCGCGAGGCAGCAACAATTCAGACAAGAGACAGGACGACGTAGCGGGTTCGGGAAAATGAAAACTAAGCTATCTGACGGTTATCGCGTGTCTTATACTATGTGTTGTGTTTCGTTGGTTGGAATCGATGTGTTGACTTTGAAGTCGGGAATCCTTCGGTAGTATGAGATCGATAAGGGCGCGAATCGATCCCGTTGTAATCGTCCGAGATTACACCAGATATGAGAAGATGAACGATATTGTCCGGGGACCGCCGGCGGCCCTTGGAAACAACAAGTTGGATGACGTACTACACTACCTAAAGTGACTGATACACATGAGGCTCAGGATAACAGAACGGGCAGAAACGAAAACACTTTGAGCTTCGACGATCGCAGGGAACAAGAGTACAACAGAACTACAGCATGGAGTCATTTTTCGAAAAATGTGACAACAAGATCTGATTTCGGAATCATCTGCCCACTGCCAACAGAGGCATATCTGAGGAGTATACACCCTACAGAACACACGGTGAGCTCAGACACTGTGAAAACCGGTGGTAAAACTTACAGGTGGTAAATAATCAATGAAATATTGCAGTGAGATACTTCCCTCTTTTCTGAATTCGCTGAATAACGTCCCTATCTTGACCTTCCGAAGATCGGTGGACCGAGGTGCCACCACGCTCAAAATGACGCGCAACCTCCTCTCAGAGTGCTCTTCTCGGATACGCCTCGCCAAGGTACACAGCACATTGTCAATGGGTTCCCAAGCGGAGATATCTATCACACTCGCGATTTCATCGTCCATATACTTGTCCCAAATCAGCTCGAACACCAGCTCAAGGAGATTTAATGGGTTAATCGATTGAATGAACCTTTCTAGCATGGTGCCAGGTTTTCTGGATGTTCCCAGACGCACCATCTGAAGTTTAGTGCAACCTGCAACGGTTAACGCCCAGGAATCTGTGACTCCGTAAGGGCTAGGTGGGCGGGAAGAGCAAACCGACACACCTATGGGATTTTCCCAGCGGGAGCGAGGCTTCCTGGTATCGATAATACGCAGCCTCTCGAGGGTCGAAGCGCAAGCCAAAAATAACCGGTTGTATGGCTCGACAAGAAAGAGGGATGATGTCAAAGTGACCTCCGTGTACCCCAGCGGTAACCTCGCAATGCTATCGATCGCCGCCAATCCATTGAATTCGATCGACAACAGCCGCAAGGTTCCTTGAAATCGGCCGTCACTCGTCTCATCGATGGGTCCTTCTTGCGACTTGTCCCCCGCCTCGGTGTAGTATTCGATGGCCAGGATTTGAGTTGTGGGAAATTGTTGAATAAGTGATGTTAGTGTCTGCGGGGTACCTTTGACGTGGTGTAGTCGAACGAAGCGGAGGTTCTGCCCTATGACGCGGAAGCACTGGGAGAGTAACGCCCGATCCTTGAAGCACAACGTGTGAAGGCCGAACACGACCCAGCCCCTGAGATTGGTAAAGGACATGAGGTGCTGCTCCCCCTCCAACAAGATGGTAGGGTGGATCCATATGTCTTCTCCAAGTTGGGAAAAAATCAGAATTTTAACTAAGGCCGAAGGGCCGTCAGGACCAGGAGTGGTATTTTTACACCACAATTCGAAGATGGTCTTGGATGTAATTCTGATTTGGCTGAATATCCGTTTTCGACTGTGATGCGCCCACGCTCTTGAGACGAGGGAAAAATTCAGGAGGGTAGGATCTCGCAGTGGGTCAACTTCGACCCAGTCAATCAGCTTATCAAAAAGCTCCTGCGGAAAGATGGGGTGGCCATTGGGACGATTAGGAGGATCGGAGGTGGACATCGCGACCTGTGTAAGCTTCGCGATGAGTAAGATGTTCAGGGAACAAGTGAATATGAGCCCCGATACCTACGACGTTGTGGGGAAGGGTGGCGTTTGTCGGTTGCATAATCTGCCCGGATCTACTTACATTGTATTATTACATACAACTTCCTTACCGGCAATTCGCGTGGCTGCCGTAACAAGCAGCGTGTCCCGGAGTAATTTTTTAGTCGAGCTTGCGAGACTCTAGGTCATGCCGACTCAAAAAATCGTTAGATTTGTCAGCAAACGTACTGCCTTTTTTGGTAATGTGCGTTGCTTACCCA
>Ga0307512_10007515_pt1 | contig 10786 bp, 9 predicted proteins | sample 14_EM_MG_FD_200267 | JGI IMG/M metagenome (GOLD analysis project Ga0307512, IMG submission 200267) | Populus trichocarpa ectomycorrhiza microbial communities from riparian zone in the Pacific Northwest, United States - 14_EM | ecosystem: Host-associated > Plants > Roots > Unclassified | place... | reverse complement strand
GAATGTGATCTAAAAACACTGCAGCCTTTTTATTTGTCTTGGAAAAAAAGCCTCCTTTTTTCTTAATCACACTTTTAAAAAATTAAAATTGTTTTTTAATTTAATCCCACAAGCCAATTTTTTTTTTAAATATTTTTATTTAATATAAAAAAAGTCTTATATACTAGGTTCGCGATGAAGAATAATTTTAGAAATAAAAAGTTGTTACATTTAATGAGGTTCATAAACAAGGTTGTAAGGTGACAGATTAATATGAATTTACTCGGGTACTTTTTATTGTATTTTGAATTGAATATTTTTATTTTTTAACATTAAGTTGGTTGGAAATTGAGTATTATAATTTGTTTTGATTTTTTTTTTTATGATTCTCAATGAGTCATTTGCTTTTTAAAATGCTTTTTAATTATTTTATACTTGAAGAATATTAAATTAGTATATTTAATTGTTTTTTAGTGCTAACATAAAAATAAAAAAAAATCATTTTAATATATTTTTAATTAAAAAATATATTTATAAAAGCACGCAACTCATTATCAAAGACACTCTGGCTAACAAAAGAGTCATCGATTATCCAAGAATTTTCAAATTGGACAGCTGGGGTTATCATGATTCTGAGTCAATTATTCCTGTTTGATCGCTTTTGGTTCTAAATGAGATTTCAATGGGTAGCTAGTTTGAATTTTAAATTTCAAAGAAGTTTTTATTGAACAGATAGATACATGAAAGCTACATTACATCCTTCCTTACAAGGAACTACTAGCAATTACAGGGAAGGCCAGTTTTAGAAGTTAAGAACACCTTTCACAATTTCATTTCTTTGTAGCCTTTAGGAGATTAATAGACTGATGGGAAACTATGTGGATTTCAGTGTATTTATCTATTTTCAGCTAAGAGATTAATGGATTAGTGTTGATTAATTTGATAAATATTGTAGCTATTTAACTTAGTTCAAAGCAAATTTCTGTTTTAATTAGAATATATAGAATTTAATAAGTTATTTGTAAACGAGTTTCCACTTTATCATCTTGCAATTAAATATAAGAGCACAATAAATAAAATTATCTTCATTTAATATAATATATTAATTCGATTGTAGATGGGGGCAGAGAGTGCAATTAACTAGTTCTGAGATGCAAAATTCTTTGAAAATCAAGTTATTGTTTGTTTGCAGAAAATATTTTTTTTCAAACTTTATTTTTTTATAAAACTACTTTTTAAAAAGTTATTTTTCATCGAATAAACATACAAGAAAAAAAATTAAAAAAATATGCGAGGAGTGGTAAGTGGGATCCACTCAATGGCGAAATGGAGTATTGGTAGTAGATGGGGCCCAACCCGAATTTATTTCGTCAATCGATGCCGTATGGTCAATCAGTCATTAGGAATACCTCTTTTGCTTGTTTTGCAAGGAGGTCGAAAATTACCTAAAATTACCGAAAATTACCTAATATTGGCCATTATTATTTTTATCTAAAATTACTAATAAAATATTTTCCATCAACATTTTCATTTGTATATATCTATTAATTTAATGAGCCAGAGAGTGGCTTCTTTGCTACAGATGTCTGGTTCTTTGGTTTCAGCTAAGAGCCTTTGTTTTCCAATGAAATTGCAACTGTGAGGTCTTCTGTTTGAACGGATGCAACTTGGTAATTTCGTTCTTTAGTTATAGCCAAGAGTCGTCAAGACTAGCTGTATTTCGTTGAATTTTTCCTTAAAAAATTAAGAAAAGGGTATATTAATTAAGGCTGCAAGAGAAAGTAAGAATATGTTCCCTTTTATTTTTTATTTTTTAAAAATTCTTACTTTCATGGATCCATAATGCCGTGTGTGTCCTACCATGCATACCGTCATCCTCATGCCTCTACATATCAAGCCAAGCTAGTTATCCCTGGGGACCCTTCTCCCCTCTTAATTTGCTTAAAAATACACGAAAAAACAGTTTTCGAGTCAAATGTAATTGTGATTGATGTCAAATGTATACATACCCTACCGATGCGTCTCAAATTGATGTCTAGGAAGGGGAACACTCCCACAGAAACGATGTTTCCTCTGTTTTATTTTCCTTTCAGTACTCATTGTATTGTTTCTTCCCATTTCCACGTAATTATGGTGCAGTGCTGCCATACAAAATTCAAGTGTATATAATAAACATGGAGTCCAATAATATAATATCCTTTGCCCAGAATAGTGCTGTGTAGTCCATTGATACCACCGCAGAATAGAAATTTGGGGAAGTTCATTGAATTAGAAAATTTGTAGAGAAAATTCCAGAAGGCAAATATAAGTCAAGAAATAGAATTTGCATCTTATAGAAATTGTACATGCATTCTCGAGGCTTGATTTGGACAAGTAAAGGTTATCATATAGAAATAGAATTTGCTTAAGATCCCATTAAGAGAAATTTGTTTTTCGTGTATGGAAATCAATCCAACGATCTCTCTTCTGCCAGTTTTGGAGTCAAAGTCTCCTGTTAGACATGCTAGGTTAGTCAAGTTTTGGGCAACAAATTTCTCTTCTGCTAGGCCTACCGCTTGGCATGATTGACTGATAGAGTCATTTAGAGGCTGGCATGGCCATGTCATGCATAGCCTATAATATATAGTCATAATAGACATGCTGGATATATGCAAGCTGAAAGCAACTTCACAACTACTTTTGCAACTCTTTAGTGAACTAATACATGCATCACTCTTTAACCATTTAAAGTACTAACTATTTTCCAGCACTCCATCATAGGTCGGATAAGTTTTTTGAGAAAAAAAATTAAATTGTATGCTATTTCAATATTTCGACATAAAAATTCTAAATGTAAATAAAAAAAATCATGCATGTATTTTAATTTTATTGAACATTAATTTTATGAAACCGAACTATAATTGTTGCTAAAAATATAATTAACAAGAATGAGCATCAAATTTGATATCAAAACAAAATGACAACACACTTTATTATTTTGGAGAGAATCATGCAAAAAACAAAAAAAAAACAAAACCTAAATTAAAATATTCATTTTAATTAGTAAAATAAAAATTAAATTAAAAATTTTAATCTAATTATGAAAAGAAATCCAAAGAAAAATATTAAACAAAATAACGAGCAATAATCTTTGGATCAAATCTGGACATGTTCTTGACTTGGATAAAGCTATATTTTTAATTTTTGATGGAACAAGGTCTTTAAAATATTTTAGCAAAAATTTAGCCATCAAATAATCAAATAAAGAAAAGATTGTGAAAATGAAATCTTTCAGAACTACTTAAAACCTAGAAATCTTAACAATTAAAGAACCAATATACTAAAAATAATTATGCCAAAAATAATAAACTTCTTGTTTTTTTTTTTTTATCAAACTAATCTATTATTTATCACAAAAATATAACATGATAAACTACAATTTTTCTTTATATATTTATATATATATTGCTATTGTAAAATATATTTTACATACACATTAAGTGAACTCATCTACCTAAAGGGTAATAATATTAATCCATTTTTTTGAATCATATTGATATATTAATTAAAAATATATAATTTTTCATTGAATCAATATCTCTATATTAATGTATTTATATTGACGTTGTTTTTTTTTATTGGAAACAAGAAGAAATGATCTATTCTGTCTTTGTATAATGGGGAGAGTTTTTAATTTGTACTTATTTTCGAATTGTGTTAATTTCATCCATAAATAAATGATTTTTCTCTAATATGTCATTTCGTCTATTTTTCTATCAAAGCTAACATAAAAGTCATATGACTTACTCATGATGTATTTTTTATGTAAATAGTTACTTTTATTTCAAACAGAGTAAGAAGTAGGAGTGAGAAAAAAATTGAAAAACTAATTAAATAGAGAAAACTAAAAAACAATTAACCGAAAAAACCGAACCGTGAAAAAAAAACTAATTAAAATTTTAAAAAAACCGACCGGTTTGGTTTTATAAGCATGAAACTGAAAAAACCGAACCGAAACCGAACTGAAAAAACCGGAAAAAAACCAAGCCAAACCGGAAAAACCGAGTCAAACCGAGCCAAACTGAAAAAACCTATGCCAAACCGGTTTGAACCAGTTTTTCTTCTAAAAAAACCGAACCGAACCGAAACCGGTCGGTTTGAACTGGTTTCGGTTTTTTTTTTTTTATAAATTTCGGTTTGATTATTTTTTTTGATAAAAACAAAACAAAACCGAACCGAAAATGATCACCTAGTAAGAAACACATCTATCTTTATATTTTAAATAGGAAATTGAATTATAAATTTAGGTTTTAAAACCAAACAATTCTACTCTTATTAACTTAGAAATGCGAGACCAATACACAAGTTGTCCTTTTTTGTATGTCTAGTTAATACATGACAAACAAACATGTTTTTAAAATAAACATTAAATCCTAATAATACATGTTTGTCTCATAATTTTTAAGATATTGTAGGTCGTTTTTTTTCATAAAAACAATGTCCTAAATTGTGACGTAATTTAAATTATCTAAAAATTTTCAAGTGAATTGCACATGATTTACAAGTTTAATTTTTATATGAACTACGCTCTTTTGAATATCTTAACTAAGAATTAAAAGCATAACTGATACAATTATATGCATAGGAACTTGTTGTAAACAACCTTCAAAATATAAGGACATGTAAGCCAGTTATTCTATTTAGAATAAAGGATATTCTTGACACTTTTCTGTTTGTTTGGATGAAAAAATAGATAGAAGGGCATGTTGGAGAAACATAAATTATTTAGGGACTAAATACGTACAATAAAAAAAATATAAGGATGGATTGAAAACTTTCCATTATGCGAGGACAGCTAGGCCATTTCTCGTAGAAACAAATGTAAATTTAGTATATAATTTATTAAGTTTTATGTACAGAAAACTTTGGTTACTCAGGACTTGTTGCTTGGAATGTGAAGCAGGTTATTAGATATTAACATTGTCTTAATGATCCGAATTAACGAATTAATTATTTTAACAAAGCTCAAACAGTATGATGCACCAAATACTAGTCTACGTCTCTTCATTTATTTACTTATAATGATCCGAATTTCATTCAGAGTGAAAAGGGATGCATCCGGTGATGGAAAAAAAAGAAGAAAAGCCATGCATTTGGGCTAGGCCCAAACGACAAAAGGTGCAAAACATCACTTCCGTTTGGGTCAAATGGGAAGAACAAAATCCGAAGAAAGGAAGCTGACGAGTGGGAGATGAGAAGAGAAGTAGCGGCGCATATTTCAAGGGAAAAGATTATAAGAGAAGGAAAAGAGAATGCGAAGACATATTGGAATTCAGATTAACACAAGGACGACACTATTATAAAGATATTGATAACAAGATTTTAAATACAATAAGGCAGGCCACCAATGAAGCAAAAGGTGAGCCACACGCACCTATTGGTGATTGAGTATGGCTAGCTTGTTGGTGTATGTATTTCTCATGTCAACTAAATTTTTTCTTTTCTTCATTTTAATACTTTTACTTTAGCCTATGATTCTTATAGAATTCTATAATTCAGTTTTCAAAATTGAATTAATATGAGGAAAAAGAAGAAGAAAACATTCATAGCAATCATAATAGATAAAGAGGATGAGACATGCTCTATGATAAAAATTTCATGTTCTACAAGTTTTCTCAAATTGGTTAAACTATGAGCCACTTTATTATATCCTTTAGTAATATACCTATGCTGAAGATTTTGAAAGAGAGATGTTGTGGCAGCTATGTTCATAGTAATGACTCTGATATAATCATCATCCTAGGCTGTTAACTCTAAAAATTTATCAGTGATAAGCAATTTGATTCCAGTACCTCTCGCCCAAAACCTATCTCATGAACTTTAACATTGCTTAAGCTCCACTAAGAACAACAAATAAATAAGGCCAAATCCTTTTATGAGAACTAAAGAGAATTTATCCATGATGATCTCTAACAATTACTCCAAGCCCATGACTTGTAGAACAAAAAGTTGTATACACATTGAGTTTTCACAAAACTGTTAGGTAGGAGTTGCCAAGCATTGAGCCTAAACCTACACGGGTTTGACGAGCTACCACTTCGAACATCCTCAGGCTCATTCAAGTGTTGAGTCCAAGTACATGTGGCTCTAGTAATCTTATTAGGTTCCATGTTGGACCATGAGATTATGATGAGTCATATATATTTTCTCTCTTTGACATATAAAAGATATTAAATACTATGAGGGAAATATGACTTTTAAGCCCTCATCTACATAAAAAGATAAGAATCATGGGCTATAAAAACCCATTGAACACTTAAAAGAAGGGGTTCTGAATCTCCATGCTTGATAACATATTTATTTTTCACAGTCTCTCTCTAAAATATTATTGTCTTTTCTCTTAAAATATATTTACTTAAACATTGGAGAGTTCTTAAATTTAGAAAAAGGGACCTTTTGCAGGTACCAAATATTAACTACCTTGGCTTATTGAATACTAGGTATTAGCCATTAATCACCATGGTTAGGGAGAATGGATTAGATTGCTAGAACCAAGAGATTAAAGGATTATCCAAGTTATAAGCCTTACTCCTAAGCTAGTAGGATCTTTTAGGACATTATCAATTAGCACCGTCTGTGGGAAAAATAAAAAAGCCATTAACTATTTTTCTAGAATTGGTTTTTGACAACCCTAATCACTATTAATGAGGGACATTCACAACACACCTGAAATGGAACATCTGACAGGCATCCTTATAACTATTGGCATGATTACTTTATTAGAACATCAATAACTCTTCAATCATGATCGATTTCTCATTAGAATAACGATAGTTGTTTAAGGGGACAATCAGGCCCAATGAGCCTGATATGAAAACCTTGAACCAACCTATATCATACGTTTCAACATCCTTTATCTATATTAGCCAAGAAAAACTCAAAAAGCTATAACATCACTCAACTAAGAGGATGATGTACATTCTTATAATCATGAGGAAATAATACTTTAATGACCAATAATGTTCCAAATTAGATTAAAACGCATGGTCTACTATGTATATGGGATGCACGCTGTTTATAGGAATTAAAGGGCTTTGTAGCATGATTGTTGGTCCAAGTCAACAAGATTTCCCCTATTTGCTGGAGGATTTAGTGGGATAAGCAAATTTAGGCTACATATCTTCATCGACTTCATAAATGTTGTTGGAACTTTAAAAGTTTAAAAGTTTCCAACAAGGCCAAATGAAGTGTTGGTTCAAACTGTACAAAATAAGAAGTATTTTTGGCAACCACCTAAAAAACATCTACTGGAGAAAATCTATTTTCTCCTCACTTAGAACTGAGACCATGATCTCAATAGAAATATCATCGAATTGATTATACTTCAAAGGGCAATAAAGATATACCATAGTCAATGGCTAAGAATGTAAGTTTCTTACATATAAATTAAATTATTCAAAGTAACGATGTTTTTTTTCTCTCTAGATGATATCCAAGGCAACAACCCCACAACCTTCCAAAGATGGGATGGATTCAGTCTTTCTAGTGTAATTGCACATCTTACCTTCGAAGGGATCAAAGGCTTCCTAGTGTGATTGCATAATTTACTTTGAAAGAGATTGGCATGATCTCCCTAATACAATTACACATTTCTTCAAGAATGAGATTGATATGACATATGTCCAAGGCAATAACCCCACAACCTTCCAAGGATAGGATGGACTCAATTTATTTAGTGCAATTACACAACTTACCTTGAAAGAGATTAAAGTCTCCTCTATACGGTTATACGATTTATCTTGGAAGAGATTTACATGGTCTTCTTAATGCGACTGCATATTTCTCCAATGATGGGATTGACACGACATCTCCCTAGTACAACAGCCCCATAACCTTCCAATAACGAGATAAAATTCGTATCCTTAGTGCAATTGCACAACTTACCATCTAAGGGATTGAAGTCTCTCAAGAGCGATTACATAATTTACCTCAGAAAGGATAAATATGGTTTCCCTAGTGCAATGCAATATTTCTTTAAGGATAGGATTGGCACGACATCTCCCTTAGGCAATAGCCTCACAACCTTCCAATGATAGGATGAACTCGATCTTCCTAGTATGATTACATAACTTACCTTAGAAAGGATCAAAGCCTCCTTAATGTGATTGCATAATCTATCTTGGAAGGGATGAGCGTGATCTACCTAGTGCGATTGCATATTTTTCCAAGGATGAGATAGATTGCCTCAGTAATAATGCTTCGCCTTTTTAAGGACTATAACCCTAAACTCCCCAATGGATCAAACTTGAAACCTCTCAATTTAACAAAATCAATCTCCACCCACATTCTGGAGGCTTTTTAACAATTTACTACAGATTCATCCAGGCTCACAAGAATATATCTAAAACCAAGATTTCCTCTCGGTTCCAAACAAGGGATAAATCCTTCCTAAATCGTTGAGGTTAAACAAAGTTCATAGTTCAAATTTGATAAATATTTTTCTAATTATGGGCATTGCACCTATATAAATTTTCAAACTTTTCCTAAGGGCCTTCAATCCTATTTGGAATTTTTACTATAAACATTAGTTCCATGCACACAAGTTAACATTGAAATGAAAATAATCAAATTTTATAAAATAAAAAATATATGTTACACGGATAAACTGGGGTTGTTGTGTACACAAGTAAAGGGATAAGAGAAAAAAAGGCTTAGATATGTAGCCCAAACTCCTCAGCTAGATATTCCTCATGTTGGGTAGCAACAATCTTGACAGGGAACACATCCATAAAACAGGCACTGAGACTTGATGAAAGGAAACAATAAAGTCCATTTATATTCCATTAACTCATTGAATAAACACAGGTTGGACATGGCAAGAAAGATCTTGTCCCCAATAATCTCGGTCAAAGCTGCAAACCACTCAAAAAATTCCTAGAACTCTTCAGAAGAATTCCCCAAAGCCTCAAGTTGAGCTCGAGAACTTCAAGCTTCTTTCCTAGTAGCAAAAAGCTCAGCCCTCATACTATCTTAGGTGGTATTCATCTTAAGGATCTTCCATTTCAGAGTATCCATATGGTTATAAGCGGCTTGAAGCAATTTATTATTAGAGCCCAACTAAAGAACAAAGCCTTGTATTTTTTTCCCTTCAACAATGAATAAACCATATTGAGGCTCCTTAGTTCGGCCTCCACAACAACCTTTTCCTCATTTAGCTGCTGGAAGGCAGTCTGGTTTGTCTTATGTGGCAATGGCTTCCCTTACGTGGATCCTTTCAACCATTTAACGCCTCTTGAAATGAGCGCATATCATGAAACTCTATTAAGAATAAGTGTTAAGAACAATAGTCATAGGAACAAATTGAAAGGTGAAAAGAGAAAGTTCCTTACATTAAAGGTTATTTGATTCGTTAAAACTAAATAATGGTAGTAGCTCTCATCAAACATCATTAAGATGTCTGATGGAATGGTGAGAATCCTCTCCAATAGTCTCACCACCTCAAGGCCAGCCTTTCGAAGGCCTGACCTTTTACCAACAATAGTCTCCATAAGTTGCCTCACCTCCTCAGTCAAGGTAGGGACATTGAAGGGAGCCCGACTAAGAGCAAGGTTGGCGAAAACATCCTCAAACTCAGCTTCCTCAATAATAGCCCAAGTAGAGGGCCTGACTGCTACAACCTTTATAAACAAAGCTGGAAGTTGAGATAGAAAGAATGACACCATAAAAGCCAATACAGTCAAGGCTGAAACATTGATCTTCATAAAGGTGAAGACTCTCTTCCTCTCAAAGCAAAGAATAATATCTGTAATCACTTTAAAAGAAGTTAGATTTGTTTAACTTCTAGACAGGGGAGTATGGCTACCCTTAACTTTTGTTTTCACATGAGTTTTAGCTTCTACCATTGCTTCCTCAAGGAAAAAAAGCTCATTAATGATAATAGTGTGACCCTTCACCTCTTCTTTAGTCTTACCTCTACTCAAGGTACTAGATAAAGATCCTCTTAGTGAATTCTTCTCTGCAGACTTTGCTGAAGTCTCTTATTCTCCTTTAGCTATCAATCCTGCATAAAAATAAAGTAAGCAGTGATCATAGATGTAATAAAAACCAAAAGGGTAAGGAAGCTGCATTCTTTGTAACAGGGCCCTTTTAGTGCCCTCTAGCCATTCTATTGACTTCCTACTTGGTTAAGGTCGACTCCAATACAACATATATGTTCTCCTAATCAGAGCTCAGATGACGTCTATTATTGACATTAAGGGGAGGTACCCTCCAAAAGTAGGAGCAACTAGAAATTTGTTGCATCCTATTTTTAGGTTGACTGGCCTATTACATCTTACTATCAGCCACCTTCCCCTTCATTTTTTGACATAGGCAGGTTTTCCTTACATGGTTCCCTCCATAGCTCTAGTGGGTCTGTTGGCGAAGGTAAAGAACCAAGGCATGTCATTATCATCATCGGTACCAGTAACCAAATGGTAACAAGTCTTAAAGATACTAACTATAAGCTCAATTCCAATGAGCCTAAAAAACTTTTCAAAGATGGATAAGATTATCCACCTATTAGAATGCCGCTGGCCTAAACCCAACTAATAATATCTAAAAACGTCTCTCATAAATCCTTGAAGAGAAAAGGTTTACCCCATTGCATACATGTAAAAAGTGTTGTAATTTTAAAATAACTCTGAGTAGAGCCCAAGGTCGCTTGGATGATATGCTCAGCCTCTGTATATATTTGATTTGTGTACTCTCCTACCCTCCAAGCATTAACGAATTCAATGTCCTTCACACTTAAAGTGCTTAGGGTATCATCTTTAGGGACCTGAGGCAA
>Ga0307512_10007514_pt1 | contig 10786 bp, 8 predicted proteins | sample 14_EM_MG_FD_200267 | JGI IMG/M metagenome (GOLD analysis project Ga0307512, IMG submission 200267) | Populus trichocarpa ectomycorrhiza microbial communities from riparian zone in the Pacific Northwest, United States - 14_EM | ecosystem: Host-associated > Plants > Roots > Unclassified | place... | reverse complement strand
CTTATCACTCAATGGGAAATCCAACCGGACCCGTGCCGTCGTTACACTCAGGCTGCTGCGGCCACACCATCCAGCTAAAGTGCTGTACGACAAGACTTTCGGTGGGGAAGGTTTCAGGGCAGAAGCGGCACCCGAAAGAGTGTTTTTGTTCGGGTTGTGGAGGCATTGTTACAAGTAAAGATGATTAGGAGGGGAGAAGGCGGAGAGACGGTATGATCGATAAGGAGGTGCTGGCCGTGCGGACTTTGGATGAGGGGCCACAAGAAGTCTAAAGTACATCTGCAGATATGCGTGGCTTGGAATGAATCTGATTGGTACACATTTACCCTATTCGAACGTCCCCCCACGCACCATGAATGATGACTCTCTGATGACGTACTATATATTCTGCATTGGTAATGGTAGAAGTTTAAATAACACATATTCTTAGCAGCGTTTAATTAGACAGAAGGATTCTGCCAGCAATCGCAGCAAGAGAGTACTTACTACATGCTGCAGCCGAGAGACTCGGAGAAAAGAACAGGGTTAGAGATATTTTGAGCAGAGGAGCGGGGTAGATGTGTAAGAAGTAATTGTATCAGGGTGCTGATTATGAGATGTATAAGAAATTAAAGTTCGTGAAATGGAACTCTGGGTGTGACAATGTATGAGGGAGGTTGCGGCCGAAGCTAGACTAATCTAGGCTAGCTTCTCACTTGAGAAGTTTGCAAGGCCGGCAAACACCACCACTTCCTTCACAATTGAACCACGCAATCTCACCTTTTCACCTGTGCCGATATAAGGAAGATTACTGACACTACTATAGCCTACTTAACTGCACGTTAGTCTCCTTTATAATATCACCATTATATTGACCACGACTATCCATCTGAACACTCAAACCAGCCTTTGGACTTCGACACGCTTGCTACGCATAATTAAGGTAACGTTTGGCGGGGGTTTGGTGGAGGACTTACTGACCTCGTAAACGCCAGCCGTTTTCTATAGCTTCGGCCATTACTCTACTGCCCATCACTTCCGATTGACAAGAATCATGCATTTATCCAACTAGTAAAGCTTCTACCCGGATCGGAAAGCTTATGAACGATCTCAGCCACAAGTCCTACTATCTTATCGTGCAATTTGGCGGCTATCTCGTCACTTCTGCCTAATACTTTAACCCAGCCCACTTCCGGCACTACCTCAGCTAAGTCTACGCTGCAGTATTTCTAAGACAGGCAAAATGTACTACACGACAAGAAGCCCCCACGGAGACTGCAGTATGAGTGGTGGATAGCTGGATATTTCTATACATCTGCCGCGGCGGACATCGATCGGGATGAAGGATAACATCGAACAAAGGCTTCAAAAGATGCATCTAGAGTATAATTATAGCTCATACGGGACACTATGACGGCTGTTTAAAGTCTATTGAATCCATTATTGGGCCGTAAAACGGAATAAACTATAGACCAGAGACCTATAATTATTATCACTCACTCGCGCTTCGTGATAATTTATGACTCGTACCCGGGATCGAACGACCGTGTACATAGTAGTATCAAAATCTATAGACAAGATTTCACCCTATCATGATGGAGCGATTTGGATTGCTTGGGTGTCTTTGAGCAAATGAAAGGGATACCATCACGTTTCTTCTCCAGCATGCAGCATATGATATGATTTACAGGGGACCCTTCCACCAACAGGTGAGCAACCGCCCTAGTACATCAGAAATCTCTCACATACGGCAGGGTACTCATTGTCATTCGATCGGTAAGGCCGTTTATAGGGTCTTGGATACTTAACTTGCAGTTGTTGTTTAAGCGACAGCTTGGACGAGTAGATCTCTGTGCGCGTTGGTGGTAATGCATCTGGAGGCGTCGGAGGCGGGATGCTGTTACTTTCGCGAGGCATGTTAGCACATGCGGAAGCAGCGGAAGGAGGGGACTAGGTGTAATAATGGACGGGGGTAGTAGAACTCGCAGGGGAGAGCTTGTCAAACAGCGGGAGTAGATGCGATGGCGAGGGACGGCGACGAAGAGTGTCAAGGTGCTAATTGTGAGCTGGTTAGAGAATAGACGAAGGTGCCTGATCGTTGCGCGGCTTTGCCGTCTTAAGTAGAATTTGAGGTGGTCAAGAGAGACTGTCCCAGCCAGCTCCAAACCAGCCATGAATCAGGAGACACGAGATCCCATCCCCAGTTGTACTTCCCAAGTTCACTTTCTTTGTTTCCAAATGTGCTGGCCATGCTTCCAAGTGCATTTCCTGCCATGGTGGTGAGAAATGGATTATCCTACCATACCGGTGAGTCTATCTCTGCCTTCCCCAGCCAGTTCTTAGCCCAGTGTCACCATCTCTAGCCAGTGGTGTATCTCTTCAGCTCCTGCTGAGTTTATACAATCTCCGAAGCCGGAGCAAAAAGCGTATTGGTGGTCTTCTGCTCGACTACTTCCACCAATTCAAGTCCAATTCAGTCTGTGAGTTTTGCTTCGATTATAGTGTATGCTATACATGAAATATGCATAAACGGGGCCTTTTTTCACCCTCTGGTTTCTGATTTACAATGGAAGTAGACTAGATTACAATAGGTACCCGGAGAAAAGCCTGAAATGGATATAAATAGATGGATATGCTGACGATGAATTGTGTAGAACACATTCACATTCACATTCACCTTTACCCTGGGACCTGATCTAACCGGGGGAGGGTTGCACTTCCTCATAAGCATCAAAGCGCCTCCAATATCCTCCACTAAACACTCGCACCAGCTAGTTCCTACCTACTCGGCTCCGTATTTGGCATCGGCTTTGATCTCGGCCTTCCTCTTTTCTTCTTCCCCACCTCCTCGACTTTCCTCTCCGCCACTACCATCTTCTCGGCCCTATCCTTCGCCCTCCACGACCTAAGCCGCTGCCGTATCGACTTAACATTATCCGCATGATTTGGAAATGCTCTCATTAATACCTCATCGGGAGCCTCTGTTCCCATTAGCCCTTCCTCCTCGGCGGTCACAGCGAGAAACATACGAAAATACCCCGTCTTATGGTTCTTGAACCGTTGATACTCTTCCTCAGTCCAGGGCGTGTTCCCGCCCAGTGTCTTCGTCCGTGTACGGCCAGTGTTACTAAACTCATCCAAAGCCAAGCGGACCGCCTCTAGAGAGTGGTTTGGGAATTTCAACATGAACTCTTCGATGATGTACGAGCCCTTGGCTTTTGCGTCGACAGTTTTGCCTAATCCGCGTTAGCGGATCACCGGGGAGAGGGGGGGACAAACCCTCGGAGATTAAGCGCAGTAGCTCCTCGAGTTCCATCTTCGTCCATGCCAGCGTTGTGCGTAGCGCAACTGGATGTCCCTCTTCCCTTAGCGCCACAACCTTTTGCCAAATCGCGTTGTCGGTTCTCTGGCCGGGGAACATCGCATGGAACAACTCCCGATATTCTAGACTATACTCTCAGTCCTGCTGTGTTCTCCACACAGGGCACATACCAGCCGTGTTCGTAGCCATCTTCGTAAGCTCCTCTACCTCCTCGTCGGTCCACGGTTTATCCTCCTTATCCCTCACCTGCCCGGGTACAACCCCCTTCTTTTTCATCCGTAGTATTTGGTTCCTGATCGCGGTGTCGGTACGTTTTCCCGGGAAGCGGGTCTCAAATTGGCGGATGTAGAAGGTTCCTACCCGTTGTCAACGTTGTCCCCTCTTCCCGACGGGAATTACACACCAGTGGCGGCAGATGTGGTGACTATCGCGGTGAGAAACTTGAGCTCTTCTTCGCTCCATGGTACTGCCGGGCCGTGGTTGTAGTTTAGGGAGATGGCCGGCGTTGGGTGGAAGAAGCGACACCTGAGGACCGGATGGTAGGCTATGCGAAGAGGAGGGAACCGTGAGAGGATCATAAGGTTGGCGCAGGCATCGGCGGGGTAGATGGTGCTGAAGAGAGGCGGCGAAGATCTGATCTGATTAGATACACATGATGCGGTTAGTGGCGGGAAGATTTTATTCGTCTACTCATGTCGCCGAATTGTTCCCGGTTCACGTGATTTCCAGGGTTAGGAGTGGATTGGATATTAGTGTTGAATTCTTAGCCTGAAACCAGCGTACCAGCTACGACAAGTCTGCCGAGCCTCAAGAAGAGACTTGAATTACTTGAGAAATTATCTAGACCGAGTTTCCTGCACTTTACCATAGTTCTTACGTCCGAGAAAACATCGCCGTAACGTCTCGTCTCTGCAATTCGCATATAACTGCTTCCCGCCTCCAGCGCTTGATGAAGTGGACTTTAGTATTCTAGAGACCCCTCTCAGGCTACATCCAGCCCACTCTCTTTAAAGAGTCCTTGAAACATCGCTATCTTTTTGGCTACTCTCTTAATCACTTTATTAAAAAAGATTTACAGTCGAGGTGGACTTTTTTTCATTTGGGTTGCTGCGACCGAGCACATTTGAAAACAGCGAACGGGTTATGAAAGTATTGTTGCACCAGCCATTCACAGGTGACCTCATCGTGACTACACGACCCAGCTTCAAAAGACACTAGCAAATTGTCTCCTCAGATGGCCTGTGTAAACCTTGGGCAATATGTGGTTTTTAGTGGTATTCGAAAGATTGAGTGTCGGTTGAGAAGCAAGAAGATGCCAAGAAAGCATCTAGAATTGTTTCAGGTAGTCAAGCTCAGTGACCTGGGTGATCATTCCCTTGACAATATAACGACGATATTCAACGAAGACGAAACTACCGCCATCACTGATGCCTCCGAAGACCTATATATTGACCTTGCGACCTATCCAGGATTGTCGAACGTGCTCAAGGGAGTGACTACCAGCAACACAAGCAACGTCACAGGCAAATCGGTTCTTCCGGATTACTTCAAATTTATCTTCCAAGTTCTCAACGACCTCAATTTTCACATTGGAGTGTTACAGAGCTATCATGCGAAGCTCTTCCGTCGCGCTCAGTCTTTCGCCAGCCCTGAGCGTAAATCAACCAAGGCCGATAGTTGGAAAGCAAAACTACCTACTGAAGATGAATTATGCGAGCCCCTAGACAATGTTGCCGCCCAACTGCGATTGATAATGTACCTCGCTTGGAAGTCTCAGCTATTCAAGTGGCTGATCACGGTATATCTGGCTCCTTCTTTACTTCCTACCGATGACTGCGCAATGGAGGATGAGGATACAGACTTGAAGCTGTCAGCGGGTTCCGGTCAGGGTGGCGATGAAGGGGAAGAGACGAACGATGACATGATAAGGACATGGTGGGCGAGGATGGCATGGAACCGTCGGAGTTCGTGGAGGCTGGAAAGGATCAAGCAGTGTTCCCAAGCGGTCAGATCGGCCGCCCGGTCATCTGCAGATCCATAGACCGGTCAGGCTTGGCAACCTTTAGGAAAGCCGTCCTTGGCATAGACCGGCCTGGTCTAGTTTTGCGACTGCCTAGGCATCTGTAGGTATCTGCAGACATCTACCTTGGCAAGATTTCTGCCGTTATCTTCAGGCATCTGTGGGTATCTATGGATATCTACGGATATCTATAGATACCTGGCGCTTACCATGATCTGGGTGGTATTTATGGATACCTACCGGTACCTGAAGAATCTTGGTCAGTGTATACATAGAGAGAATGTCTTGGGCCGGTTCGACTCGAATATCTGTGGATATCTGTAGACCGGTCAGATCGAGTTTCCAAGAAGCCTCCCTTGGCATAGACCGGTCAGATCTGGATTCCAAAAGCCGCCCTTGGCGTAGACCGGCCCGGTCGAGGGTCATATCTGACCGATCTGACCGCTTGGGAACACTGGGATCAAGACACAAATCAGCAATCGACCGCCCGGTAGGAGATTCTCATGCAATTTGTGTATTGGCTACGCCTCGTCTCAGCCCCAATTCACTATGTTTACTATATATTCACGAACTCTCTCGGGCCGAAGGTTCTCAACGTTGAGATGCACGTCCCCTCTTATCTTTCAGCATCTCAGAGTCGAGGCTTTGGAAGGAGGTTGTTTAGAACCTGTATCTGGAGTCAGCAGAATCTACTCGTATAATCGAAGGTCTTCTCGAAGATTATGGGGACACGGCAATACCCAACATCATCTCAGACCCTGAGTACAAGTTCCGAGGCGCAGTGCACTGCGAAGCAGCACTGACTTCATTACACTACATCGCCAATTATGGAAAAGACTCGGGAAAGGTATGTACTGATTATTTCCTTCCTTTCCCTGCCATAACCCTAAGGAGAACCCTTCGAGTTCAAGTCGTGGCTTCACCTCCCACTACCGCTACGCAACGGAGGGTACAACGGGTATCTTCACTTTAAATACCATGGCCTCTAAACCCATTCGCCTCCCCTCAAATGAGTGTAAAATACACAAAGGAAATAAGCCCACCCTTCACTTTACACTTTCCACTCGCAATCACCACTGCAGCCCCCAGTTTTAACGCCCAACAAGATCTGTCACAACCGGTGTGCATACCGAAGCATCATGGGTAGCTTTCCTTTGCTGTCTCCTCTAAGATCCGAAGATGCAGGGTTTCTTATGATGTTATCGCAGTGGAATACCCCGACCGGTCAAATTAAGCCAGCAATTTTTTTGCCATCATCGTGGAGGCCCATTTGATTATATTAGTCCCAGGAAGTAGAAGTTGTATGCGTGCATCGCTCAAGTCTATCCGTTCATGTGTCGTTTCAGGATGGGTGTGGTACTGCGCGTGTCATCGGGTGCAAGCACCAAGGAGGAGGAGGAAGCTACCCCCATAAGTCCGCCAGTTCATGGTCAAATTCCACACCATTTGGAAAAGAGTAGGTCTACTATATGTGAATGAATTCCACGTTATTGTTAGCCTAGTACAGGCACTTATTGTGGACCAGCAGGGGGGACCGCTAAGTGGGGGGGTGGAGGACACACCCTCTCCCGTCGATCCATAACTAGTGCCAGAAACAGGCCAATGATAACGCGGAACCTATCTACATATAGTAGACTTACTCTGTGTCAAAGCACATCCGATTTGACCAAGAATTGACAAACCTATAGGGGTGGCTGGTAGGGAGGAGGAGGAGGACAATATACCACCCCCATAGCTCCACCAATTCTCGGCCAAATTGAACATCCCTTGGCACAGAGTAGCTCTATTAGATGTAGATGAATTCCAAGCTATCGTTGGCCTGGTGATAGCACTGGTTGTTGATCGATGGGAGAGGGTGTGTCCTCCAGTGTCCACCCCTCACTTAGTGGACCCCTCTGCTGGTCCACAGCCAGTCCCAATACCTGTCCAACGACTACGCAGAATCTATATACATGTAACAGAGACACTCTGTGTCAAAGGGCGTCTGATTCAGAGTAGAGTTGGTGATGCTATTGGGGGAGGGGAGTATCGTTTCTCCTCCTCATCCTCCCCCCACCACCCACCCCCATAGCCCACCAATTCTCGGCCAAATTGGACACATTTCGGCACAGAGTAGCTCTACTATACGTAGATGGCTTCCGCGTTGTCGATAGCCACGTACTGGGACTGGCTGTGAACTAGGAGGGAGGTCCGCTAGGAGGTCATTCTCGAAAACCCATTATAGTACCCCTCGCTATATCCGTCAATTCGTGGGCGATTAAGGTCAATAAGAGCTTGAACTGAAGCTAAGAAGAAGCTCTCTTAGACCATGTACTCTGATCTTGATTTGAGCCGGTGGATATGGAGCTCTGATAAGAAACACGGCTTGGCAAAAAACCCGTCCAATACCGCCCCGTTATCATCCCGTAGTTCACACTAAATAGACATGAGTAGGATCACTGTTGGGACTATTTAGAATCTCGGGGTTCGTAAGCATATTTTGAACATTTTGGAGTCTACACTTTTGATAAGTACCGAGCTCTTTCTTTAAGAGCTGAATGCTACCAACCCTAACCCCAGCAAGGTATTTCGGGTGATAGCCTATGAATCCTGTTTACTACGCCTGAAAGTAAACAAGAGGACATAGAGTGGCACAATACGCCTTAAGGAGCCGGAGATTTACGGTGCTACGTACATATAGAATAAGTATCTAACGGATGCACAACCACAGGTCATAGAAAGGGTTCTGCATATCTCATGCAACAGCAAAACGTCAACATCTCGGCTGGACCCTCCAAGACACATAAAAACATCTAAGGTGAAGATCTCGACTCCCTTCAACCACAACAGCAATGCAACAAACTCATCACTATCCGCCCATTAACGGGACACACTACGACCTCTTCCACGTGCGTCAATCACAGCAACACCCCCCTCAAATCACAGTAACAATGCAGCACGCCCTTCAGAATTCACCAGTCAACGTACCCCCCTTCAACCTTTCGGACATCTCTCAAGCCCTACTTTCGCGGTCCCCCATTACACTCGACAAAATCATCACCTTCTGCTCAATCTGGACGTCCTCTGGCACCCGTGTTGAAGCAGCTTGTGACATGCTCGCGCAGGTCGCAATAAACGGCGGGTAGAATCACCCTGCCACATCCCCAGCGAGCAAAGCGCTAATTGTTCCAGTCCCGCTTCAGAAGACGAGATCACAGCCATCCTCCAGGACCTCTCCGAAACCGACACTAACACCGTCCTGCGCTTCTTTAAGATCTGGCCTACGCAAGACGTGGAGCTGGCGGATGTATTCGTCAAGATCGCTACTGCAAAGCTCACGGGGGGTGCGCACGCCTTAGGCGCGGTGTGGGAGGTGTGTAGACGGCGGCTGCAAGAGACGATGAAGCCACCGGTTCCGGAGTGGAAGCAAGAATCAACCTCGAAAAGCCGGCCGTTGGACCTGAGAGGTAGGATACCGTCACGGTTAGCCGAGCAGGCGTATGCACCACCCAAAGATCGGCGGTCGTTTCTAGCTGATGCTCGGATTCGGTATGATGAGAGACAGGGGGTGTTGGGGAATGTGCATTTGGATGATATCCTGCCCGCAATGGAGGAGCACATATCGGTGGAGAAGCTAAGGACGGAGCACTGGTTGGTGGAGAGGTGGCTAGAGGCGATAGATTCGCCGCCGAGACCACCACCGCCGAGGATGCATCCGTTTCTACCGCCGAGTGTGTTTGGGGTGCCATCCTGGCAGAATATGAACACTGCACCCACTTCCCCGCGGATGAGTTCTGCACACATGTTCTACCAAGGCGCAAACTCTGAGGTTGATTAATTTCCGAACGGAGGCCGACCATCAGGGTTGGGATTGGAGTTTCCTTAGACAGATTATGGGTTGGTGGGGGTATCTCAACGCTATTCAAATCTGTGAAACGTAAAATTCTTGAACTGGTCGAAGATATCACTTCAAGCCTAATAAATGCCTTAACCGGGCCACATTTCATTTTGTTGATATTGGTGGTGAATAGTATATCATTAGGGGTTTATTTAAACTCTATTATCCACCCATGTGAACTTCCTGGATGTGTTTAACACCTCATGCATACGGCCTAGGCGCCTTATTAGGGGCGTGGGCGTGTCCAACGCCGCACACCTAATAAGCCGCTAGCGGGGCACCTCGTAGCCACACTCCCACCAGAGCCACCTCCCCCGCTTCCAGCTCCCAGCTCCCACATCTATTCAACTTTGAGCTCAATTAACTCCATGAGTTTTACTTTGACCACGATATTGTTTATATATGAAATGTAGTTAAGATGCTCTTTCACTTGCTTGTCTCCTCTTTTAGTTTTCTCTAATATTCAAGGAGTTGTTGTAGATCAAGTACAGTGGCTTAGAATATACTCAGCACTGCTGATGCTGCTAAGCACTGCTTAGCACCACTGGTATTTTGCGTCAGGTAAATTATTTCTACCTGACACTTAGATACATTTTGTATACCATCAGGTAAATCTTTTCTACCTGATGCTTAGATACATGTTGTATACCATCAGGTAAATCTTTTCTACCTGACTGTTGTTGCATATATGGTTTATCTCCCTGGCGTATGGCTTCAGTTGTATGATGCATAATCTCTCTAAGATGATGGTCATGCCAGACTCAGCTGGAGATGCCAGCTGAGTGCGCATGCATGCGTACGAGACATACAAGACATACTCCGAATACCGCGTATATAAGTTCATGAACGTACCTGTACTTTAGAATACAAGCTTCCAGCAATCAGTATTTCAACAACTGTAAGTGCATCTGTGATGAGTGACAGCTCATGACTCAAATGTAGTGACCTGAACCAGTTCGCAGACAGTTCTAGTATTTGCCCAAGGATATTGCGGAATCTATCTACATATAGTAGAGCTACTCTATGCAAAAAGGCATGGAATTTGACCAAGAATTGGCAGACTTATGGGGGTGGTTGGTAGGTGGGCAGGAGGACTACCTACCCCACTTGATTTCTCTGCCAATTCTAGTTGGAATTCAGTGCCCTTGCTACCAGCATCTCTTATGCATAGCAGAAGACTATTCGGGGTCAGGTTGGTGATTTCTAAATAGTGTAAAATGTCACTTGGGCAAAAATTCCCTGAGTTATGCTACTGTGAGTGTCTTCCAGTATTGTAACTTCAAAATTGTATCTATTACAGCAACCACCCATCCAAATATGCCAAAACCAGTACCAATTGACAGCCAGCAAGCCATATATGCTCTGATATCATCACTAGCAAATTTGATTTACAATTGGTGATAAAACAAGGGAGTCAAAAGAAAGACAAAAAATCCGCCAGCTGCATGGACTCTCACTCATATTTTCAACTTGCTCAAAATTGGTCCATTTGACTTGATTTTTGGATGCATATGTAGGCCTTGCAGTTACCTATCATACTGCAGTCTCCGATCTTCTCTCCATTGTGTTGTTGTTGAGTAACTTGCAA
>Ga0307512_10007510_pt1 | contig 10792 bp, 7 predicted proteins | sample 14_EM_MG_FD_200267 | JGI IMG/M metagenome (GOLD analysis project Ga0307512, IMG submission 200267) | Populus trichocarpa ectomycorrhiza microbial communities from riparian zone in the Pacific Northwest, United States - 14_EM | ecosystem: Host-associated > Plants > Roots > Unclassified | place... | reverse complement strand
CGAAGGGGGTCCCCCCGCCCGAGCCGGGCGAAGCCGGTTCGAGGGTGGGGGCGCGTGCCGGGCGTCGCGACGGGGCGAACGTTGCCTGTTGGGGCACTAGTCAGCTCACCTTGAGCCCACGCACCCGCACCGGGCAGGGCGGCTCGCTCGTGCCTCCCTCGTTCTCCCGCTGGACCATCAGCCGTCCTCCCGTCCAACGGGCGACGTAGCGCTCGAGCTCCGGCTCGTCCCAACCATCGCCCGCGTCCTGCACCACCAGCCCGCCCCCGGTCCGTCCCTGGGCAGGTGCCCACACCTCCAGTTCCAGCCCGCCGTCGTCCCCGCGCACGGGGACGACGGCACCCGCGCGCGCGAGCACCGGAATCCGCGACAAGGGGGCGTCGAGGAGCACCTGCCCCGGCCCCTCGTACACCTGCTCCGTCACCGTGTCGTACCAGCGCCCCCGGGGCAGCTGCACCGCACGGCGGTCCGCGCCCGGGTCGAGCACCGGCGCCACCAGCAGGCAGTCGCCCAGCAGGAAGGCGTCCTCGCATTCGCGCAGCGCACGGTCCTCGGGCGCCGCCCACCACAGCGGCCGTACATAGGGCGCTCCTGTGCGCCGGGCCAGGTGCGCAAGTGTCATGAAGTACGGCAGCAGCCGCCGCCGTTCGACCAGCGCCACGCGCGCGTGCTCCAGCACCTCGGCACCGAACTCCCAGGGCTCCCTGCGCCCCGCCCGCAGACTCGCATGCGTGCGGAACAGCGGCAGATACGCGCCCAATTGAAGCCATCGAAGGTACAGCTCCGGCGACGGACTCCCGTCGAAACCTCCCACGTCCGGTCCCGAATACGGCACCCCGCTCAACCCGAGTCCCATCACCAGCGACAGCGAGGCCCGCAGCCCGGGCCAGCCGGTGGCCACGTCACCGGACCATGTGCCCCCGTACCGCTGCATGCCCGCCCAACCGGAGCGCGAGAAAATGAACGGCCGTTCCTGGGGAGCCAGTTCGCGCAGCCCTTCGTAGCCCGCGCGGGCCATGCACAGCGCGTAGACGTTGTGCGCCTCCCGGTGGTCCCCACCTCGTCCTTCCAGCGAGTGCCTGGCAGAACGCGGCAGCGTCGACTCCCCGAAGGCGGCGAACGAGGTGGGTTCGTTCATGTCGTGCCAGAAACCCGAGAACCCCTGGGCGAGCCGTTCCTCGTACAGCGCTCCCCACCACGCACGCACGCGGGCGTGCGTGAAGTCCGGGAACGCGGATTCCCCGGGCCACACGACCCCTCGCACGACCCGGCCCGAAGCGTCCCGCACGAACGAGTCCTCGGCCGTCCCGCTGTCGTACACCTCGTTGCCCTCGGCGGCCTTGACGGCGGGGTCGACGATCGACACCAGCCGGATCCCGTCCCGCCGCAGTTCCTCGGCCAGTACCGGCAGCTTGGGAAAGTGCTCGTGGTCGACGGTGAACACCTGGTGCTCGTCGTAGTGGTCGATGTCCAGATGGACGGCGTCGAGCGGCAGCCCCCGCTCCTGGTAGCCGGAGACGATCCGCCGCACCTCCTGTTCACTGCCGAAGCCCCAGCGCGCGTGGTGATATCCCAGCGCCCACGCGGGCGGGAGCGCCGGTGCGCCCGACAGCGAAGCCCACGCGAGCAGCACGCGCGCGGGGGTGCCCACCATCACCCAGCAGCGCAACGGACCGCCGTCCATCCGCAGTTCGCACGTCCCGGCCCGGTCGTGCCCGGAACCGGCACCCTCCTCGCCCTCCCGCAGCGTCACCGTGCCGTCCCACGAGGTGTCGTGGAACACCAGGTGGGTCGCCGCGTCGGCCACCACCAGCTGCACCGGCATCGTTATGTACAGCGGATCGTCGCCGGGACCGAACGCGCGGCCCGGGTCCGTATTCCACAATCGATACGTTCCGTCGCGCAGCCGCGGGCCCGATGTCCGCCCCCCGAGCCCGAAGAACCGCGCGTCCGCGGCCACCTCGGACCGCTGCATCCAGCGCGCGCTACCACCCCCGACCGGTTCCCACCACCGGGGCGGCAGATCGCGGCGCAGTCTCACGCCTCCGGGCGTAAGCACGTCGACCGCGCCGTGTCGCGAGACGACGACCGTCACCCGCTCGGCCACGACGCGCCAGCCACCGTCCTTGTCCGGCTCCAGGACGGCTCGGGGATCCGGCTCCGGGCAGCGGCCCGCGAGCGCGTACGACGGCTCGGGAGAGGCCCCGTCCCAGCCCCAGAAGACCGCCCCGTTCACAGTGACGACGATGCGCAGCTCGGACCGGCTGAACCGGACGATGCCACCACCCGGACCGGGTTCCACCTCCTGCACGGGCCCGGGCACCCGCGCGCGCTCCGGGCCTCGCGACGGCAGGGCAGAGGCGTCCGCACGCCTCCTGCGCCATGCGGCCCGCACGATACGCAACCTCTGGGCCGCCCCCGAAGAACCGACCGCTTTTATCGAACGCACCAGGTCACGACCGTCCATGCTGCTCACCCTGCCATTGACCGCCCCGCGCGTGCGTGCCGTTCAACTCCCGTTCACCCGTGCCGGGACCACATCTTCACGACACGGACTATGTGGGTCGCGCCCTAGTGTAGAAGTCGATCACATGGCATCGTCCGTGTCAGCCGCGTCACGCGCACACCCCAGCACGTGCGCGACCGACGCACACGACGCGCACAGTCCGGGAGCCGCCCCATGTCGACCGTGAACCCACAGCCGCTCTGGCAACCAGATCCCGAACGCATCGCCCGGGCGCAGGTCACAAAGTTCCAGGCCTGGGCGGCAGAGCACCACGGCGCCCCGGCCGAGGGCGGCTATGCGGCACTGCACCGCTGGTCCGTCGACGACCTTGACACGTTCTGGAAAGCCGTCACCCAATGGTTCGACGTACGGTTTTCGACACCCTACGCGCGCGTACTCGGTGACCGAACGATGCCGGGTGCCCAGTGGTTCCCCGGGACGACGCTGAACTACACCGAGCACGCCCTGCGCGCAGCCGCGACCCGCCCGGACGAACCGGCCCTCCTCTACGTCGACGAGACACACGAGCCGCGCCCGGTGACCTGGTCCGAGCTGCGCCACCAGGTCGGCTCCCTGGCCGCCGAGCTGCGTGCTCTCGGCGTACGCCCCGGCGATCGCGTCAGCGGCTATCTCCCGAACATCCCGCAGGCCGTCATCGCCTTCCTCGCCACGGCTGCCGTGGGCGGCGTCTGGACCTCCTGCGCCCCCGACTTCGGCGCTCGCAGCGTCCTCGACCGCTTCCAGCAGGTCGAACCGGTCGTCCTGTTCACCGTCGACGGCTACCGCTACGGCGGCAAGGAGCACGACCGCCGTGACATCGTCGCCGAGCTGCGGCGCGAACTGCCCACGCTGCGTGCCGTCGTCCACATCCCCCTCCTCGGTACCGAACCCCCCGACGACGCCTTGGAGTGGTCCGCCCTGACCGGCGCGGACGTGGAGCCCGTTTTCGAGCAGGTCCCCTTCGACCACCCCCTCTGGGTGCTCTACTCCTCGGGCACGACGGGCCTCCCCAAGGCCATCGTCCAGTCACAGGGCGGCATCCTGATCGAGCACCTCAAACAGCTCGGCCTGCACTGTGACCTGGGCCCCGAGGACCGTTTCTTCTGGTACACGTCGACCGGCTGGATGATGTGGAACTTCCTCGTCTCCGGCCTCCTCACCGGGACGACGATCGTGCTCTACGACGGCAGCCCCGGCTTCCCGGACACAGGCGCCCAGTGGCGCATCGCCGAACGGACCGGAGCCACCCTCTACGGCACCTCCGCCGCGTACGTCATGGCCTGCCGCAAGGCCGGCGTGCATCCGGCGCGGGACTTCGACCTCTCCAAGGTGCAGTGCGTCGCCACCACCGGATCTCCGCTACCGCCCGACGGGTTCCGCTGGCTGCACGACGAGGTGCGCGACGATCTGTGGATCGCCTCCGTCAGCGGCGGCACGGACGTGTGTTCCTGCTTCGCAGGAGCAGTACCGACCCTCCCGGTGTACGTCGGCGAGCTCCAGGCACCCGGCCTCGGCACCGACCTCCAGTCCTGGGACCCGAGCGGCAAGCCGGTGATCGACGAGGTCGGCGAGCTCGTGGTCACCAACCCCATGCCGTCGATGCCGATCCGCTTCTGGAACGACCCTGACGGCAGTCGCTACCACGACAGCTATTTCGACACCTACCCCGGCGTGTGGCGCCACGGCGACTGGATCACCGTCACCTCCCGTGGCTCAGTCGTCATCCACGGCCGCTCCGACTCGACGCTCAACCGGCAGGGCGTACGCATGGGCTCCGCGGACATCTATGAAGCCGTCGAGCGCATCCCCGAGATCAGGGAATCCCTCGTCATCGGGATCGAACAGCCCGACGGCGGCTACTGGATGCCTCTCTTCGTGCACCTGGCTCCTGGCGCAACCCTGGACGAAGCACTGCTGGGCCACATCAAGCAGACCATCCGGGAACAGCTCTCACCGCGCCACGTCCCCGACGAGATCATCGAAGTGCCCGGCGTTCCGCACACCCTCACCGGAAAGCGCATCGAGGTCCCGGTCAAGCGCCTCCTCCAGGGCACTCCACTGGAGAAGGCCGTCAACCCGGGCTCCATCGACAACCTGGATCTGCTGCACTTCTACGAGGAGCTCGCCCGCAAGCGCTCCTGATCGGCGGCTCAACCGCCGTACGTGGCCTCGGACTCACCGAGCACGGCAGCGAAGGCCGAGGCCAGCCGCGCCGCGTCAGCCTGCTCCAGCTCGGCCACGGAGATCCGCACCCCTGGTGGTGACGACGAACGGAACCGGGCCCCGGCCGCGACCCACCAGCCGTACGAGCGCAGCCCGTTCACCACGGCCGATTCGTCCTGCACGGGCACCCAGAGATTCATTCCGCTCGCCCCATGCCCACCGATGCCGCGCGCGCCCAACTCGTCGAGAAGAGCGCGGCGGCGCAGCGCGTAGGTCTCCTGGGCATGGGCGACCAACGCGCGCGTGCCGTCGTCGGTCAGCAATCCGTGCACGATCTCCTGGAGCAGATGACTGACCCAGCCCGACGTCAGCAGCAGCCGACCGTCGTGGCGGGCCAGCGTGATCGCATCGCACGCCGCCGCCGCCCACCGCAGGTCCGTGCCGAGGAACTTGCTCACCGTCCGCACGTGCACCCAGCGCGTCAACCCACCCGCGGTCAGCGAGTGCAGGGGCGCGGCGGAGACAGCCGACGCGTGGTCGTTCTCGACGACCAGCACATCGGGCTCGTCGCGGAGCACCTCCACGAGTGCATCCCGGCGCACGGCGGAGAAGCAGCCGCCGTACGGATTCTGCGCTCGCGGACTGCACACCAGGGCCCGCACACCCGCCCGCAGCGCCGCACGCAGGGCATCGGGACGCATGCCGTCGTCGTCCACGGCCACCGGGACGATCCGCAGCCCCAAGGCCGTGACCAGATCCAGCAGATGGTGGTATCCGGGGTCCTCCATGGCCACGGCATCGCCGGGCCGCAACTCCACGGACAGCAGCCGGCCGATCAGATCCAGCGCTCCATGCGCGAAGGTCACGTGATCCACGGGCACCCCCTCGGCCCCGATCCAGTCACGCACGGCCTCCTCCAGCCGCGCCAGCCTGGGTGCCGAACGATGTGCCCGAGCACCGGGGGACAGGCGCGACGGCGGTACGAGGGCGGGAAGCAGGGCCGGATCCGGGTGCCCACCGGACAAGTCCCGCAGCCCCTCCGGGACTTTGGGCGGCCGCCGCGACGCCACCGCGGGAGCCGGCGCCACCACGGTCCCGCCTCGCCCGCGGGTGACCACGACTCCGCGCTGTCGCAGCTCCTTGTACGCCGTGGCGACCGTACCGGGACTGACCCCGAGGTCGTCCGCGAGCCGTCGCACGGGAGGGAGAGCGGCCTCAGGCCCCAACGATCCCTCCGCCACGGCCCGTTCGACGGACGCGGCAATTCCCTTGGCTGTTGTACCAGAGATCTCATATTGTATTGCCACGTTGAAAATTATGTACCAGTACATACATTGATGCAAGGGGGAGTAGTGCACCTGATGCCCCGCGCAGCCGCATGGCGGAGCCGGATACCCGGAGGGCGCGACGGACGAAGAATGCTCGTCATCGCGCTCGTCGACCGCACCGGCAGCGGCCTCTGGGCCTCCGTGTCCGTCCTGTACTTCACCTACGTCTCGGGCCTCTCCGTCGCCCAGGTCGGCACGCTCGCCGCAACCGCCGGAGCCATCGGCATCGCAGGCGCACCCCTGGCCGGCCGCATCGCCGACCGGTTCCCGCTCACCCGAGTCCTGCTCGCCGTCCAACTCCTGCGTGCACTGGCCTCCTTGGCGCTCCTCACCACGAACGACTACGCCCTGCTCCTCGCCTTCTCGGCCGCCGGCAGCCTCGGCGACCGCGCGGCGAGCGTGCTCACCAGGCTCTACGCCACCCGAGTGGCAGGGCCGGACCGCGTCCGCTACCAGGCCGTCCAACGCACCGTAGCCAACGCGGGCTGGGCCCTGGGCGGCCTCGCCGCCGCGTCGGCACTGGGGCTCGGCACCACCACCGCGTACCAGTGGCTCCTTGCCGGCGACGCCCTGTCCTTCCTCGCCTCCGCGTTCCTCATCCTGCGGTGCGGCGAACCCCCGTCCGCCTCCCGCACTGTCGCCACCTCGAAGATCCCGGCACCCACGACCAAGCCGGCAAGCACAAGTCCCTGGCGGGACCGTACCTACCTCGCCTACGTCGCCACCGAAACCGTCCTCTTCCTCGACGACGCCGTCTTCAAGGTCGGCCTGCCCCTGTGGATCGCCCACACGGGCACCGCACCGCACGGCCTCGCGCCGCTGCTCATGGTCCTCAACAACGTGATGGTGGTGGCCCTCCAGGTTCCCCTGGCCCGTTTCGGGACCACCACGGCGGCCGCCCACACGCTCCTCCTCCCGCTGTCAGCCGCGTTCGCCCTCGGTGGCATCGCCATGGCGTTCTCGGCCACCGGCGGTGCCGTCACCGCCACCCTGCTCCTCACCGCCTCGGCCGCCGCGTTCACCCTGGCCGAGATGCTCCACGCCACCATCTCCTGGGAACTCTCCGTCGCCCTTGCCCCCGGCACCGCGCAGGGCGCCTACCTCGGCGCACACGGGCTGGCCCAGTCCGCCCAACGCAGCGTCGGACCACTCGCGGTCACCGCGGCCATCGCCACCGGCCCGGTCGGCTGGACCACGTTCGGCGGCGTCATCGCCCTGACCTGCATGATTCAGCATCGCCTGGTCCGTGATCGCCTCGGTCGGACGTCATTGTCAGTGCCGCCAGTTACTGTGAGTGAGCATTGATCGACCGTGCACAGGGGGAAAGATGGCGCACACCGACCACCAGACCATGCGACGCGTTCTGCGCCGCGAAATCGCGGGCACCATCGGTCTGCTGACCGACGAACACGACTTCCGCGCCATGCGGCGCTATCGCAGCTTCGCCTTCGACAACCACGAGAGCTATCTCCAGCAGGTGGAAGAGCTCCTCAAGACCCGGGCATCCCAGGGCAGCCACACCACTGTCGCCCTGTTCGACCCACAGGACTACGCCGCATTCTGCGCCGACGCGGGCCTCGACCCCGACGTCCAGTCCAGCCGCACACGCTTCACCGCCGAACTGGCCACCACGGGACCCGTCCTCCCCTACGACGGCCAGCCTTTGGCCGATCTCGTCCCGGCCCTCGTCGACGAAGCCGTCCGGCAGGCCACCTGGGAGTACGCGTCGACACTCCTCGCCCGCCTCGGCGCCTGCGCCTCCTGCGGCGAGGACATCGGCCGCGCCGCCTTCACTCGCGCCGCCCATCTCCTCGTACGCATCCTCGATACGGCGGGAGCGGGCAACCGCCACCTGGTCTGCAGCGTCACCGCAACGCCGGAAACACTTCTCTCCGTCCTCCACGCCGACGAGGACGACCACGGTGCCCTGCAGCTCGACGAGGCCGAAGCCCTCGAATTCACCACGGTCGTGGCCCTCGGCATCGCCACCCAGAGCCCAGGCGGGCTCGTGATGCGCACCAGCGCCCCCGGAACCACCGACCGCGTCTACGGCTGGCGCCTGCGCGGAGAGGGCCTCGAACCCCTCACTGCCGGCGAAGTGTTCGACGCCTACTGCACCGACATCCAGTCCGGAGACCTGATCTCTCCGGAATCGGACGTCGACTACTGCGTACCGCCCGATCTCGGGCCGGAAGCGCAGGCACCGGGCCACCACCACTGAAAGCAACGAGGGGCGCTCCACCCGCCGGTGGAGCGCCCCACAAGAACAGTCGGCGAAGACAAGCCGACGCCGGCCCAACTACTCGCCGGACAGCACCGCCTGAGCCGCGTTGCGCGCCTCCTCGGCACTCTCCGCAGCGCGGGCCGCCGCAGCAGCGCGCTCACACTGAGCCAGCGTGTACTTGCCCAACGTCGTCCGCACATAAGGAATCGACGCCGCACCCATGGAAAGTGAGGTGACGCCCAGACCGGTCAGCACACACGCGAGCAGCGGGTCGGACGCCGCCTCACCACAGACACCACAGCTCTTGCCCTCGGCCTTCGCGGCCTCCGCGGAAAGCGCGACCAGGTCGAGCAGCGCAGGCTGCCACGGATCCTGCAAACGAGACACCGCACCCACCTGACGGTCGGCAGCGAAGGTGTACTGGGCGAGGTCGTTGGTCCCCAGCGACAGGAACTCGACCTCCTGCAGAATCGACCGAGCTCGCAGCGCGGCGGACGGGATCTCGACCATCGCCCCGAACTTCGCCTGCAGCCCAGCCTCACGGCACGCGTCCGCGAACGCCTTGGCGTCCGCGCGGTCCGCCACCATCGGAGCCATGACCTCGAGGTAGACCGGCAGACCCTCGGCAGCCTTCGCGAGCGCTGTCAGCTGGGTGCGCAGTACCTCCGGGTGGTCGAGCAACGTCCGCAGACCGCGCACGCCCAGCGCCGGATTCGGCTCGTCGGCCGGCGTGAGGAAGTCCAGCGGCTTGTCCGCACCCGCGTCCAGCACACGTACGACGACACGACCCTCGGGGAACGCCTCGAGAACCTGCCGATAGGAATCGACCTGCTTCTCTTCGGACGGAGCGTTCTTGCTGTCATCCAGGAAGAGGAACTCGGTGCGGAACAGACCGACACCCTCGGCCCCGGCCTCGACGGCGGCCGGCACGTCCGCCGGACCGCCGACATTGGCCAGCAGCGGCACCTTGTGACCGTCGGAGGTGGCACCCGGACCGGTCGACGCGGCGAGCGCTGCCTTGCGCTCAGCCGCTGCGGCCTCCAGCTGTGCCTTCTTCTCCTCGTTGGGATTCACGAAGATCTCACCGGTGCTGCCGTCGACGGCGATCACGGTGCCCTCGGCCAACTCGCCAGCACCCGGCAGTGCCACCACGGCCGGAACACCGAGCGCCCGGGCCAGAATCGCACTGTGGCTGGTCGGCCCACCCTCCTCGGTGACGAATCCGAGGACCAGGGTCGGGTCCAAGAGCGCCGTGTCGGCCGGCGCAAGGTCACGTGCAATGAGAACGTACGGCTCGTCACTGTCCGGGACACCCGGCATCGGCACCCCGAGCAGCCGGGCGACGATACGATTCCGCACGTCGTCCAGGTCGGCAACGCGACCGGCGAGGTATTCGCCGGCGCCGGCCAGCAGGGCCCGGTACGCCGCGAACGCGTCGTACACGGCGCGCTCGGCCGTGCTCCCGACCGCGATGCGCCGTTCGACATCCGCCATCAGCTCGGGGTCCTGGGCCATCATGGCCTGAGCCTCGAGCACCGCCTGGGCTTCGCCCCCCGCCAGATTGCCGCGCGCCATCAGATCGGCCGCCACAGCTTCCACGGCCTGGCGAGCGCGCCCCTGTTCACGCTCCGCGTCCTCCGCCGGAATCTGCTTGGCAGGCGGCTCCAGCACCGCCGTTCCCATGTGCCGAACCTCGCCGATCGCCACACCGTGGCTCACACCGACGCCTCGCAGCGTTGTCTCCATCTCACCCGTCTCCGATAGTGCGGCGGGTCCCGCCGCCGCGGTGGTTGTCCTACTGGCCGTCATACGACGGCACTGACGTCACTTCCAGACGAAAAGACTGTCGCCGGCCTTCACGTCGCCGTCGTCACGAAGCTCGGAGAGAGCCTCGGCAGTGGCCTCGAGCGCCACGATCGGACACACCACGGACTTGCCGGCGGCCTCCACAGCGGCAGGGTTCCAGCGCACCACGCCCTGCCCCCGAGTGACGGTGTCGCCCTTGTTCACGAGCAGTTCGAAGCCCTCGCCGTTCAGCTGCACCGTGTCGATGCCGAGGTGGGTGAGTACGCCGTGTCCCGACTCGTCGACCACGACAAAAGCGTGCGGGTGGAGGGAGACGATGACTCCGTCTACAGGGGCCACGGCCTCGGATGGCTCGCGCACGGGGTCGATCGCGGTGCCGGGGCCGACCATGGCCCCGGAGAAGACCGGATCCGGCACTGCTGCCAGTCCGATGGCGCGTCCTGCGATCGGGGACGTCACGGTGGTCATGGGAAGCCTCCCAGGGGTGGAGATCCTTTTGGGCCGTCACTGCCTGTATCGGACGGCGCACTGTGGAGCAGGTTATGTCATATGAAGTGCCAGTTCCGCATGAAAGGTACCGGATAGTGGTCTAGACCACCACCTCAATGGATTTGCACCCGCTTCCCGGCCCCGTGTACAGTCGTACTCCTGCTTGAGACCGAGCGACGCGACCAAGTGTCCTTGCTCAGCAGCACCCACACTTGTCAGATCCTATCTCGGGGTCACCTTCTGCATGCCTGCGGGAGGGTGGTCAGGGGGACGGAA
>Ga0307512_10007509_pt1 | contig 10793 bp, 13 predicted proteins | sample 14_EM_MG_FD_200267 | JGI IMG/M metagenome (GOLD analysis project Ga0307512, IMG submission 200267) | Populus trichocarpa ectomycorrhiza microbial communities from riparian zone in the Pacific Northwest, United States - 14_EM | ecosystem: Host-associated > Plants > Roots > Unclassified | place... | reverse complement strand
TTGGAATTGTCGTTCGCAGGAGATCCGACCGTGGCAGCCGTCTGGCGTCGCCAAACCTTCTCGGCCGCCGTAGACAACGTCGCGTCCGACACGACACGATCGATATTCGAAGAGCACGCGCCGTCGCTCGCCGCGCTGCTCCAAGACACCACCGAGGATCCGCTAGGGACGCGCGCCGTCCTCGAGGACGCATACAAGTTCTCGCGCATGCTGCACGGCGCGCCCGCCGCCGCGGGCCAAGGCGCAGACGCGTTCTATCGCTCGTTCGTGCCCGAGCTCGCGAGTACGCTCTACCCGCGTCAGGTCGAGCTCGCCAAGCGTTGTCGTCGCTCCGAGCGCGGTGAGCTCGATCGCGTCGGGGCGACCATCTTCCCCGGCCTCGTCAAGGTCTCACGCACGCCGCCAGGACCCGGGGTCACTCTGGGCGATACCACTCAGACGGTCGTTCGTAGGGCCCAGGTGATATGTGAATGTGCGTTGCAAGCGACGAGCTATCCTGGTTCCGCGCCACAGGCACCGCCATCGACGATGTAGTATATCATACGGTACCCCACCGGTTGTTTTTTTTCGTACCTTGTTTTGTTTTTGGGGGGAAATATAGGACATTATACTATTGAGCCCGTAAATGAATGTGCTTCCCATCCAACGACCCTGAGCTGCGGAGTATCTGTCCTTCGGCAGGCAACAGTACGCAACGACGTTTTCTTCATTTTTATTCTAATGAATATGTCTAATGTCCCTGTGCGACAAGTAATGACGCGAGAGTGGCTTGGGTATGCACAACCTACGAAGAACCATTCAGCTGTCGGGAATCTTCATACTACGATATCTGAAAAGAAAAAGTAGCGTACCTCTAGAGCTTGTTGCACCTCCAGCCGCCGCCGCGCAGCCTCGAGCCAATCCTTCAACAGGGCCTCCGCGGCTCCCTTCAACAGATCCAACTCTCGCGTCGTCCTATCCACATCCTTCTCGTTTAGATGGTACTCCACACGCACGAGGATGGTCAGGCAGGAACGAGTCCCTGGCGGCGGAACGCGAACGTAGACAACACATGCGAAGCGACGTGAGCGAGCACGCCGGCGCCTTCATCCGGTGCGAGCGCTACGCGCGAGACGGCCGGTGCGACGCCCGTCGCGAACCACGTCGCAAGGTCCGCCAGAGGCTCTACCCCGATGTCTGCCGCGTTTCCCACATCGAGCGCCTCGAGCGCGGCACCGACGATGGCGTCGTCCCGCGCCGCAGATGCGTGGCGGAGGACGCGCAGTTCGTCGCGGAACGGACGCCGCACGGCGCATCGACGACATTGTTGACGGCACGCAGGGCCGACCACAGGGCGTGTATGCGCAGATCCTCGTCGAGGTAGATCGAGTTGTCCAACGCGACTGGCTCCAGGCGCTTCAAATTTGCGGCGAGCTCGTTGAGTTTGGCGAGGCGCCCGCCGCGCTCCTCTTCCACGCGGACCTTGATCTCGCGGATCCAGCGACGTTGGAGTTCGATCCCTTGCGCGATGACTTCCTCCTTCCGGTAGGGGGGAAATGGTCAGCATGACAGTGCCACTGCGGACGGAAGAGAGACGCACCGCTCATTGATGATGTCGCTCTGAGTTCGTACTGCTCGAGCTTCTCGCGGCATGTTTTGGAGAAACGGGCTTTCTCTTCTTCGAAGAAAGCACGGAAATCAGACTCATGGTTCTCGAGCTTGTCCTGCGCCTGAAGCTCTAGTTCGAGTAACTTGGGGGTATACTCCCGGGTCTGCTCATCCAGAGACTGCTCCAACTTTGCCTTCTCCTCTTCTCGCAGGCGCTCGAAGCTTTGCGCCACCCTTGATAGATCGTTCTCGGCAACATCGAGTACGTCACGAGCCTTGTTGGCCGCAGATGGGTTCGCATTGAGGCTTGTCAGTGCTCGCTTTGACCTCAGCTTTGAGTGCAGCAACCGCTTTTTGAACGCGTCCCTTGGCCTCATCAGCTTTTGACTTTGTGGTCGCTTTTGCTGGTTTCGGCTTCGAAGGGGCCTTGGTGGTGGTGGTCTCGTCCACGGAGTAATCAAGTTGCTTGCGTATCGAGGAGTGGCGCCAGAAACACCATCATAGGTATACTGTACACGACAACATCGGCAATCGTGGGAACATCCCAACCATGGTCCTCTCCGCTTTGAAGAACACAGGGAGCGAAGGGAACATTCTGCTGGAAGAAAGTGTGGCACGAGGGGTTGTTGAACGCAACTGTTACGCAACGAACGCACTGCCTACGTAGAAAGTTGTGGTCGCGGCGGTAGTGTAGAATATGAGTCTAGGGAGTAGACGCTTTTATCTTTTTTATTGGGGCCGCAGAGAAGGTATGAGTCGGAGTTGTATCCATTACTTCCGTGACGAGTCGCTAGGGAAGGTGAGCACATTGATCGCAAATGAGAGAGGCGAAGGGAGAGTCCTCACTCGACGGGAGATGCGGGCGAGTCTCCGAATACAATTGGGAGATGGTGCTTGCCTGAAGATAGGCAAGACGCGGAGCATCGTGGACTCGGGCGAATGAGAAACAAGGAAGACTGGAAGTCGTGGCCATCTTTTCCCGTCAGCCCTCCCCCAATGACTCGCGACACGAGAGACGACCATAGAGACATTCAACTGGTAGATATCAAGATCTCGAAGGTCCGCGCTAGCAAACCCAACCTGCAGAAGTGAATGAGGTGGGAGAATGGACCACGATGAAGTGAGAGTGGTGCTTGTTCCTGATCTCCTCGATTTTTTAGTCATGTTATTACAGTATTAATAACGCAGAAGACATTCATGGCGGGTGCAGTCACGTTGTCACCGTGGATGTCGTCACATTACTCATATAACGTCTTCACTAAATACGCTATAACTCCAGGTACTTGACCCTGCTTTTTCTCCATCTTATCTCTAGATAGGCATCGAATTGTCACACTGAAAACTATAATGTCAGCTATCGTCATGAATGGGTCGACAAATAATGTTTGACACGGAGATACCCTGGTATCTTGGGTCAGGATGTCCATACCCAAACCTGACCCTCATACTGCCAGGTCTGGGTATAAATACATACCCCCACATACCCGCCACTGCAAGTGCGTAACCTGGACCTGCATCTATGGGTCTGCGTATCGGTGAAGATACCACGGGTATAACCGTGTCGAACACTACCTACAAAACTTAGAGTACTCACAGCCCAGAAAGAAACGTGAATGATACACTGTTGTTTTCGCAGTAAGATAGCCTTGGTGAAAGTCTCAATCAATTTGGAATCACCAGAGCGCCACAAAAGTCGTCTCGACCAACCGTTATGATCCTGGATGCAGTGAGATAATTAACCACACAAAGTGACATCAAATTGCACGCTTGCGTACTCATTAAGGATCTTCCCGTGCCCAATCATTCACGTTGCATGTGCTCATGAAGCATGTCCATTATCTCCTGGCTTCCTATCTCTGAAGCAAGTTGGAATGGCGTTCGACGGTTCTTGTTCTGGGAATGAATACTTGCGCCGTATTCGAGCAGAACTCGCACAGCCTCTATTTGTCCGCCCGTCACTGCCAGATGCAGCGAAGTCTCACGCTCGTCGTCCTGTGCGTTTACATCTGCTCTATGTTCCAATAAGAGTAGTATGACGTCGGGATGGGATGCGCGATGGAGAGGTGACCGACCAATGTTGTCTCGCATATGAACAATTGCACCATGTTTGAGTAACCGCTGAGCGGCGGCAAGTTTCCCGTTCATTGTCGCTAAATGTAGTGGGGTCCGCTGGTCGCTATTTTCTGCGTTTACAATGGCGCCGTGTTCCAGCAAGAGCTGCATTATGTCAGGATACCCATTGTACGATGCATGATGGAGTGGTGTCTGGGAATTATAGCCCTGTGCGTGAATATTTGGATGGTGCTCGAGCAGAGCCTGCGCTGCCGTGAGCTTCCCCCGCCATGCTGCCAGATGTAGTGGGGTATTATGGTCATTATCTTGTGCTCCCAGGTCGGCGCCATGTTCCAGAAAGAGCTGTATTATGTCGGGATGCCCATTGTACGACGCAACATGAAGTGGTGTCCGGGAATTATAGCCCTGTGCGTGAACATTTGGATGGTGCTTGAGCAGAGCCTGCACTACCGTGAGCTTCCCCTTCCATGCTGCCAGATGTAGTGGAGTATTATGGTCATTATCTTGTGCTTCCAGGTCGGCGCCATGCTTCAGCAAGAGCTGCATTATGTCAGGATGCCCATTGTACGATGCAAGGTGGAGTGGTGTCCGGGAATTATAGCCCTGTGCGTGAACATTTTGATGGTGCTCGAGCAGAGCCTGCGCTGCCGCAAGCTTCCCCCGCCATGCTGCCAGATGTAGTGGGGTATTATGGTCATTATCTTGTGCTTCCAGGTCGGCGCCATGCTTCAGAAAGAGCCGCATTATGTCAGGATACCCATTGTACGATGCATAATGGAGTGGTGTCCGGGAATTATAGCCCTGTGCGTGAACATTTGGATGGTGCTCGAGCAGAGCCTGAACTGCCGTGAGCTTCCCATGCCATGCTGCCTGATGTAGTGGGGTATTATGGTTATCATCTTGTGCCTCCAGGTCGGCGCCATGCTCCAGCAAGAGCTGTATTATGTCAGGATATCCATAGATAGATGCAAAATGCAGTGGTGTCCAGAAACTCCTGCTCTGTCCTTGGATACTTGCACCACGTTGAAGCAGTAGTTGTGCAGCTACCAGTTGTCCGTTTTTGGCAGCGAGATGTAGCGGAGTCAAGAGATCGTTATCCTGTGCGCTTACATCCGCACCGTGCTCCAGTAAAAGGCCCATGATCTCCAACTTCTTCTCCGGTGGGTATATGTCGATTATTTGATGAAGTGGCGTCCAGCCGTTATTGTCCCGGGCGTTGATATCCACCCCCTGCTCGATGATTATCCGAGCGCCTTCAACGAGGGCGTTAGTTGCCGCCAAGTGCAATGGAGTCTGACCATCGAAGTCCCGAATATCCAAGCCTACCCCGTATGAGAGGAATAGTTCAAACACCTTCAGGTGTCTCCGGTGCAAAGCCGCATGCACCGGCGTCCCGTGAACCCCACCCATGACCATCATGTCCTGTGGACGCTTCGACAAGAGGTGCTGAACCAAGCCATAAAACCCAAGCTGAGCAACATGGTATAAAGGTGATGCCCTGCTTCGCCCGGAGTTCTTCTCTGCCCACCAGGACGAGCTTATGTGTGATATCCATGCCACGTAATATGGGTTTTCTTCGTCAAGCAGGTAGTCGACCCCATCCGTTATGTGAGATATGACACTCCTGAACTCTGCATGATCGGCAAAATGTGTTGCGGCATAAACGGCAAGAGGAAACTTCTGAATCCTCTCTTTGTCAATAGGAAATTCCAAACGGAGTAACACGGCAATACAGGCTTGTGCCATGATAATGTGGGCTGGTTCGAGGCGGATGTGATGATAGAGTGAGGTATCCACCATTGACACAGCGAGGCGATCCGATGTCAGGAACTCTTTGACCGAGAAATGAGAGAATTGGACCACTCGCGAATCCCGAAGATCGACAACTGCAATCAAACTGGAGCATGCTGATAACACAGCCTGTTCTTGGTCCTCCCAGCGCAAGTCCTCGTTCAACCCCGCCATTCCTTCGGCTGGATCAAATTCAACTGCAAGGATTTCGGCTAGCTCCTCGACAAGAAGTGGCCGGATTGCCACCGTCAGACATTGTAAAAGCCGATGTGCGTGTACTCGGTTCGCCTTTGGAATTTCCGATAGTATCCGCTCATAGGTCTCATCTAGAGTTTCGGGCAACTCTTTGAGAACATGTCGCACACTCGGTGCAAGACAGCGGCGTATGGCTTCGATCTGGCATGAAACCCATCTAAACCTATTTCAAAGTATCAGGATGTGTCTCAATCGAGGAGCGAGATCCGTACATCCCATCCGCTCTCTCCGAGAGCGTCTTGATAACCAACATCTTGTCTTCATCTCGCCATCTCATCATCTTCCTGTCTGATAACACCACAGAACGGACATAGTTAGCAATATCCTTCTTTTGTCCGTCCTGGTCATGAAGTGATATTCGATTTGTCGTCGAAGTCAAGGGTTCAAGGACATTTCGGATATCGATCTCAGGGCGACTTGTGATGTAGAGGCGTAAATTTGAGAGGTGGAACCCGGCCAACTTCTCGATAAGGTCAAGAACCTTTTCACGCAACGATTGCAAGCCAGAAGTGTCGGGACACTCGTCCACAGCATCTGCGATAACGTAAATTGGTTCTTCTCTGGGGACTTTGAACATCTTCTCGAGACATTGCATAAGCTCCCTTTCACCGGGCTTTTGTGAGCCACGTTGGTGTGCAGAGTAAAACTCGAGAAAGATATTGCGGAGAGACACGGATTGGTTGCTAAGCTGGACGAGTAAGGAGGAAAGGAAAGCGCGGGTATCCTGTTTTCTCGTATCCTTGAAGTCAAAAAAGAAGTAGGCCATGTGTGTCGACCCGGTGTTGGAGATACATTCGATGTCCTGAATAATTGCGGAACTACAGTAGTTCAGTTATAATCGATAACGTGAGCAATCCCGGACCGGACCAAAACAAATTTTATCGGGCGACATACGTAAGGACACTTTTGCCGGAGCCCGCTACGAAATTTGGAGTCAGTTATAACGCCGAAGTTGCAGACCGTGAGGAAACATGCGTTTTCCATATATCCACAATAACGATCCAGATTCTTTCCAATCCCTGAAGGTACTGCTTTCGATGAACCATGTTGTTGTACCCTTGTGATGGGTATCACGGGCAGTGTAGTAATTCACAGACGGATCTGGCGGAGATAGCCAATCCACAGCCTCTTGTCTCAACCGCATCACTGTGAGAGTATCTGAGCGCGCTCCGACCAAAGAAGGCACAATGAAGAAATAACGGACGGCTTTGATCGCCCGGTTTGCTTGCAATGGGTTCACATATGTTCGCAGAACCTATATGTATGAAACGGTCGGGAGTGGTTCGGATGAGAGGTTACGAATGATATGCGCACCTTCGACACCTCTAACTTCGGTCTCTTTTATGGGGTCCTGTACCTTGTCGGCATTCCCTGAACCGACCGAGGTACCTTCCGGAGTGTCACGCATACTTCGTTGCGTCATGTTGTCGATATGTTCTATTTTGTTATCGGCCTCGTTCGTGGTCTTGACAGTCTCTGCATGTATCGCGTCAGGGTCGGTCGCCATCTGTCGTCCTGCTTTTCCTTCCCCTAATAGTATGGAAATTGAGGACAGAGACGAGAGGTTCAACATTTTTTGGCGCACCGATTACGACCATGTCTCCAACACCCTTCATCCTGTCATCGCCACCCTGGTTTGTTTCCTTGATGTCCCTTACTGCGTCATGTATTCCCTGCATCCCAAGCTGCATCCTACCCCCAACGCCGTGTATGGCCTTCAGGGCCTCTGCAGCTCCCATTCGAGCTTCATCCTCCGTCACTGTTTTGAGTCTTTGTAATGCATCCTCAATGGCGGTTCTTCCAACCAGTTTCTTCCCAAAAGTTTCTGAGAAACGATAAGTCGACTCGGGAGGGAGTAGATCCGTCGCCAGGTATCGACTCACTTATACGACTCTGCTTAATCTCTTTTGTCACGATAGCGAGTATCTGAAGTACTTCTACCATGACTTTCACAACCGAGTCTGTCATCCCTGCGGTCGGTGGAACTTCAATATAGACCTCCAACCGCCTAAAGACATTCTCGATGCGTTCGAACAGGTCAAGGAGAGCGCCTCGACTAGCGCTAACAGCGTCTGCGGCCTGAGAGAGGGACATTACAATGGCCTTAATGGAATCCATGGAGATGCTTACTGAAAGGAGGATGCCTATTCCAGTGAAGATGACCCCAGCCGGTGGGTACGACTGCAGAAGCAGAATGAGGATCAGTGTGAAGATTCAGGGTGAATCATACCATGCTCAGGGAGACTTACCAACTCAACAACGCCGCCAATGGTCGCAGAAAACGCGTTGATGACTTTCACGGTGGGGTCCAACCACCTTGTCAGCCTATCATCGCTACTCCCAGACTGGTCGAGCGCAGGGACCTGCTGTCGAAGTGTGGCAATCACATCATCGGAAGAACGGCAAGTCTCAAGTGTACGAAATAGTGGTGTCGAGGGAAGGTCTTTCCCGGTTTTCTTTTTGTAGGCTTGTAGAGCACTGTCGAAGATAGTCTGGTAGTTCGCATGGGAGGGGGTGTCATGAGATGCCTGTGGCATAGCGACGGTGGTCGCCGAATGGCAGGGCTACGGTAGTACTCTGTGGTAGATGCAGATGGGGGGCCAAGGACGGACGGGACAAGGCGCCTAATAACTCCTAACCTCATATCTGCCTCGAGCTCGTGTCGTGCCTCGGACGTCCCAATATCTTATCGATATTTCGACAAGTGACTTTGCGTAGACTTTTCACTTCAGCCTCAACCGCGATCTTACCGGTAGATCTTACCCATCGTGGATGCTATCGCTGTAACATTTCACTATCATGGTTCAGTTACACCCATGCGGAGACAGAATCTCATCTATCCCACCCTTCTCCACTCACTTTCCTTCACTTCACAGTTAATAAAAGGGTCAGTTTGTCTAGACAATACCTGACTGGATTTATTTTCTAGCCGAGGCATCTGTGGCCCCTGTCAAGAGGACGTGCGTTTAACCATCACATCCGATTATACACAACTGCGACCCCAGTTACCCTTCCGTGACTCTATCCTGCTTCTAAATATTCAACCGCCCCCCCACCTCGAGGCTCTTCATATCTTTGTCTCACCAGCTCTCACTACCTGGTGTCGCCATCTTGCGTGGCTAGCGATTTTGGCCATCCCATGAAGCACGACCATCTGCGCACACGTGCCTGCCGCGATGACCCCCTCTGGTGTCGCACGGTGTTCTTCCGAGTCAGCGAAAATGAGTGCGGGCGGGATCGTGGTGCGTCCATACCTGAAGACTAGCGCGCTCACCGCGACGCAGTCTGCCATCCTTTCGTCCCATCCAGGTGCACGTGGTACAAGTACTACTGTTGCGACTGCAGTCAAATCAGTTGCCTTGCTGGTGGTGGTTAGAGACACGTGGCTTGTGGCTCCATGCGCGGAAGACGGGGTTTAGGGCAGCATTGTTGATTACCGGGATGGGCTAAATTGGAAGCGAGTTTTATCTGTAGCAGTTTATGCGGACAAGGTCCAGATTTTGGGTTCGCAGAGGCCCAGACTTTGTTTGTGTCAAAGCGGTGCGCAACGCTTACAACATAGGATCGTAGATGCGTGGGGTCATGTAGCCAGGCGTCTTCGTTCGATTTGAATTCCAAAAATACCCACAAGGTCGACCATGGGTGATAGACACGTTATCGTGGACGTTTGGAGAGACAGCGACATACAGTGGATTGGCTACGTGTTGATTATGAGCACCTCGAGCGACGGAGTTCCACTCGACTCGTACCATTAGGGTCTTTCAAAGTTACCATTATTTACATCATTATTCATTCCATTATTTTTCTCATTAATATTAATGGTGTTGTTAAGGAGTTGTAGCGCAGACAGTGAGTCTGCGCCGTGAGTTTGAGAAGGAAGGGAAGGGGGAAATAGCACAGAGGGGAAGGCAGATTGGCGGTTGTTAATCGCTCGACCGCCGGCAGGAGCACACAAAATGGGGGGAAGAGCGTCTTCGATTCGATATTCAATATTTTTTTTGATGCCGGCTCTGAGCCAGGCAAGGAGAAATATATACATGTATGCTAAACGCGAGGCAGTGTTCTAAAATGAGGGACAGATAAGGAACGTACAAAGGGAGTCCTCAGTGACTCTATACATGGTATAAGATCTCCGGCGCGATGCTACACAAGGGTGCTTGGACCCAGTTCGCCGTCCTCAAGGTGGCATGCGGCTCATTGTGTTGGCGATCCAAGCGTTGGTGGTAGCGAGATTTGAGGCATGATGTGTCGGAATATGGAAAGGACAAAGGGATGGATGTCAACTGTGAGGCAGTGGAGGCGGGGAGTGGCGAGGTGGCGATGCGCGAAGGGAACATGTCGCTTTGGCAGGTGCAGGTGTTGTCACATGGTTGAAATACGCCAGATTCGAGGCTAACGCACTCCCCTACCTTACAGAACGTACGGAAAGAGGGGAAATAGTCCTATAAACAGTGATATGCATCTCCGGCGAGGGTGTGGTCCCGAGCGAGGGCCCGACTGGCGTGTCGCGTATGCTGTTGTTTTGACAGCTTGAGGCGGTGAGAATGGGCGATCCGGGTGTCTTCAGCAGCCGGCCTTGAGGCGAGACGAAAGGGGACTTGGGAGGCAGAGAGTGAGGACGAGACCGAGGGGCTGTAAAGGCGAAGGACGAGGCAGTGGTGGTGAGAGTGAGGACGCGGAGGCCGTCACCTGGTCGAAAGAGGCCGATTCCGAGGCTGCAGCGAGTCCATACCTTACAATGTATCTGTGTTTATCATAGGGACTATTCTCTCCTGTTTACAGACGTAAAACTAGCCCATACAGATCGAACAAAATGATGAATAGCGGAAAGCAAAGAGTAATTATCGGAGACGATGACTAAGTACAAATTCTGTGAACTGCGAAATAGAATATCGTTCCCAGGGTAGTGAAAACTGCTCTTTGACTGCATTATGAGTACCAGAAGATTCGTATTGGGAACGTGCATGATCGAAAGCATCGTCAAGAGTCAGACAGGATGGGGAGACATAAAAAAGGGAGGCACAGTCCAGAATAAGAACTGTCACTATTTTGGGCATTAGAAAATACAGATGCATATAGCGGAAATG
>Ga0307512_10007508_pt1 | contig 10796 bp, 7 predicted proteins | sample 14_EM_MG_FD_200267 | JGI IMG/M metagenome (GOLD analysis project Ga0307512, IMG submission 200267) | Populus trichocarpa ectomycorrhiza microbial communities from riparian zone in the Pacific Northwest, United States - 14_EM | ecosystem: Host-associated > Plants > Roots > Unclassified | place... | reverse complement strand
CCAGGTAGACCGAGATCACCAGCATGATCGGCTGGTTGTTCTCGCCGAGCGACCTGACGAACAGGTAGCCGACCCCCGGGTACTGGAAGATCTTCTCGACGATGATCGAGCCGCCCATCAGCGCGCCGAGCGACATGGCGGACAGCTCGGCGATCGGGATCATGGCGTTGCGGGCGGCGTGCTTGAAGATCACCTTGCGTTCGGTGAGGCCCTTGGCGCGCGCGGTGCGGATGTAGTCGGCGTCGAGGACCTCCAGCATGGCGCCGCGCGTCATGATCACGGTGAACGCGAGTGCGCCGACGCCGAGGGTGACGGCCGGGAGGACCAGCTCCTGCAGCCAGGTGGTGTTGATCCCGATCGAGCGCGGGATCAGGGGGAACGCGGCCCACCCGAGGATCGAGACGCCGGACAGGGCGTTCCTGACCCACACCCCGAGCACGAACAGCGGGATCACCGTGAGCACGACCGAGCTGGTGGTGATCACGAGGTCGACGAACGAGTGCCGGCGGTGGGCGGCGATGATGCCGAGCGTGATGCCGACCACCACCTGCACGGCCAGCGCGACGAGCGCGAGCCGCAGTGAGTTCGGCGCCGCGTCGGCCAGGATGTCGATCACCGGGCGCCGTTGTTTGTAGTCGATGCCCAGGTTGCCGGTGACCAGGTGGGCTATGAAGTCGAAGTACCGGATGAGCAGGGGCTTGTCGAGGCCGAACGTCTCGTTGAGCAGGCGCCGGGTCTCCGGTGTCTGCATCCGGTCGCCGATCACCTTGAACGGGTCGCCGAGCTCCGTGAGGGCGGTCAGCGCCGCGAAGGACGTCACGAGCAACACGAACACCATGCGCGAGACTCTGCGCACCAGGAACTTTCCCATGAGAACCCCTGTCAGTCCGTGGTTCTTATCCGCGGGTCGAGCCACGCGGTCAGGATGTCGGCCAGCATCAGCGCCACGACGAAAAGGGTCACCGAGTACACCGCGACAACGATCACCACGACATGGTTGTACGCGTTGAGGGAGCGGATGAACAGGTAGCCGAGCCCCGGGTACTGGAAGATCTTCTCGACGATGATCGAGCCGCCCAGCAGCGCGCCGAGCTGGATGGCCGACAGCTCGGCGACCGGGATCAGCGCGTTGCGTGCCGCGTGTTTGAAGACCACCGTCCGCTCGGAGAGCCCTTTGGCCCGCGCGGTCCTGACGTAGTCCGCGTCGAGCACCTCCAGCATCGAGCCCCTGGTCATGATGACCATGAATGCGAGCGCGCTGACCCCGAGCGTGATGGCCGGCAGCGCCAGCTCCTGCAGCCACGTGGTGTGGATGCCGATGGACCTGGGGATCAGCGGGAAGGGCTGCCAGCCGAAGAACGTGGCGTCCGACAGCCCGTCACGCATCCACACGCCGATTACCAGCAGCGGGATGACGGTGATCACGATGGCGAACGTGGTGATCACCAGGTCGACGAACGAGTGCCGCTTCCACGCGGCGACGATCCCGAGGGTGACGCCGACCACGACCTGGATCAGCATCGCGGCGAGCGCGAGCCGCAGCGTGTTCGGCGCCGCCTCGCCGATCAGGTCGGCGACGGGTCTGCGGTACTCGAAGTCGATGCCGAGGTCGGCCGTGGCGAGGTGGCGCAGGAAGTCCAGGTAGCGGACGAGCAGTGGCTTGTCGAGCCCGAAGGTCTCGTTGAGGAGCCTCCGGGTCTCGGGCGTCTGCATCCGCGGCCCGATCATCTTGAACGGGTCGCCCCACTCGGTCGCGGCCACCAGCGCCCCGAAGGCCGTCACCAGCACCACCAGGACCGCTCGTGCCACCCTGCGCACGATGAACTTCCCCAAGGGACCTCCCAGCCCTCAGGGCAGCACGCGTTTCTAGGCGCGCACCACCTCACGCAGTGAAGCGAAGTGGCAGGAGGCCTGGTGGCCGGTCCCGCCGGGGACGTCGTACAGCGGCGGCGGCTCCTCGATGCAGCGGCGCTGGTCGGACTCGGACAGCTGCTCGAACTTCCAGCAGCGCGTGCGGAACCGGCAGCCCGACGGCGGGTTGGCCGGGTTCGGCACGTCGCCGCGCAGCACGATGCGCTCGCGCCGCCGCTCCAGCTTCGGGTCCGGGATCGGCACCGCGGAGATCAGCGCCTGCGTGTACGGGTGGTGCGGCCGGTCGAACAGGTCGTCCCGGTCGGCGATCTCCACGATGCTGCCCAGGTACATGACCGCCACGCGGTCGGCGATGTGCCGGACCACGGACAGGTCGTGCGCGATGAACAGGTACGTGAGCTCCAGCTCGTCCTGCAGGTCCTCGAGCAGGTTCACGACCTGGGCCTGGATGGACACGTCCAGCGCCGACACCGGCTCGTCCAGCACGACGAACTTGGGGTTCATCGCGATCGCGCGCGCGATGCCGATGCGCTGGCGCTGGCCACCGGAGAACTCGTGCGGGTAGCGGTCCGCGTACTCCTCGGCGAGGCCGACCGTGTCCAACAGGTCGCTGATGGTCTTGCGGTTCACCTCGGCGCCGAGCAGCTGGTACTTCTCCGACAGGATCTGCCGGATCGTCATGCGCGGGTTCAGCGACGCGTACGGGTCCTGGAACACGATCTGCATGTCCCGCCGGGCCTTGCGCAGCTGCTGCTTGCCCAGCGCGGTGACGTCAACGCCGTCCAGCGTCACCCGGCCGGACGTCGGCTCCAGCAGGCGCATGATGGAGCGCGCCGTCGTCGACTTGCCGCAGCCCGACTCGCCGACCAGCGCGACCGTCTGTCCCTTGTAGACGTTGAGGCTGACCCCGTCGACGGCCTTGACCTGGCCGATCGTGCGCTTGAAGAACACACCCGAGCGGATGGGGAAGTGCTTGACGAGGTTGTCCACCTCAAGCATCGGCTGGCGAGTCGCCTCGGCCGTACCGGTCCCACCCTGTTCAGCTGCCGCGGTCATGGCCTCTCCTCGCAGGCTCCGAGAGGCCATCGGCCCTGTGTCTGATGGTTCGCTACGCAAGCTCCGCTCACTGAGCTGCCGCCCTCTCCTCATGAGCCATTGCCACCCGGTCACTGTGCACACACGCGGCGCTGTGGTCCGCGCCGTTCACCGACACGAGTGCCGGCACCTCCGACAGGCACGCGTCGGTCGCGAACGTGCAGCGCGGGTTGAACGGGCAGCCCTGCGGCACCTTCGCCAGTGACGGCGGGATGCCCTTGATCGGTTCGAGCCGCAGCTGCCGCGCCTTGTCCATCCTCGGCAGGCTGGACAGCAGCCCGAAGGTGTAGGCGTGGCGTGGCTCGTAGAAGATCTCGTCCGCGGTGCCGGACTCCACGATCCGGCCCGCGTACATCACGTTGATCCGGTCCGCGTAGGACGCCACCACGCCGAGGTCGTGCGTGATCAGCACGATCGCGGTGTTGCGGTCCTCCTGGAGCTTCTCCAGCAACGCCATGATCTGCGCCTGCACGGTCACGTCCAGCGCGGTGGTCGGCTCGTCGGCCAGCAGCACGTGCGGGTCGTTGGCGAGCGCCATCGCGATCATCGCGCGCTGGCGCATACCGCCGGAGAACTCGTGCGGGTACTGGTTGAGCCGCACCGCCGGGTTCGGGATGCCGACCTCGCCGAGCAGGTCGAGCGCCCGCTTCTTGGCGGTGTGCTTGGACACGTCCTGGTGCGCGCGGACCATCTCGGCGATCTGGTCGCCGACCCGGAACACCGGGTTCAGTGCGGTCAGCGGGTCCTGGAAGATCATCGAGATCTGGCTGCCGCGCAGCTTGCGCTGCTGCTTCTCGGGCATCTTCAGCAGCGACCGGCCACGCAGGAACACGTCGCCGGACGGGAAGGTCGCCGGCGGCGCCGGCACCAGGCCCAGGATCGTCATGGCCGACACGGACTTGCCCGAGCCGGACTCACCGACGATCGCGAGCGTCTCGCCCTCGTTGACGTGCCACGAGACGCCGTCGACGGCCTTCACGATGCCGTAGTCGGTCTTGAAGTGGACCTTCAGGTCGCGTACCTCGAGCAGGGGCGCCGACGGCCCGTCGAGGTCGATGTCGGCAGAGCCGGTCATCTTGAGCTTCTCTCCTCTATCGCAGCTTCGGGTCCAGCGAGTCACGCAGGCCGTCGGCCATGAACGCGAAGGCCAGTGTGGTCAGGCAGATCGCGGCGCTCGGGTAGATCCACAGGTAGTCCTTGCCGGCGACCTGCACCTGCTCGATGCCCTGGTTGATCAGCCGGCCCCACTCCGGGGTGTCCGGCGGCACGCCGACCCCGAGGTACGCGAGCGACGCCATCGCGACGACCGCGACGCCGATGCTGGTGAACGAGTAGATGAACACCGGCTGGATGGCGTTCGGCAGGATGTGCCGCACCACGATCCGCCAGTCGGACGCGCCGATCGAGCGGGCGGCCTCGACGTACTCCGCCTCGCGCAGCGCGAGCATCTGGCCACGCATGAGCCGCGCGCCGGTCGACCAGCCCAGCACGACCAGCGCGATGATCACCTGCGTGACGCCGGTGCCGAACGTGCGGACGATCAGCAGCGCGCCGATCAGGTACGGGAACGCCAGGAAGATGTCGGTGATCCGCATGATCAGGCCGTCCCAGAACCGGCCTCGGTAGCCGGCGATCGCGCCGAGCGCGACACCGACGATCAGCGAGCCGAGCATCGTGGCGATGCCGACGATCAACGCGAGCCGCAGCCCGTAGAGCAGCTCGGAGTACAGGTCGCGACCGAGCGAGTCCGTGCCCATGAGGTGGTCGCCACCGGGCGGCGCGAGCGTGTTGATCAGGTTCTGGTCGTACGGGTCGTACGGCGAGATCAACGGCTGGATGATCGCGATGACGACCAGCGCCGTCACGACGACGAGCCCGACCATGGCGAGCTTGTTGCGCCGGTAGCGGCGCCACATGTCGGCGAACTGGCTGCGGGAGCGTTCCTTGCCGACCTTGTCCGGCGCCAGTCCTGGGTCGGGGTCCTCGTGGGCCGACGTGACGATCACGGACTGCGCTGCGGTGGCCATGTCGGCTGGTTCGGAAGTAGTCATTGTGAAAGCCTCAGCTCAGCCTGATCCGTGGGTCCAGGTACGCGTACAGGATGTCGACGAGCATGCTGAGGAACACGTACACCAGCACGCCGAACGTCACGATCGCCATGATCACCGGGTTGTTGTTCTGCAGGATCGACCTGTACAGCAGGAAGCCGACCCCGTTGTACTGGAACAGGGTCTCGGTGATGATCGCGCCGCCGAGCAGCGTGCCGAGACCGATGCCGATGTAGGTCACGACCGGGATGACCGAGTTCCGGAAGGCGTGCTTCATGATCACGGTGCGCTCGGAGAGGCCCTTGGCGCGTGCGGTGCGGATGTAGTCCATCCGCAGCACCTCCAGCATGGACCCGCGCATGAGCCGCGCGATGAACGCCGCGTCGATGATGGCGAGCGTGATCGCGGGGAGCAGCACTTCCGTGTACCACGGCGCCACCTGTGTGAAGGATCTCGGCACCTGCGGGAAGAACCAGAATCCGGAGACCGTCTGCCGCAGCCAGATGCCGATCACGAAGGTCGGCACACCGATGGCGAGCGTGGTCACGATGGTGACCAGGACGTCCCAGAAGGAGTAGCGCCAGACGGCGGCGATGATGCCCGCGATGATGCCGATGAGAATGTCGAGGATGATCGCGATCAGCGCCAGCCTGGCGGTGGCCGGCAGGGCCGCGCCGAGCATGTCCGCTACTGGGCGGCGCTGGTCGAAGTCGACTCCCAGGTCACCCGTGAAGAGGTTGCCCAGGTAGTGCAGGTACTGCATGGGCACGGACTGGTCCATGCCGAACTTGGCCCGAAGAATCTCCTGCGTCGCCGGCGGGATCGTCTTGTCGCCGCTCGAGGCGAACGGGTCCCCCAACACGAACAGGCCGATGAACAACAGGATCGTCGCCGCGATCACGACCATGATGGCCTGGGCGAGCCTGCGAATGACGAACTTACCCATGGGTTAGCGCCGGCTTTCTACACGTCAGTCAGTTCGAGGTCCAACCTGATGCGCTGGTGGCCGTGGTCCGAACCTTCGGACCACGGCCACCAGACTATTCACTTCACTTGATGCTGATCTCGTACAGGTCGGGGTTCTCGCCGAAGTCCATCTCCATGTTGATGAACTTCGAGGTGTTCGCCAGACGGTGCTGGGTGCGGTACCACAGCGGGATCACCGCCATGTCGTCACCGATGGCGACCTTCTCCGCCTGCTTCCACTTGTCGTTCCGACCGGCCTCGTCCTTGGTGGCCAGGCCCTCATCGAGGATGTCGTCGAACTTCTTGTTGCTGTAGCGACCGCGGTTGTCACCGGTGGTCGGCTCGTCGGCCTTGGCGCCGATGGAGTCGGTCGCCAGCAGCGGCGCGAGGATGTTGTACGCGGTCGGGTAGTCGTTGCTCCACGCGGCGCGGTACATGCCGCTGCTGCCCGGCTGCTGCTCGTTGTCCAGCAGGTCCTTGAACTGGACACCGTTCAGGTTGACCTTGATGCCGAGGTTGGTCTCGAGCTGGTCCTTGACCGCCGCGGTCCACTCCTCGTGGCCGGCGTCGACGTTGAACTGGAAGTTCAGCTCGGTGCCCGACGTGAGTCCGGCCTCCTTGGCGAGCTTCTTGGCCTCGTCGAGGTTGAAGGTGCACGCGTCACACGCGTCCGGCTGGAAGGCGTCCTTGAGTGCCGGCGGGACGAGCGAGGTCGCCGGCGTCTGGGAACCCTTGAACACACCGTTGATGATCGCGTCGCGGTCGATCGCCATCGAGATGGCCTTGCGGGCCTTCGCGGTGTCGAGCGGCTTCTGCGTGTCCATCGTCAGCAGGTAGTTGATGCCGAAGGTGTTGCGGGTGATCCACTGGCCCTGCGGCTCGTAGGTTGCGCGTGCCTGCTCCAGTACCGGAGTCGGCATGCGGGCCCAGTCGAACGTGCCGTTCTGGTAGCCGGCGTACTCGTCAGCGACACCGTTGGCCGTGATCGAGATCTCGACCGAGTCCAGGTAGGCCGCGTGACCGATCTTGTAGTCGTCGAAGCGCTTGAGCTTGATGCCAGCGTTGTGCTGCCACGGGCCGTCCATCATGAACGGGCCGTTGCCGATCGGCTGGTCGACGTAGCCGGGGTTCGACGCCGGGCTGCCAGCCACCGACGGGATCGGGCTCAACACCGGGTGGTAGGTGCGGAGGTAGAACTCGCAGTTCGGCGCGGTGAGCGACACGACCAGCTTGGCCGGGTCGGAGGCGTCGATGCCGGACATCGAGGTCGCGGTGCCCGCCTGCATCTCGTCGTAGCCCTTGACGCCGTCGAGGTGGTAGGAGACCTCGGAGGCCGACTCCTTGGCGGCGACCCGCTCCCAGCCACGCTTGAACGACTCGGAGGTGACCTCCTCACCGTTGTGGAACTTCGTGCCCGTCTTCAGGTCGAACGTCCACTTGGTGCAGTCGTCGTTGGTCTCCCACTTGTCCGCGACACCGGGGTGGACCTTGCCCTGGGAGTCGACCGTGATCAGACCCGTGAACAGGTACTTGGTGACCAGGAGACCCTCGGACTCCTGGGCGTTGTACGGGTCGATCGCAGTGGGCTCGGTGATGGCGAACCTGAACGTGCCACCCTTCTTGCCCTCCTTGATGTCCGGCAACGGCGTCTCCGGCCAGCCGGCGGACTGCTTAGCGCCGCCGTTGTCATTGTCGCTGGTGCCCGTATTTTCCTTCTGCGAGCAGGCCGTGAGCACCAGCGCGGCAGCCGTGAGACCGGCCGCGGCCCGGAGCCACGCTTGTTTCCTCATCAAGATAGTTCCTCCATGAGCGAGCACGCACTCGACGAGCGTGCGCCCGGTGTTGTCGTGACACATCGTGCACGGAGCCGGTGGGTACCGCGCGGCGGGGGCCAGTCGGGGAAGCCTAGTGCCACCGCGCGATCGTCTCTTCCCCAAGTGCAGGCGGAGTGTCATGTCGATCTTGTGACGCAACGGAGTCCAGTCGCCGGCACGCCGTTGCAGGACGGTAGGAACTTCCCCTACTGCCGTCACGGGATCGGACGTGATCGTGACCAAAGGGTGACACTGGCGATTCGTTCAGCGATCTTTCAGTTACCGCGCGCTGAAAAGAGGTCGCGGACTGGCAACGAATGGGAACGCGGCGCCGAAACCTCGATTACCCCAACCAGTTCGCTGATCTGGTCGGATGGTCGGCCGTATGGCGGTGAACCGGGAACGTGAAAGTGGTAAATCCGGGAATGGGCCGTGCGGCAAATGTGACTGGCCCGTAACAGGCTCGATTTGCTAACCGGCGGATCGCTTCCAGAATGCGGCGCCGGCGAACGGTCCCGCGAAGCCGGCGCCCGCGGTGACCCCGGTGACCTCGCCACGCACAGCGAGCACGTCGGCCTCCTGGTACAGCGGGATCGCGACCGCTGCGCGCCACAGCGCGGGTTCGATGGACGTCAGAGCCTCGGTCACGGACAGTGAGCCTGTGAGGGCCGCGTCGATCGTCGGCTGCATGCCGGCGTCGCAGTAGCCGAGCGGATTGGCGGGGGTCAGACCGGCCGAGCCCGCCGAGCCGGTGATGCAGCCGAAGTCGCTCGCGAGCATCGTGGCCGGGTCGCCGCCCGCCGCGCGCGAGGTCACCGCGATGTCCACGGTGTCGTTGCCCGACCCGTTGGTGGCGTAGAGCCGCTGGTACAGCTGGGTGCCGGTGAGCGACGAGACGGTGGCGGTCACGCCACCCGCGGCCAGCTGCCGCTGGATGTCCTTCGCGATCCGCACGTCGTCGGGCCGTTCCTTCGCCACGCCGATGGTGAGCTCGAGCGGCCGGCCGTCGCGGGCCCAGCCCGCGCTGGTCCGCGTGTACCCGGCGCCGGTCAGCAGCGTCTGCGCGGCGGCGGGGTTGTAGGCGACGTCCGCCGGCATCGTCGGGGTGTAGCCCGTCTCGCTCGGCGCGAGGGTCTGCGCCTGTGCCGGCAGCTGGGCCGACGGCCCGTTGCCGGTGCCGACGGTGATCAGCTGCGCCCGGTCGAGCAGCGCGATGAGCGCCTGCCGCACGGGCAGGTCGGTGAGCTGGCGCACCGGCCGCAGGTACACGCTCGTCACCGAGGGCCTGGCCACGGTCGAGCTGGCGACCGCGGGCGCGAGATCGCCGATGGTCTTGGCGCCGACCGAGTCGGTGCTGACCAGCGCCATCTGGTCGTGGCCCTGGTCCAGCGCGTCGACCAGCGCGACCTGCTCGGCGCGGCGCAGCACGATCCGGTCGAGCGTGGCCGGCTCGCCCCAGTACCGGTCGTTGCGTTCCAGCACGACCTCGCCGCGGTCGTTGTCGAGCGTGTTGACGTCGTACGGGCCAGCCGTGGCCGGGAAGTTGTTCTGCAGGGCGCCGGACCAGCCGCCCGGCGCGTCCTTGAGCAAGTGCGCGGGCAGCAGGTTGGCGAACAGCCCGCGCCAGCCCGGGTAGGGCTTGGAGAAGACGACGTCGACGGTCTTGCCCGAGTCGCGGGCGTTGATGTCGGTGATCAGCCGGTAGCCGGCCGAGTCCAGCACGCCGGGCTGCGTGGTGAGCTGGTCGTGCAGGTAGACGAAGTCCTCGGCGGCCACCGGCGCCGCGTCTGACCAGGACGCGTCGGCCCTGATCTGGTAGGTCACCGTGTAGGGCTTCGACTTGGTGACGGCCGCGGAGACCATCAGCGTGCGGTCCAGCTGGGGCGTGCCGTCCGGGCCGGGCCGGAACACCGAGGGCAGCAGCGTCTCCGACAGCGCGGTCGTGATGGCCGACTGGTCGGCGAAGTTGTGCGGGTTGTAGCCGCCGGCGATCGAGTCGACGCCGACCACCATCTCGCCGGTGTCCACCGGGGCGTTCGACGGGGATGTGACGGTGGTCTCGACCAGTGGCGGGGCTGGCGTGCAGCCTGCCAGCACGAGCAGCGTGCCGATCGCGAGTAGCACCTTCCGCAACAGCCTCACCCCCTTGCCAGAAAACCTAGCCCTCTCTGGGAACGACGCGTCGGGCGGCCACGGGGTTCCGCTTGTGCGGTGAGCTAACCATCAACGTCCGTCACGCGTCGCGGGACTTTTCGCGGGCTCGGGCTCGGCCGCGTTGTGTGCTGTCCAGGATGACCTTGCGGATCCGGACCACGTCCGGGGCCACCTCGACGCACTCGTCGGTGGCGCAGAACTCCAGCGCCTCCTCCAGCACCAGCCTGCGTGGCCTGGCCAGCCGCTCCAGCTCGTCACCTGTCGAGGAGCGCATGTTGGTGAGCTTCTTCTCGCGGGTGACGTTGACGTCGAGGTCCTCGGCGCGGGGGTTCTCCCCGACGACCATGCCCTCGTACACGTCCGCGCCGGGCTCGACGAAGAACGTGCCTCGGTCGGCCAGCTGGATCATCGCGTAGCTGGTCACCGCGCCCGTGCGGTCCGCGACCAGCGAGCCGGAGTGGCGGCCGCGGATCTGGCCGGCCCACGGGAAGTAGCCCTCGAAGATGGCGTTCGCGATGCCGGTGCCCCGGGTCTCGGTGAGGAAGTCGGTGCGGAAGCCGATCAGGCCGCGCGAGGGGACGACGTACTCGACCTTGACGCGGCCGGTGCCGTGCCCGCCCATGTGCTCCAGCCTGCCCTTGCGGCCGGCCAGCAGCTGCGTGACGGCACCCAGGTTGTCGATCGGCACGTCGGCCGAGAGCTGCTCGAACGGCTCGTGCACCTTGCCGTCGATGGTCTTCGTGACGACCTCGGGCTTGCCGACGGTCATCTCGAAACCCTCGCGGCGCATGGTCTCCACGAGCACGGCCAGCGCGAGCTCGCCACGGCCCTGGACCTCCCAGGCGTC
>Ga0307512_10007507_pt1 | contig 10798 bp, 12 predicted proteins | sample 14_EM_MG_FD_200267 | JGI IMG/M metagenome (GOLD analysis project Ga0307512, IMG submission 200267) | Populus trichocarpa ectomycorrhiza microbial communities from riparian zone in the Pacific Northwest, United States - 14_EM | ecosystem: Host-associated > Plants > Roots > Unclassified | place... | reverse complement strand
ATGCCATTACCATATTTGGACAGGCGCCCGCTTACATACCTAGTTAGTCCTAGCCCAGAACTCATCTCGAAAAAAATCGACCCCCAGTACTCATTTGCAATTCTGACACCCCCTTGCTGCCAAGTCCGCCAGTGTCAGAATGTCCTCTGGATCAGTTTGAGGTTTTCTGGTATATTGTCAATAGAGCCCAAAGCCATTAGGTTCTGTTGTGAATTCAGTATCAGCCTCCAGCTCAGGATCTGGTATGGACGCCGGAATTGGAACTTCCAGTTCGGCAGGTGGCATAGGTTTAGAAGGTGCAGGGTGCAGGTGTGAAGGTAGCCCTACCAGAGTTTGAGGTATGTAGTCCTTCAGTATGCTTGGGACTTTTTGTCTCTGTCCAGAGAAGCTGACCCCAGTATATAATGCCGGAGGTGACTTGGGCAACACTCCTATTTCTGGTGCGACATCTGTCCCAGCGGTGTCCCCGTTAAAACCTAGATCAGGATCTGGGGAAGACTCAGAGTTGCTGTATCTGGCCCGCTTCGAAGCCCTCAAGACTCCCTCAGACACTTCCTTTCGTTTGCGGTCAGTCTTGTGGCAGAATCGCAGGTGGGTGGAGAGGCCTCTTAATTCCATAAATGGTCAATAACAACCAAGACACTGAAATGACATAGCTAGCAGACTGTCGATTCAAGTACTTACCTGCAGAGGGCAAAGGACTAAGCTAGTCAGAACACTGAAAAAAAGGTGAGCCACTGCAGGCAGAGGACAGGACTGGTTGGAACACAGGAAAAATATTGGGATGCTTACCAAGTGTGGCAATCGTCCAGTGCAAGAGCCTGCAAGATTGCGCTTGCAAAGATTGAATGGAATCATTCAGAAGAGAAGAGAGAAGAGGGACAACAAGTCATCATGTGTCATGCAGTGGGTATATCCTCTGAGCCTCAGGCCTCACCAGTTCCTCACCACACTGGTCTTGATATTCTCTGTGCTTCCCTTATAAACCTTCTCTCTTCAGGACCTACACCTCTGTCGACAATCAGCCCCACACCATTTCCCCTTTGCAATTACAAACCATTGCAGGCTCAACATTTAACCCGAATCCTGACCATTTCAGTGAGTGCCCAAATTCTCACTTCTCACTTGTTTTCAATGTCCCTATTCATGACCAGCCCACCCTTCCCCTTGCAACCTCAGTGTGGAGTTCCATCCCTCTGCTCTTCTAGCAAGTGAGTCCCCATCGCTCGCTCCCCTTTCCCCCTCTAACTAGTCCCTCCTACTGCGACGTCGTCTCCTTAAATACTGATGCAGTACTGATGTCCCCTAGACGGATCATTGCAAGGTCTTGATGAACACCACCACCTAGTACACCTTTATCTCTTTGCGTGCGCCCTTCCTCTCATACCACGCTCACCAGTACATCCCGTGTCTATGCTGCTGACAGCTTGATGCTGGCATACTCTCGCTCCCCCTGTGGACACTGTTCATTTACTTCTACATGAACACTCACCACCTACGCCTGACATCGGTCAAAGTGCATATCGACAACTGATGCTCAACATACCCCTCACTCCCCCAGCCCTGGCCTCTTTTCCCACCAGATTGGGGCTGCCACAGAATCCAACACACTTGACACCGCTCTGTATGCAACTGCTGCTGTTTGTACATTATCATGCAATGATCGTGCTGTGGAACATTGGTGCCCCCGCAGTGGTTGATGCCCTTGCTGCAGGTTTGTCTGACAACAGCGCACTATTCAAGTAGGCCTATCTTCACCTCTTCTCCACGGAAGATACTAACGCTTGCATGGGATAGGCACGAGATTGCTTTCGTTTTTGGTCAACACTGCTCTCCCAATGCTGTTCCTACGCTACTCCGGTCCTCCAAATCCCCAAGAACCAGACATGGTGCACCACAAGGCGGCTAAAGTGCTCGGAGGTATCGCCACTTCAGAGGTACTTCCCTATCTCAATGAGTATGACACGAGGGGGGTGTACCTTTTGTAGTACAGGAGAGCTGTCAGGTGGCATTAGAAACCTCTACACCTAATTGATTGACATTGATGATTTCTTGTTTTGGTGGCAAAGGCATGTCATGCAATCCTCTCTCAGTGTTAATTAGGTGGTGCATTCGTTAGAAATTTGAAAAATTATAGATTGGAAAAATCATGGTAACCTAGCGTTTACAATTGTCATGACTTGCTATCTTGCCTCGCTGCACTGTGCATCGATATCTGTCATCTGCCTCATATAACCCACTCGACCTTGCACCCATTGTATATAGCGGCCTTGCCACATGCCTCGATGATCCAACATCGATCGCCCTCTCCTCATCGTCTGCCTGTCTTGTCGCCATATTGAGCCTGCCTTGACGTGATCCTGCCACCACAGTGATTGTCATCGGCATGGCCATAGTCATAGTCCCAGTCCTAGTCAGGGCTGTGGTCATTCACAATCGGGATCATGTTTGGGGAGAGGGATAGTGGCATTGCCACCGTTGTGTTTAGGGACAGGGACAGAGATGGTAGTACAATTGTAGTCGGGTTGGGGGTATTGATGGCATCGTCATAGTCAGGGACATGGGCAGAGATGGTGGCATTGTCATAGTTGAGACGGGGATAGTGACAACACCGTCATCGCCATGATCGGGGACAGGAGTGGAGATGGTGGCATCGTCAGGACAGTTGCACAGAGAGTGTGATAGAAAAAACTTACATACAAACGAATGATGGGACACAACTTGAGTTTTGAGGGGTCATGGATGTCGTACATTTTGATATGGGCCAGTGGCTTGTGAGAAACCTGAGAGGCCAGCATAAGGCCAACATACCATTGCTCTTCCTTGACAGCAGTGAGGCCCAGAGGCCACCATCACCCAAGGCGATGAGTCTCTCAGCTCAGATGCCTGCCCTGCAGAAGCAGAGACAGATGCAATGAGGGTGATACATCAAGCTGCAGACTGCATCATGTTGCCTGGTAAGGGCGTCGGCAGAGGATATTGCCTTCGCAAAGGCTCCCAGATGGGACTCTGTGCCACAAGGTTTATTAAAAAACCTCAAGGGTCATTCCTGCTAATTATGACTGCTTATGGAGGCATTGCACCTCCTGGGTCCACTGGGTCTTTTTGCGAAGACAATGGTATGATACTTGCATGGGTGACCATCGCTCTTGCCCTGACTCATCCCGTGCTGCCTACATGAGGCAGGGCACAAGGAAGAGGTGCAACCTGAAGGCCAACACAAACAGGGTGTCATCCCTGCTCAGGCACCAGCTACGCTCTTTACTGTTTCTGGTGCAGGCTATAGGCATGTCTGTTACGATCCTGGACCAGGGTCTACAAATTTTTCATACCCACCTGTTATACCAACACCCTCCTCTGTAACAATAACCCTACCAGCAAACGTCCAGCCAACTGCACCCGTCATACCACCTTCATTCGCAACCGCCATACCAGAAATACCAATCACGTGGCCTACCAGACATACCTGCCAATACTCGTCCATGGAGTACCTAGCAGATCCCGCACCAGTCGTATCCGACAATAGCGATGAGGACAGCCCAATGAGGACCAGAAGTCCTAGCCCAGCAGTCGAGCTATCCAGCTCTCCTGCAGTCGTCGTACTAGAAGCCCACGAACAGCCGTCGCCACCGTGGAAAGCATGGCTTAGTCAGCCCGGACCATCCCGCCCCAAGAGGAGGTCCATATCACCAAACAGTGAAGAGTCTATCCCTAAACGCCTACGTCACGAGGACGGAAGTTACACCCCGAGATCCCCGTTCAGTCCAAGCGCCCAATCATTAGTCACCAGTCCCGCCGTCAGTCCCAATGTGGACTTACCTCCTATGCAGATCAACCTTCCTTGATGCGCCAAACCTCCTTCCTCTTTAGATGCAGATCTCGACTTCCTCTTTAGGAAGACCAGCCACAGTTCACTCAGACGCTTGCGCGTCCTCGCTATGTTACCCATTTAGCTTACAAAGTTGTGGACATGACCGTCTCTATTGTACCTACGTCCTGACTCGTTTCCGACCCCTATTCCGCAGTAGTCTCGTTCGCTCTAGGCTCTCTCAACTATGACTCTTTCCTAGTAGCATATTGTCCTTTCTCCATTGTTCACCATTCCCTATTGTTCTCAGATCCTATTGTGCTATGTCATTAGCTACAGTTCCCATTGTTCGCTTAGTTAGGATAGGCACTGTCCCTCCTGTATATAAACCAGCCATAGTTCTGAAGTCAAGCCCTAAGCTTGACTTGGTTTTCCAATCCAAACGTCTTGAAACTCCATCTGTCCCTTTGCCCGCCCATTTCCCATTTTCCCATTTCCCTCTTCAGTCGAGTTCTATCTATTAGAACTCTCCTTCATCGTTCACTCGCCTTCAAAGTCACCTTGTGCACGTCGCACCCTTAAAGGTTCTTGGACCTTAACAACGTCCCAGAACAAAGCCACGAACAACGCCTGCGCATATGTGCCTACAAGGGGTGCGACAGCAGAGGAGGTGCCAGTCGAGATCAAGACAACAAGCTGCTGACGAGGTTGGAGGAATCCAAGAGACAGTGTGCCATAACGAGATGCTGATCCCAGTGAGTCGCCAGTAATGTGAGAAAGGGAGGGGTGAGAGAAAGGATGGCGCCAAGAGCAAGATGAAAGGAGGATGGAGAGACTGCACATGCACACAAACTGTTGACATGTCATTGGTCATGTGTTCAGTTTTCAAGCAACTTGCATGCATCGCAAGAGTAAGAGTAGCAAGACCTAGACCAGTCTGGTAACTACCATCTAGTTAGTTGTTTCCAGCAAACCTTACCCTGCATGTGACGCTGCACGCATACACATGCACATATATTGGTGTGTCTAAATACATACTGTGCTATCTTCCTTGTCCCTTAGCACATCCTCTCTAGCACCAGCTATCATTGCGACATCGAGGCCCAGTTGATCTACAAGGAAGAAGCATTCAGAAAGGGGAAGTCCCGATAACTTCAGCCTATGGGGTATCATTGTGACGATGGCTTGTATGGTCTTGACGTCGATGAACTTGAGTGCCTCATCACCTCAAGATCCACAGGACTAGAGTGTTCCCACAGATAGAGAAACAACAAATCGTTTGGCTTGGAGAACAGGGGTACAAGCGCTAGTCCTATATCTCCCTCCCTGCATTTGATATGCATAAAGAAACATACTTCTGCAATTCGTACTTCATTATCTAGACATATCTAGTGTGTCCAGCACGCTGACGCAGAGTGGCAGCAAGGATATACAAGCATGGCATACCTTGACATTCCGCACTGTGCAATGCTTCTCAAGTGGTTTCAGTAATTCCAGGCTTTGCTTTGATTTTGTTTGGAAATTTTCGAATTAGATTAAAAAGTTATACTATTATTTGATCTCCTTTGACACAATTCAACCTTGCAATATGCATTTTCCGCTGGGTTAGTAACCAATGGTGAGGTGACACAGGAGGAGGGGGATACATCTTGCCCACAAGCATGGGACCCCAGAAAAGGCTTGAACACACCAAATGGAAGCCGCTCCAACCCTCCTCCCACAAATGCATGAGTAACATGCATCCAAAACTCTCCTCCCTGTTCTCTGCATACTGTTCCTGCTCCAGCGCCACCAGCTGCAAGCTGTCCACAACCTTGGGCCCATCCTCTCCAATCATCTGTCTCCCTCAATGGAACTGTATTGTTCAGGTTGTGCATGACACCTGCAGGGGAGAGCAAGATCAGCCTCTGCACGCACTCCTGATATTGCAGTGTATAGACAGCACTGAAGTATGCACCAAGCAAGTGCTCGATGGCTGTCATCTTCTCCAGCCCTGTGCGCTCACGCCACCCCTCAATCAACCCGACGAAGAAGGACTTGGTTTTGCACATGCGGCACAGAATGTCATTGTGCTTCACCCAGACTTGAAAACGGTACATGCGTGGAGCGACCCATGCTGACCCGATCTACGGTGTACAAGGATGTTCCACGCATGCAGATCCATCGAGTCAACATGGGAAACTTCAGGAAGAAAAGAGTAGGCTGGCGCTGTAGCCATGTAAGAGGATGGCTGAAGGTGGCACTTTGGGGGAGGGAGACACAAGCTTGATGGCAAGTGTATCAAGATAGAGTCTTGCTTGCTGTGTGAAATTACAGGGCCATCAGCAAGGCTGGACGGACTTGATGACAAATACCTACAAGCTGTCATGGTTCAGTCCCAAATGGTGGTGCGACTTGCCACACCTTGTATACTTGGCAACAACCTGGGCATACTAGCCATGCACGATCCTCTGCCAGCGGTTCCTCTTGGGCTCGAATTCCAGTCTTGCCACGATGACACCTAGGCTTGGAGGGGGGGAATCTGGATGTGCAGGGTGTTTTCACTGATGGTAGTGCTTAGTGTACAGGAGACCCAACAGGCGACAGTGCTTAACTTGAACTTGAGACCCTGCTTCGTCAGCAATTTTTGGAATTGCATTCTGAGAATCCGGTACATGTCAAGGGCTAACGCATGAAAAGTTGAAAGATAGAGTGGACATATGAGATTTCCTTGTTGATGCCAGCACCTCTGATGCTATTCAGAAACTTGACAACAACAACTTTGGAACCCAGACAGATCCATATGCTGCCCGTCTCTAGTCTGATAATACCACTGCCGATAATGACTATCTTTTCTGGTCCCTTCTGGAGCAAGAGCGTACTGGTTCTGTTCTTCATTGATTTCAATGGCGCCACCTGGGTATGATGTAACATCGGAACCAGTGGCGATGATGATGGTCTTCCCTTCAACAGTGGACTCACCACCTTCAAGTTATTGAGTTGCACCGAAATCATGGTTAGTGACATGAAGGAAGCAGTTCTCTTGATATAGTTGACTTTGTTCTGTTTGAAGAGCATTCAATACCTTCATGAGACCTTGTACTGATCTATTCTTTGCCTTAAGCATCTGAAGTTCAGTTCGACGCCCCTGACTGGTAGTTGGAGGTAAAAACAACACAAACCATCAATGCCATGCTTCTTGATATCATGGAGCGCTTGATGGTAGATGTGCGAGTTGTTGAACATGGCTTTGGAAGGAATACATCTGACATTCAAGCACGCCCCACCAAGAGTACCATGCTTCTCTACTATACATGCAGTCTGAATGAGAAGTCATAAGCCAAGTCATGGAAAACAGGAGCCAAACAAACCTTGAGACCGAGTTGGGATGGCAGCTGTGGTTAAGGAAGACAAAGTGTGGGTGTGAGCAGGCATCGTGACAATAGAGATGATGCAATATCATGCAAGGTTGCCAAGGGCCTCATGCCAACTTGTGTGATACAGGGCACTCACTTTGTGGCATGGCTACACAAGATGTTGCAATGGTCACATAGTGGTCACATGCCAACATTCCATTACTTTATGAATGTTTTGATAGTTTCTGTGCTATGATAGCAATTTCAAATAGTATCTGACAACTCTGTGAAAAAACTAAGGGACAGTGCAAGTAAAGCAGCAAGACAATAAAGAATTTGTAGGTGTATTAAGGAAAGATCAGTAAAACTGAGGGATGACCTGGATCAGGCAATGAAATAGGAAATGTTTGTGTATTCAACCTACTGTCGACTGTACAAGCTTCAATAGTGACATCCAGAGCAATGTGAATAACTTACAGTGGGATGAACTTGCATGCTTGATGGCTTGGGTCATGGGAATCATAGCATGATTCAATTGTCTAGGTTGTCAAGGTTGACATTGACAATTTGGACCTGTGGCATCATGGGTAATTGATGCACTGACCAAATGAACAAATCAGAACTATAACATCATTAATGAGGTACTTACCTTGCATGGGTATAGATATTGGTGTCATTGTGGCCTCTGACGTGCCGATGTCATTTCCCTGAAAACTGTCTTGGGCCATTGTATTTATCAAGGTGGATTAGCCATTAGAAGGGCCCTGCCAAGAATTGCCATGAGTTCAGGAATCATAGAAGACACCATCAATGTACCTCATGTGCTCAGGCTTCAGAAATACAGGAGGGTGGTCCTTTGGCCAGTCCTGCAAAGTGCCCATCATTGAGCCATTCCTCCTCACTCTTGGCACCACTATCATCACTATTTGCATTTAAATCTTGAGTTAAAGTGGGAGGAACAGTGGGGAATGCAGCAAGAGGATGCATTGTTTGACCATGGCCAGGATAGTACAACGCTGAAATTTTTGACTCAGAACTTGTGCACAAATGTGATTGGTAAGCATGTCACGACCTTCACGCCTCATGCCTATCCTCTGAGTCGATGTCGATGTTGACAAGCCCAATGGACTTGCTATTTCACTATTAACTGTAAACACAGGAGGCATTGGATGACAATGAGCAAGCCCTTACATCAGTGGTCAGCAACACTTTTTTCGATATTTCAAATGCTCACCGATATGTTGCGCTCGCTTTGCTGGGTTGTTTCCCACTTGTGTTGCCGCTTGATTGGTGGGAGTATTCCCCCCATATGGTGGAAAGGTACATTTCATGCCAGCTATTATCATCAGAGAGGTGCATAGCTTAAAGATATATCAGACTTACCAGGTGGATTGGTGTTGTGCTGGGTGGCATCATTGCCATTCTGGTGTCAAATTCGATCCAGAACTGATGTGGTTGTAGGGACCTGCAATAGACTGGGATTTTCACTCATCTGCCCCTGCATGTGACTGCTTGCACCAAGTACATGAGATCGATGCGTGCAAGGTGCCATCAGCAAAGCACAAAAAAATGCAAAATGAGAGGAGTGAGTGATGGAAGACACAACAACCAGTGAGGACAAGGACGGGAGGAATGAGGACTTGAATTAAGGTATGTCCCCCTTTAAGATGATACCATCTGAACATGCTGAAAATATGAACCGCTTGTGTTTAGTCCCCATTCATCTGCATCTGTTTATCATGCCATGACTACAACATGGTTCCAGTGTCAGGCATGGAATCAGATCTTTGCCCATGACAGCTTCTCCCAACATCTGCTTGCATCTAATACAAATCCCGCCCTATGGTACTCTGAGGAGTTCCATGATGATGACACCTCTCCTGTTTCAGGTGTGTGACAGCCTAGGTATGAGATTGCCAGTGCAGATAAGGGTAAAGTTTGTCATGCCGACTTTTAAACTAAAATATACACCTCAGACGACCTTATGGATAGTTACAAGGATGGGATTGGTGGAGTCCCTAACACTGCCGATGCTTCTGACAGCCTTGGTGCTGGCACATTCAGAATTTTGACTGATGCTGTCTAACAGCATCTGGTGCAGCCATCCCTGAGGCCTGATGCATGATGAAGTGCCACCCATCAAGCCAGCAGAAGCTGCATGGACACTGCTGGACCCACTCATTCAAGCTGAGGTCAATTCGGAGTGTATCTTGACAATTACCCATCTTATGTATGGCAGTCCTGGTGCCCAGGTCCCGATCAAGGCTCCGCTGTATGTGAGTTGAGTCGAGCAACACTCAGTAGCTCCATTTGGGCTCCGTTTTTCTCTGAGCTTCACTGAGAGGTCGTGCATTTTCTATACTATAGCTGCTGCATGAAATGTCTGAAGCCCTCAGGTCAACTTGGTAAATGCCATCAGTTTCCACTTCGGGATTATGATGAAACAATCAAAAATTTGGTGGATGGGGATTTGGTAAGTTATCCCACATATGAATTCTAAGTGAGGACACATTTTGGCTAACTACACACCGATTGCTTTGGTTAGATACCCTGTACATGCACCCGCACATACTATGGTAAAAGGCCTTATGCAGGGTCGGGCATTTTCTCCAATTAAATGTTTACTAGGAGGGGTCATGTCCCCGCCTTTTAATATTTTTCATAGTGGAAGGCACTTCCTCAACTTGAGAAGTTTCCTTCCAGTCACTGCTTTTAAAGACAACATGATGTGATTTTTTTTTTCTTGCCTGCTTCACCCCACCCATATCCAGGCATGTCTGTTCAGTCATCCCTCAACAACTGCTCAGATGGCAATCCTTGGCATGGCAATGAGCTTGGTGCTTGTCATGGTAGATCCGTGCCAAGGAACCGGAATAGCAGCCACAAAGGCTCTACTGCTGGTGACAGCAACGTGCCCAGGCTGACCTCCAATTCCGGAGGGAGCCATGATACCTCTCCAGAGCCCCAACAGAGGGACTACAATCAAGGAGCAGCCAATTCACAAGTGAGCGATGGATAGCAACCTAGGGACTGTAGCAACATGGAACGCAATAGACCCAGTGATCCTAGGAATGGTAAACACAGGCTTAATCAGGTGGTCACTGAGTTTGTTGGTTTGTCACAGTCTTCCAAGAGGCACAAGTCTGACTTGCCAGAGACTTGGAAGTACATATTTTTTTGGGGTTTTTTTTTTCATCTATTGTTACATCTTCCTTCATAGCCCAACCTCAAATGTCAGTGCACTCCATAGCAGGGCACATGGCATGCTTTGATTTCTTGGCCCATTTATACATGTACAGTCGACCTTTCATGAGGGATCTCGACTGGCCTCCACAGTGGCAACTCCCCCTGATGCCTCCTCTACATAAGTAATGCGTCTTATCATGCACATATCTACTGACCCCTATCACGCTCAGAGGCACTGATACAGATCGAGTGACACTGGATGCATACCAGAAAATGCTCAAATTCATACCAGGTCTCAAGGAACAGATGGAATGGACCCAGATAAATGACCTGTCAGGAATTGACAAACTGGCTATATTGGTAGGCATTCGATATCTCTGGGTGTAATATCTTGCTTATCCTCCTGTTAGCTGGACTGAGCAGCAAGCAGAGGTTGCTTGGACAATTGTGGATCTCTTTACAAGAATGC
>Ga0307512_10007505_pt1 | contig 10799 bp, 7 predicted proteins | sample 14_EM_MG_FD_200267 | JGI IMG/M metagenome (GOLD analysis project Ga0307512, IMG submission 200267) | Populus trichocarpa ectomycorrhiza microbial communities from riparian zone in the Pacific Northwest, United States - 14_EM | ecosystem: Host-associated > Plants > Roots > Unclassified | place... | reverse complement strand
CGGTAGACGCCCGGTGGCACCTCGGCGAGGATCTCCCGGCGTACGGCGCGCAGCACCGCGGTGACCGCGACGGCGGCGATCACCAGCCAGACACCGAGTTGCAGGACCGTACGCCGGCGGCGGGCCGAGACGGCCAGCGCCGCGATGAGCAGGACCGCCGCGCCAGCCACCGACAGGACCAGAGCACGCTTGGCGCCGGCGACGGCTCGCTGCACCGCCCACAGTCGCCCGGAGTCGTAGACGGCGAACTGCGCGAAGTTCGCCGGGAGGGAGACCCCGAGTGCGTCCTGCACGCGGAGGCGAAGGTCGTCGGGGATCGCTCCGCTGCTCAGGTCCGGCAGGCTCAGCTGCTTGCCGAACAGCGTCGGCAGCTGCGCGCTGAGCGCGCGCAGGACCTGGTTGATCAGCGGAAGCAGGTCGATGTCGACCCGGTCCCGCCGGGCCAGGACGACGTCGCTGGTGCCCTCGATCACGGCGAGTGCCCGCTGATGCGCGCGCCGGTTCAGCTCGATCCAGAGGCCCTGGAAGCGGTCGCTGCGCACGATGTCCTCGACGGTGCCGCGGACAGCTTCGCGTAACTGGCCGGCCAGCGGCACCGCGACGAAGGCGGCCTGCTGCGGCAGCACCGTGCGCAGCCGCTGTTCGACGTCGAGCAGCTGGAAGACCTCGGTCGTGGCGTATTGCGAAACCGCGGCGGCCACCTGCGGGTCGCGGGGCAGCGGCGTCACCGCGGCGACCCAGCGATCGGTGTTCAGCGCGGTGCGCGCCGCCCAGACACCGACGACACAGGTCACGAGGGCCAAGGCGGCCGCGACGACGAGTATCGCGGCCGCGACCCGCCGGAGGGTCGCGGCCACGGCGGCACGCCTACCCCGCGAGTCCAGCCGGGCCCGCAGGCCGGCCAGTTCCGCTCGCAGCCGCGCGATCTCCTCGGCGTCCCGCGGCGGCTCCGGACTCCCGTCCGCTGCTGCCACGGGAGACGAACTCGTCGGGATGGTCATGGCTGGGCCTCCTAGGCTCTCCCGACCGTGACGAATGCGCCGCCGTGGGCGCCTCACCCGGGTGTGATGAACGCGGCGCCGGCCGGAGACGACCAAGCCGGACCCAGGCGTGGTTTCACTCGTGCGGAGTGAGGCCGGCCCGCGCACCGCGTGGATGACTGATTCCAGACGCCGGACGCGGGCGCAAATGCCGCGGCGCGGCGGTCGCGACTACCGGAAGGACACACAAGATCATGACAACTCTGGTCGCCATCGGGTATCCCGACGAGACGACGGCGACGTCCGCGTCTCTGGAGGCGAGCCGGCTGGCCAAGGACCTGGTCCTGCAGCCCGACGCGATCGCGGTCATCATCCGCGACCGCGAGGGAAAGTTCCACGTGACCACCAACCACCACGCCGTCGGCGGCGGCGCCACCTGGGGGATGTTCTGGGGCATGCTCTTCGGCCTGCTGTTCTTCATTCCCGTCCTGGGAATGGCGGTCGGCGCCGGCCTCGGCGCGCTGATGGGCAAGTTGACCAAGAACGCCCTCGACAAGGACTTCCGGGATCAGGTCCGGGACATGCTCGAGCCGGGCACCTCGGCGCTCTTCCTCGTGATCGAGGCGGCGACCCCGGACAAGGCGGTGGACGCGCTGAGCCGCTACGGCGGGAAGGTGCTCAAGTCGTCGCTCTCCAAGGACGCCGAAGCCGAACTGCAGGAGGCGCTGCACGGCGGCGACGCGGCGCAGCAGGAGGCCGACCTCACCTGAGCACCGGCCCTGCTCCGGTGCCGCCCGCCTCGGCGGGCGGCACCGGTTTTCCGGCCGCGGCTTTTCCGGCCCGTGCGAAAAGTCCGGCCGGCAGCCGTAAGTTATCCGATCTGGACGATGCGCCGCCGAAACCCGTGTACGAGGTTGAACCAGGGCCGCACCACATGGGACAGGGGGTTCGGCGTGACCGTTGAGCTGACCAGGTATGCGCCGATACTGGCATCGAAGTTCGTTCCTGCCGGGGCGCCACCGTTCTGGGTGGCCCGGCCCGGCCTGGTGGCCCGGATCGCGGCCGGGGCACGCGGGCCCATCACCCTGGTGACGGGGCCGGCGGGCAGCGGAAAGACCCAGCTCGTGGCGTCCTGGGCGGCGTCTCGGGCAGTGGACGATCCGGTCGTCTGGGTCACCCTGGAGAGCGAGGACGATCAAGCGTCGACCTTCTGGACGTACGTGATCGAGGCGCTCCGGCGGGCCGATCCGTCGTGCCCCGACCTCGCCGCGCTGGTCCCGTCCGAGACTGTCGAGCGATCCGTGCTCACCCGGCTCACCGCCGTGCTGTGCGGCCGGCCCCGGCCCGTGCTGCTCGTGCTCGACGGCGTCTCCCAGCTGACCGGCCAGCAGTGGGCGACCGATCTGGAGTTCGTGCTCCGGCACGCGGGCCAGTGGCTTCGGCTGGTCCTGGTCGGTCGCTGGGACCCGCCGTTGCCGCTGCACCGGTACCGCCTGGCGGGTGACCTCAGCGAGATCCGCAGCGCGGACCTGGCGTTCACCGCCGTGGAGGCGGCACACCTGCTGGCGATGCACGGCGTCACCCTCGGCGATCGGGTCCTGCGCGCGCTCCTGGAGCACACCGAGGGCTGGGCGGCGGGACTGCGGCTGTGCGCGAGCGCCTTGCAGGGCCGGGCGGACCCGGAACGGATGGTCGCCACCCTGTCCGGCGGCGACCGGACGATCGCGGAGTACTTCATCGGTGAAGTCCTGCGGACCCAGCCGCCGGAGGCACGCCGGTTTCTCCTGGAGACCAGCATCCTGGACAGCTTCAACCCGGAGCTCGCCGAGGCCGTCACGCGGCGGACCGACGCCCGGCGGATGCTGGCGCGGTTCACCCGGGAGAACGCATTCATCCAGCCGGTCGGTGCGGGCGCCGTCCGGTACCACCGGCTCTTCGGCGAACTGCTGCGCGCCCAGCTGGGCTGGGAGGAACCCGATGAGCTGCCACTGCTGCACCTGCGCGCCGCCGCGTGGCTGGCGCAGCAGGGCGCGATCGTCGAGGCCGCGAGCCACGCGGCGGCGTCGGGCGGGTGGAACGAGGCCGCGGCGCTCGTTGTCCGGGAGTACGCCGTGGGACAGCTGCTGATCGACGGGATCCGCGGCCGCCTGGGCGGCGTCTTCCGCGCCCTGCCGGACGGGGCCGATTCGAGCGAGGCGTGGATCGTGCGGGCCGCTCTCGCGGTCGCCGACGGCCAGGCCGACCTCGCCGCCGGTCACCTGGCCAGAGTGGACCAGCTGCTGGGCGAGGACCTCGTCGGCTGCGCCGACTCGCTGCGGCTGGCCCGGCTGCTGGTCGCGGTCCAGCCGGCGCTGGCGGCCGGCCCCGGCCCGGCCGCCGAGGCGATCCGGGAGGCCGAGACGTTGCTGGCGCTGGCACCGTCCGAACGCGTCGCCCGCCATCCGGAGCTGCAGGTGCTGCTGCTGGCGGCGAAGGGGGCCGTGCAGAGCATGTCCGGTGCCGTCGAGGCGGCGGCGGTCAGCCTCGCCGAGGCGATAGCGGCCGCCGGTGCCGGCTGCGAGCCGGTCAAGATTGAGTCGATGGGCCGGCTGGCGCTGATCGAGGCGTATCGCGGACGCCTGAGCCGAGCCGACGCACTCGCGCGTCAGGCGCTCGAGCTCGGCGAACAGCACGGGCTGGAGTCGGAGCGCCGTCCGGTGACCGCGCATCTGGCGTTGGCCTGGGTCGATGTCGAACGCTACGACGTCGAGGCGGCTGATCGTCACCTGCGGGCCGCGCGGCCACGCTGCCGACCGGGCGCCGACGGCGCGGCGGTCGCTGCGTACGCCATCGTCAAGAGCCGCCGCCTGCAGACGCGCGGCGAGTTGCGCGGGGCGATGAACGCCTTGCGTGCAGCGGATCCGCCCGAGCCCGCGACGCCGGCCTGGCTGGCTCGGGAGACCGTCCTCGCCCAGGCGCGGATGCTGATCACGACGGGAAACCTGGAGCGGGCGGGCGCGGTCCTTCGCCGGCTCGCCGATCCGGGTGGCCCGGACATCGCCGTCGTGCGGGCAGCGCTGCTACTGGCCGCCGGCGAGCCGGACCGGGCCGGCGAGATCGTCCGGGTCGTCGCCGACCTCGCCCAGGTGAGCACGCCGGTCGCGATCGATGCCTGGTTGCTGCTGGCCATGTGCGCGGCCGGCGCGGACGATGTCGAGGGGGCCCGGGAGGCGCTGCGCCGGGCGTTGCGGGCCGCGGCTCCGGAGGCACTGCGGCGTACGCTGCATCAGGCTTGGACGCAGTTGCGCCGGGTCCTGCGCGAGGACGACGAGCTGATCGTTCAATACCAGGCGCTCGGCGCGGGTGCCGGGCCTTCGGCGCGTGAGCTCGCCGTGCGCGACAGCGACCCGATCCTGGTCGAGTCGCTCAGCCGGCGAGAGCTCGAGGTGCTGCGCGGCATGGCGGCGATGCTGCCCACCGAGGAGATCGCCGCGTCGTTGTTCGTCTCGATCAACACCGTCAAGACCCACGTCCGCAGCATCCTGCGCAAGCTCTCCGCGGCACGTCGCAACGAAGCGGTACGCCGGGCGCGCTCGCTCGACCTCATCTGAGCGCGACATGGTCGCTCCTTCGCCGGGGGTGATGTCCGGCCGCGCGCCGGCGCGTTTGCTCGTCATGGGCGTGCCCGGGTGGACGGGCGGCCGGAGGAGGGCATCATGACGGAGACATCTGCCGCGACCAGCTCGTGGCGGGAGACGCTGGCCGGCGAGCGTACGCTGCCGTTCCCTTGGTGGGCCTGGCTGATCACCGGAGTTGTCAGCCTGGCCTTCGGCACCGCCGTACTCGTCTGGCCCGATCTGACGCTGCGGATCATGGCGATCCTCGCCGGGCTCTGGCTGCTGACCACCGGGCTCGCCCGGATCCTGGGCGCCTTCCTGCCCACCGCGGGTGGCCTCGCACCGCGGGTGCTGTCCGGCGTCGTCGGCATCGTGATCCTGGTCGCCGGCCTGATCTGCCTGCGTGAGCTCGCCACCCGGCTGGCGGTCCTCGCCCTGATCTTCTCCGTCACCTGGATCCTCGGCGGCGTGACCGCCGTGATCCTCGGGCTGCAGCACCACGGCTCCGTGCGATTCATCCTGATCGCGGGCGGAGTGCTGTCGCTGATCGCCGGCACCGTACTCGTCTTCGCCCCCGGCCTCTCGCTTGCCACGCTCGTGCTACTGACCGGCGTGAGCAGCCTGGCGGTCGGCGCGGGCGAGGTGGTGATGGCGTTCGCGCTCCGCACGGTTCGCCAGGCTCAGGCGTAGCCAAGTCGATCCGCAGTGCCGCTTCCGGTGTCCGGTGGCGGCACTGCGCGACGTCAAAACTGCGCGACGTCAAAGATGGGCAGCGAGGGGAATGGTCGCCTCGGTCAGGGACCGGACGAATCCCTTCGGGCTGCTCGAGCCGGTCCACATCCGGCGCTGCCGCTCCGCGCCAGTGCCGTTGCGCCGCAGCCGGTTCAGCCCGGCGTGGACCTCGTCGACCGCGTCCGTGGCCGGCAGATACGGTGTGATCTTGGCGAGCAGCCGAGCCACGGCGCCAGCCGCTGCCGCCGCCGGGTCGGCCGGGCCGCTGTGCCGGATCCGCACCTGGCCGTGCGCCGCGGTCAGCAGCTGCGCGTCGATCAGCGCGGCCGGCGTCGGTATCGCCTTGAGCCGGCGGCGTACGTCGTCCACCAGGCTGGCCACGAGCGCCCGCACCACGCCGGCGTAGAACACCGTGTCCTGGACGTCCAGGCAGGTGTCGCCGACCCTGATCTCGATCGTCGGGTAGCGCGCCGAGAGCCGGGCCAGGAAATAGACTCCCGCCGTGTCGAGAGCCGCCCCCGACACGATCAGCGACCGCACGACCCGGTCGTAGCGCTCCGCGCTCGCCCAGGCCCCCGGCGGCCGGAACGTCGGCCAGTGCAGCTGGGTCTGGTAGCGGAAGCTGGCCCAGCCCGTGTCGAGCGCGCCGGCGAACGGGGAGTTGACGGTCAGCGCCAGCAACGCCGGCAGCCAGGGCCGGAGCCGGGCGAGCACGGCGACGGCCAGCTCCCGGTCCGGCATGCCGATGTGTACGTGGCATGCGCAGGCTCCACCGGCCGAAGTGGCGCCCGGGTAGCGGCGCGCCAGCTCGCGATGGCGTTCCTCGTCGCTCGCCGCGCCCAACGGCCCGCCGGCCAGCGGCGCCGCACCCACAGCGACCAGGCGCGCGCCGGCCTGTTCGGCGGCGTCGGCCGCGATGAGCCGGAGCCTGACCAGGTCGCGACGCAGCTCGTCGAGGCGGGTGCAGACCGTGGTCGTCGTCTCCACCTGATACGTCATGTATTCCGGTTTGATCCGCTCCGCCAGGCCGGCCAGCCGCACCACGCGGGACGCCACCGGCGCCACCGAGCCGTCGTCCGCCAGCAGCAGGAACTCCTCTTCCACGCCCATGGTGAGCACTCGCCGGGGCCCCCTCAATCGCCGAGTGTTTCTTGTGCGTACGCATCTTGCGGAACGCGCGGCGTGGCAACCTCATGCGCGCCGTCCGGCACCATCGGCCGGATCACGATGGTGCGCGCCACCTTGTCGTGCACGGCTTGGTGCCGCCGGTCGACCACTAGCCACAGTGCACCGATCGGGAAGCACACCAGCAGCACGCCGCGCAGGAGAGCGCCGAACCACCGCACCGGCCGGCCGTCGGTCCGCACCACCCGCAGGCCGAGCAGGGCCATGCCGGGCGTCCGTCCGGCGAGCAGCCAGAAGACCGCACAGTAGACCGCCATCGCCGCCGGCAGGACGAGGACGTACGCGGATGCCGCCGTGATAGCGAGATCGCGAGCGTACGCACCGGCCATCGCCGCGACGACGAGGATGATCGCGACGGCGCCGGAGACGAAGAACATGACCACCATCGTGTCGAGCACGTACGCGATCGACCGGCTCACCAGGCCGGCGTATTCGCGGCGGGCCGGCGCGGTCACTGCGGTTCGCTCGGTGGCGGCGCCGGCGGACCCTGGTGGAGCACCCGCGAGGTCAGGCGGTCGACGTTGCCGTCGCCGGCTGCCGCGCCGGAGCGGACGCGACTGACGACCTCGTCGACCATGGTGGTGCGCTGGCTTCGGACCAGCGAGCGGATCCGCTCGGGCTCCCGCTCGAGCATGTCGACGATGTCATCCAGGACTGCGCCGACCACCGGCCGCAGCACCCGTTCCAGCTGGGCGTCCACGACCTGCTCGAGCACTGGCGAGGTCGCGACCGCGGCGACCGCGGCGTCCAGTCCCGCTGCTAGCAGCCCGCGTCCGCGCGCCCGTTCGGCCGCGCCGCGATCGGCGAGTTCGGTGATTCGCCGGCGTACACCGGTCGCGCCGGCCACGGCCCGGTCGGAGACCGCGCGGCGGCGTCGCGACACGACGGACCGGAGCGCGGCGAACACGTGCAGCGTCGCCTCCTCCGTCTCGGCCGCGGTGCCCACCGCGAGGTCTCCCCACCGGCCAAGCTGACCGGCTATCCGGCCGGCCGTCGTAGGGCCGGCCTCTTCGGCGGATTCGGGCCGGACGGAGTTCTCCTCGTGATTGCCCATCGTTACGCTCCCAACGACATTCGCTCGTTCACGCGGGAACCGCGGCGGTCGCCGCTTGCGGTGCGCCCCGCTGGCCGCGCCGGCGCAGTACGGCCTTGCGCAGCTCGGTCACGACGACGACGGCCAGGCCGGCGGCGACGCAGATCAGCCACTGCGTCAGGTTCAGGTGCTCGGTGTGCAGGATCCGTTGCAGCAGGCCGAGTTCGGTGCCGGCCACGATGGCCGCGACCGACATGCCGCTGGCCAGCACGAACCGGCGGTCGTCGAGGGTGTCCCGGCTGAACACCGAGCGGACGTCGGAGCGGACCGTGAACGAGAAGACGAGGCTGAGGATCGAGAAGGCGGTCAGGCACATGGTGCGGCCGACGTCGACGCCGTACTCGCGGTCGCCCCACCAGAGCACGGCCAGGGTGGCGGCCGCGATGACCAGGCCGACGACGCTCAGCCAGCTCAGCGCCCGCCCGGTCAGCAGAGGCTCGTCGGAGCGGCGCGGCCGGCGGCTCATGACGTCCGGATCGGCTTTGCCGTAGCCGAGCCCGACGGCCTGGAAGACCTGGGTGGTGAAGTTGACCCAGAGAGTCTGCAACGGCAGCAACGGAACCCCGGCGGCGATGTTGAAGATGCTCGCGCTCAGGAACATGACGATCATCCCGACCAGCGAACCCATCTGGAAGAAGATGTACTTCTTCAGGTTGTCGTAGAGATTGCGGCCCAGGCGTACGGCCTTGACGATCGTGGCGAAGTCGTCGTCGGTGAGGATCATCGCGGCCGCTTCCTTGCTGACCTCGGTGCCGGTGATCCCCATCGCGATGCCGATGTCGGCCTTCTTCAGCGCCGGGGCGTCGTTCACGCCGTCCCCGGTCATCGCGACGATGTGGCCCTTGCGCTTGAGCACCTCCACGAGGCGCACCTTGTGCTCCGGCGTGACCCGGGCGATCACGCCGATGTCGTCGATCTCCCGGTCGGCCTGAGCGTCGTCCATCGCGGCGAACTCGGCGCCGGTGATGGCCCGGCCGCGGATGCCGAGCTTGGTCGCGATCGCCGCGGCGGTGACCGCGTGGTCGCCGGTGATCATGCGGACCTGGATGCCGGCCGCGTGCGCCTCGGCGATGGCGGCCTGCGCCTGCGGCCGGGCCGGGTCCACGATGCCGACCAGGGCGAGCAGGGTGAGCCCGTCGAGCAACGGCAGCAGGTCGGCGCCGGCGTCGAACCCGGCCGGGTCGAAGTCCTTGCACCCGGTCGCCATCACCCGCAGGCCCTGCTCGGCGAGCCGGTCGTTCTCGGCCAGATAGCGGGCCCGGAAGTCGGCGTCGGCCGGCACCGGGCTCAGGTCCGGGCCGGGCACCAGGCCGGCCCGGGCCAGCAACTGGTCCGGCGCGCCCTTGACGAAGCAGCGGATCACCGGGCGCCCGTCGGCACCCGTCATCAGGTGGAAGGTCGCCATCATCTTGTACGCGGCGTCGAACGGCAGCTCGGCGATCCGCGGATACCGCTCCCGGGTCGCCACGGCGTCCAGCCCGCCCTTCTCGGCCAGCACCACCAGGGCGCCCTCGGTGGGATCGCCGATCAACTTGCCGTCGCTGACCACCGCGTCGGCGGCCAGCGCCATCGGCAGCAGGAACTGCTCCAGGCTGACGTCCGGCTCCCCGGCGACCCGCTTGATCCGGCCCTCGATGCCGTAGCCGTTGCCGGACACCGTGTACCGCCGGCCGGGAACGGTCAGCTCGACGGCGGTCATCTGGTTCAACGTCAGCGTGCCGGTCTTGTCGGAGTTGATGGCCGAGGTCGAGCCCAGGGTCTCGGTCGAGCGCAGCCGTTTGACGATCGCGTTGGACTTGGCGAGCATCTGGGTGCCGAGCGACAGAATGGTCGTCACCACCGCGGGCAGCCCGGTCGGGATGGCCGAAACGGCGAACGCGATGGCGGCGGTGAACACCACGGTGAAGGAGTTGCCGCGGGAGAGGTTGAGCAAGATCGAGGCGAGCAGGGCGACCCCGGCGATGATCAGGATCTGGTTGGTCAGCTTCGCGAGCTGGCGGGTCAGGGGAGTCTCGGTCTCCTTCTCGCCTTGCAGCATGCCGGAGATGTGACCCACCTCGGTGGTCATCCCGGTCGCCGTGATCAGGAGTTCGCCGGTGCCCCGGGTGACGTTGGTGTTCATGTACGCCATGTCGGCCCGGTCGCCGAGGTCGACGTCGGCGGAGGCGACGGGCTCGACGTTCTTGGCGACCGGCAGGCTCTCCCCGGTCAGCGCGGACTCGTCGATCTCCAGCGTGGCCGCCCGCAGCAGCCGGCCGTCCGCCGGGATGAGGTCGCCGGCCTCGATCTCCACCACGTCACCCGGCACGAGCTGCTCGGCCGGCAACTGCACCAGGCGCCCGTCCCGGCGTACGCGGGCATTGACGATCATCATCTTCTGTAGCGCGCCGATCGCGGCCGCGGCCTTGCCCTCCTGATGCAGGCCGAGCGCGGCGTTGAGCAGGGTGAGCATGATCAGCATCAGCCCGGTCCCGTACTGCTTGATCGGGTAGAGGCTGCCCAGCCCGGCGAGCAGGAGCACGATCTGCATGGGGTCGGCGTACTGCCGCACGAACGGTCGCCACCACGGTTCCTTGCGGCCTTCGGTGAACTTGTTGGGGCCGTACTCCTGCCGACGGCTCTCGGCCTCCGCGGTGCTCAGGCCCTGCTGCCGGTCGACGTGTTCGATCTCGAGCGCTTCGAGGACGGACAGCGCGTGGAAGGCGGGCAGCGCCGCGCCGGTCGCGGAGGTCATGGTTGCCATCGGGAACTCCTTGTCGTCGTCCGCCTCCTGCCCTGCCGGGCGGGAGCGGGTGTAGCCGGCGCTCCGGAACCGGCTACACCCCTGCGGCGCGCCTCAGCGGCGGCGCCGGTCGACCCGCCGTGCCGCCCTCCGGATTCCGAACATCGCCGGACCTCCCGCGGATCACTGCGGTCGGGTCCGCACCGCGGCTGCGAGGTGCCGACCCGCTGCGGCGATCGAATCGTGCGGCGGTGGCCGGCACCTCATCCGGCATGGATGAACGGCCACTGGCCAGGATCAGTGCAGCACTGCCTTGAGCGCGATCAGGGCCGCGCCGAAAGCGCCGGCAACCATCGTGGACACCAGGCGCTCGGTAACGGTCAGCCGACCATGCCCGCCGATCCGCCAGCCGGACAGACAAAGCAGCAGGGTGCTGCAGATCAGCGAGGCGATCTCGGCGGTGACGAGCGGCGCGCCCGACAACCGGGCGA
>Ga0307512_10007504_pt1 | contig 10799 bp, 9 predicted proteins | sample 14_EM_MG_FD_200267 | JGI IMG/M metagenome (GOLD analysis project Ga0307512, IMG submission 200267) | Populus trichocarpa ectomycorrhiza microbial communities from riparian zone in the Pacific Northwest, United States - 14_EM | ecosystem: Host-associated > Plants > Roots > Unclassified | place... | reverse complement strand
CCCAGGACGCCCACACGCGTCCTTTTGATGCGTGGATATGGGACCAGGAAACCGCTGCCGTCATTCTCGCAATCTACCGCCTGCTCCGTTCCCTCTTTCGTTCTCCCCCTTGTCCCGGGAACCCTTGCCCGCCCCGTCCGTCCGTGCCATCTCGCCTCTGTTTACAAGTTCCTTGTTTGTTTGTCCGTTTCCAAACTTCCTTCCCCCAAGCCATCCCAAGCCATCTCCCTCTCCCCCCTTTTTTTCCCTTTTTTTAATACCCATGGGTTCACCGTGTGTGCCTTCCATTTGCGTCGTTTCGCATCTTGGTGCCACCCGGCGGGTCCTTTGTTCTCCCGCTGTTTAGTTCGCCCTTGCTGCGATGGGCGCGGCGGCGGCGGCGTCGGTGGCATGGCGTTACTTGATGGAGCTTCCAATTGTTCGGGTTTTCAACGGTCTACTGGTTTTCTCTTGCCAGATGTGGAGCTTAGGGTCCGGCGTAACGCAACGCCTCGAGCCCGCCACCATGTACAGACTGTTGTCACGGACCAAACGGCACCAACGGCGGTCAACAGCGGTCCCACGCGACCTGCTGACCGTACTTCGCTTTCCTCATTCTCCGCCTCTCTCGCCATTCCCTTTTTGTTTTTGCTACTCCGATGACGTGGGGATCTTTCTAGTGGATCCCGGGAACTGAAAATGCATGCCCCTCCCCCCTTCTTAACTTCCGCGAGGGAAAAACAAGCACAGTTTCGCATTTTTTTTCGGTCTATTCTTTGCTTCTTACCCAATCCCCTTCTGGGTCGTGGCCCATGATCGCATTCCTCCTTGCCTTGCTTCTTTCTAACCTACAGACCCTTTCCCTTTTTGCGAAAACTGTACCTGACGTCCTTTTTCTTGGCCCCTACGTGTTCTGTAGTATCCTGTGTGCCGCCCAGCCTGGGTCGACTTTGTGCCGAACCAGACGATTGGCCGCAGCGCGGCACCCCCTGCATATGGCGAATACCCCTCGCTTTCGCCGCCGCCGCTCACAGCCCCTGCCGTGCTTTCCTACCTGAGCCTCGCGCCGCGCCCGTCGACGGGTCTGGATGCCCTCAAGCCCATGTCACCCCTCGTGCCTTCCTCCGTTGGCCCTCAGGTCCGCATGAGCTCTGAATGGGACTGCGAATGGGAGCGATGCAAGCGCCTCGCTGGCAACGACGCGCCGACGCCCGTGAGCCCTTCTGGCACGTTCAAGCCAGGCACCATGGAAGGCTTTTGGGAGGGTCTATTCACCGTAAGTTTCCTTCGCTTCGCTTCTCCCGTGTTTGTCGAGCACTGCTTACACGTGAAACCATCCCCATTGGGTAAACACACATAGTACACCGAATTCGCGGCGTACGCGGAATTACTGTCCGGCGCTCCTCCACCAACGCTGAACAAGAGCCTCGTTGCGCGGCACAATCAGACTTGGCGCTTGCACGAATACCACCTCTTGCTGCCCGAAGACCTAGGCGAGTCGGCCGATGCGGCTGAAGTGCTCGAGCACCCGCGATACAAGCCGCTGTCACCTGGGGACTTTTTGCGCGCGTACCTCCCACCTGGATTGGCCATCGAGCAAGACGACGAGAACGACGGCATACGGGTGCACGAGCCGGGCCGCGTGGCGGATACTTTCTATCACCGGTGTCCCGCGCCGGAGCAAATCACGGCAGAATATGCCAAGCGTATTCGCGAGATCCTGATCAAGGGTCAGGTGAGGGGGCAACGCATCAACCATCACGTCTTTTTTTCTCCTGTTTTTGGGTGGTTTCTAATACGATCTCTTATCTCTCACAGGGACATTCCTCGTGGGGCGAATTTGAACTCATTGGCCGTGTTCGCGCTGGCGATGGATTCGTGACGCTATCAAAGGAATATGTGAGTGAGCGTATTTTTCTGTCTGACTCGGTCCATCGCGACCGACCAAAAAAAACGCTTGTGCAATCTGATCTGATCTAAACCCGCAATGGTATTTCGATCCAGCTCGACGGCGACCGCGGTAAGTGGCTGTACCGGGGATACTTTGTTGGAGACGAATACGGAAGCTACACAGGGCGTTGGCGCGATACGCTAAGCCCAGCGGAGGTACTCGGCTACGAGGGATGCTTCTTCATGGGTCGCCGGCGGTTATGGTCTCCAAAAGGATCGGAGGGATCAAAGGGCCAAGCTGGCCAAGAAGAATGAGTCCGGGGCCTCGGATTGTAGACCGCACGGCGGCGGTTTTTTTAGGAAGAATAAGGAAATGTGGCACTTTTTCTCACTAGCACTTGTAGTACTTGTTCTCATTCTTCTTTCTTTTTTCAACTGCTGGGTTGGTCGGCGGCGGAGGGGATTGGAGATGGCCGCAGGTCCAGGGAGGGTTACTGGTAGTATGCTTTTCATGCTTGCATTTACAAACGCGATGGTGCATTCGGTATTCTTACATTTTTCGTCTGGTTTGAAGTCGCGTTCTTTTCTGTCCCATTCCCCCATCTCGTTTCAATCATAAACGGAATTCGCATAGTGACGGGTTTGTTCGTTGGCAAAGGCAGTCCGATTCTGATGTTTTTCAAATCGTTCTTTTTTTCTTCTGATTGCGCTCAGAGATGGGTGTCATAGTCGCCAGTAAGATTTGATTTGGTTAGTACCGTTGCTCCGTGACTAGGATGCTGCATTTGGGCGAGTTGTGGGTGCTAGAACACTTGTGTATGTATATGGGCACGGAGAAGATGACGGTGTGGAGGTGTTCTAGCCAGCGCGGCCATTCGAAGAAGCGTCCGCTACAAGGTTCAACTTGATGATGCAAGAACCCACCGAAGCATCCCCAGTCCGATGATGTAATTATCAAAGAAGTGGGGGTGGGTTGGAAAAGCCGAGTGCTCGGTGTTTTTATTGCTGTCACTTGCGTACACAGTAGTGTTGCTACTGCGGTGTAATAATACGAAGCCACGAGAAACAAATGCGAAAAAGAAATAAAGACGATCATCAGTCAAAATCAATCAATCCATCAGTCAACCATTTGTTGGTGGCGCAGAGCCAGTGGCCTACAGCAAGCAAGCTAGAAACGTTCCAATCCGGTTGCACCCCCTTTTTATTGTTTTTGGTCCAAATGAAGGCAAAAAGGGGGACAGCTGGACGGCGCTGGTTTGTCGTGGTTGACATGCCGCAGCCTCATTACATATCCACGAAGAAAGGGGGTGAGAGAGGGGCGAGAGAACCATTAGCAACGGGCGACATCCCCGGACGTTATTTACTTGTAACGGTAATAGGAATAGTAAAGGTGTCGTACGGGATCGTGCTTGAAGACAAAAAGCTCGCAACTGCTGTATTGTTTGTGCCATGATCACGGCCAGGGCCGCGCGCTGGAGTGCCAGTGTCACCGATGCCTCTGGGGGATATCTGGCCCTCCATTGTCAGGCCCTGGGCGTTGGCTACGCCCGACTCGGAGCGTTGTTGTTGACATTGTATAGCATAACATCCTACAGTACGGTGTACTTTGCGGACGTAGCGGGCGGCCTCCTTCTACCCCTTTTATAATTAGTCCAAATTCGAGAAATTCGGTTGTTATTGTTACGATCGTGAGTTGCGAGGATTGGGTGGGAGTGCGGCGAGGAGGGGATGACAAGCGTGAGAATGGTCCAGGTCCAGGACGCGTCCAAAGTTATTTTTATCCACTCTTAACACCGACCGCCAAAAAGCCTGAGAAGGGCCGCGCCGCTTTGCTGGGTAGTCTCTAGACACTCCACCTGTAAGTTATGTACAATGTCTTCTGCGCTGTACGATATACGATGCGATTCGATTCGACACGGCTGAGTTCAGAAGTGTCGAGGGAACGCCCTCCTCTTTCTCAATTTAGATCACAGCTGCTATTCAGCGATGGGAGCATCGTATCAAACAGCCCTCGGACATGCTCCACTCCGTCACTCAGCGGCTCAGCGCTCAACGCTCAATACCCCTCTCGAAGCCCCTCAGCAGTCCCCTTTCCATACCATACTTTTCCACCCCTCACCCCTCAACATCAGCTGGCTCGCTCGTGTCGTCCTTCAACCTCAACCTCAACCTCAACACAACCACAAGGCGACGCAAGTGACGCAACCTCAACTCGACGATGTCACTACCTCGCTTTAAACGCGAATCCAACGCCGCCAGCGCCAACGCCACTGGGGCCGCCTCTCGTACCACTGCCAGTGCTGCCAGTGGTCCTAGCGCAGCGTCTTCTTCTTCGCGGGGCAGCAGCAGCGACAACAACGACAACGACAACAACCTGTGGTCGCCGAGGCCGTACTCCAACTGCTCGACGGTGTCAATCCCAGACAGTTGCTTCTGGACGCAGGACTTTATGCTCGGCGCGGGCATGGTCGTCATCCAGCCGTCCTCGGGCAAGGTCGTCGTCGTGAACAACACCGCGCGCCGCAAATGGTTCCTCCCCCGCGGCCGCAAAGATATCGGCGAATCGCTCGAGCAGTGCGCGTTGCGCGAGGCCTACGAGGAGGTACGTTACTGCCCCCCTATCCCGCCCGCTCGCCTTTCCTCCCTCCCTTTCTCTCCCGCGTCACTTTATGCTTGCGTGCGACATGAGGTGCGATGGACGCGGTAGAGCGAACGTGTCGCAGGGGGTTGACCAAACCCGAGTCCCGCCCCGAAAAGAATGTAATAACGAAGGGAGGGGGGAAGGGGCGGGAGACGTAAAACGCATAAGCATTGCTCAGTTACTTTTGCCCCCGCCCTCCTCTTTTTTCCTTTTTTTTGGGTGCCTCTTCTGTTAGACGGGGTTTCGAGTCGAGTTTTTGCCCCTGTATCTCCCTTTGCGTGCACCCGCACCGCCAAATCGGCCGAACTTGAAGCGCGAGCCCACGATCTCGGAGCCTGTCTTCATCACCACGGATGACTTTGGGCCTTATCGTCGTCGCAGAAATAACGTCGATCCGGGCGGGGAATACATCACCTTTTACTATGCCGGCCAGATCCCCGCCGATGCGGTGCGTCTTTGCGTCCTTTCAATTACCCATTCATAATATATCTGTTTCCCCCTTCATTGCATGTATGATATGTGCATGTACCCCCTGCTGCGTCTTGCTTTTGCTCAAATGAATAGGTCCGTGAAGAAGCGACGGGCATGCCGGACGAAAAGCACTACGTTGGCACGCTGCTCGAGCTTGACGAGGCTCTAAAATGTCTCCCGCGGATGGAGGCGCACATCACGCAGATCGCTTATTGGCATTGGCGGCGCACCGTCGAGATTGAGGAGTAGCGGTTGAGCACCGCCGCTGAGGCGGAGGCGAATGGTCATGGTGACCATGATGACTACTCCCATCGTCATCATCGCGCATCGGCTGGAGGGGTCGATATTTGATCGTGTGTGAGCGAGACAACTTGAGGATCGAGATGGAAAGAAGAAATAATGAGATATACGACTCGGAGTGTCGTCCACTGTTCATGGTCTTACCTTTGTTTTAATGTCTTGTATTCTTGCCCTGCTTTCCTGAGTGTTGCAATAGCTTCTCACTTCTGTACTCGCTCGTTCTTTCGGATTCAGTAACTGTGTCATAAAGATAGGTTTTCTTTGGTTGTATAACACCTTGTGCTTTCTGTCTTACGCCTCTACTCTGTAACTCACGCGTACTCACGCTGTACCACTCGATCTTACTGCCTTATGCCCGGTCCATGGTCCAACTCCAAAAACTCGCGTACCCCTCCTTTCGGCGTCGGCGAAAAGGACTGACATTCCGAACTGCACCTTGTTCACAGATGCACAACTCGACCGATCGACTAACATTAAATGGTCGCTCTCCCGCTCTGCGACCCCTGACGATCAGAAAACAGACAACGTTTCGAGGACAGTTTTTTCCAATTGCACACCCCGAGGGCCAGAGGAGTGCAAATTGTGGAGCAGAGGGATATATTAATAGCGAGCGAACGGTAGATGATCAGTTGGCCGGTATCTCATATACCATAAACCCAGCGCAGTATAGTACAGTACAAGTGCTAATACTGTAAGAGTTCACGGGCATGCTGGCGTGCGTGCCCTTCACCCCCTTTACTGGCAGCTCGTGATCTAATCGACATACTGTATTCTGTTTGAGTCCTAGTCTCCTACATCTAAGATTAAAAACCGATGACGTGCACCGGACATACACGGCGACGAGTCCAGTCCTGCATGCACTTGCCTGCTGCTGCGCGGGCGGCGCGCGCACTGGCACGATGATAGAGAAGGCACGTTGTAATTCCATCCAGCACGAGGGATTTGTGCCATCTTGCAGCCTCGCGCTTGAAGTTCTGTACGTACAACAGTTACGAACGTATCATAAGTTACCCTATACAGAACAGTACCGTGTCTCGCGACTTCGCGAACGACCCCTTGCTGCGCACTGAGCTTCGCGCGGACTCGGAGGCGCTCGAGCCTCGAAGCGCCGATAATTCAATTTATGATCGGCTCTGGCCCCCACACCATACACGGACAGGTGCGGCTTACCACCGCAACGTTGCAATTCTCGTCGACTCTGGAGTCTGTTTGTCTGTTTGCCCCTCCTCCTAACTCACCACCGCGAGGCCTACAACCCGTGCGTTCTGATCTGATCTATCGCAAATTGAAATCCGACGATTTGCATGCACACCTGAATTGCGTTGTAGAAGTGCCAGAATGTTCTCGAGAGAAAGAGAGAGAAGAGAAAAAGAGAAATTTCGTGCAAGTGTACGTGTGTTTGTGCGTGTGTGCTTGCATGTGCGCGCGGCGGCGGAGAGAGAAAAATGTTGTGCGTGTGTCTAAGAGCAGGCCCGAATGGAAAATCCGGGTGTAACAAAATAAAATAAATAAAATGCGGAAACGGACCGTGCTGCCTCGCTTCCGTTCGTTTCACGTCCGGGACCTCGCAACCAGCCTGTCAAATGGCACGCCTAGAGCCTGAGGAGCGGAACCGAGCGAGTTTTGCATCCCCGGAGATGTAACGTAAGCATTACGATTCTCCAGCTACTGCAAATGGTCTTCGGGCTTCTGGGAGAGAATGCTGCCAGCCGTCCTTGGGCGAATTCGAGAATCATGAAACAAGGTTTGTCGCTACCGTACCAAAAAATCAATCCCAACAAAAACAAATCAGAGTTTGCGTTTCCTGGAAGTTGCGTGATGGAATGTAAGGCTAGAACGTCCGGAGCATGAACGAACACGGAGCAATGGGTGGCAGGTGTCATCTTGTACCTTCCCGATCGTAATGACGAAAGTGAGGGAAGAAGGGAAGAATCACTGAGACTAGGGTATGTTCCTGAAAACAATATTCACGGGCTGTAGACGGACAGGGGAGAAGGGGAGAGATAGAGAGACAAAAGTAGACGCGGCCTGGAACCTGGAGGCGTGGTCTGAGTTAGATGGTATCTCGCATGTGTACTTCTGCAAAAGGGAAGGTGCCGTTTCCGCATCATTCTAAAGATAACTGAAACAAAATGGCTCTGCTTACCGTACGATACATCGGCGGCAGAGAGGACTTAATGTACAAACGTGCATGTGTTTGGGCGGCGCACTCAGCCATTTTCAATGTCCCGGCGGTACATACACCGGTGTTTCGATATGGATCCGTTGCAGTCGCCGCCGCCATTACCGCATTTTTGACTCACGTGGACTGAGTGTTCTTTTGCCTCCATGCCAAAGGGTCCGCTAGGCTCCATGACCTCCAAGAACGCAGAATAGCGTGATATTTCTTCGAGGAGTTCATAGAAATGGGTTCTGCACCTCTCGTGGGCGAAAGGAAAGGTGGCGCGCATGTGAAAGAGTTGCTCTCGTACCAGTGCGTAGTCTGTCGAAAACGTGAGTATTGCCATGTCGAGTAAATCACGATCGGGTGATGACGGAGATGAGTACCACGCCTACGATCATTCAGGTTTGTATCCGGTATCTGTTGGATCCCAACACGGTTGAATAGGGGCTACATGAGAGGAACTTCGGATGGACCTTATTCTTCAGACACGTTCGTCAAAACACATGGCAGATAACGGGAAGCAGTAGGTGAAATTTCCGAGATCGGGGTCACGAGTGGCTTGTCTGCGCGTCCGAGGGTCGTTCTTGCTGACGCTAGTTCCTTCTCAGTCGATGACGCCGCAGCAGTCATTCTATAGGGAAGCCCGGGAATGCGATGACTTGGGTGGTTCATCATGATTTTGCCTGCGGACGCGCCATAAACCCTTCTGTAGAAGGAGGTTGGGTAAAAGCAGGTCTGTTTAGACACCAGTGATGTTATGAGTGATAGCCGAAAGTAGGGTGACAACCCCGGGCGTAGACGATCTACCATAAGGAAACGATATCGGCAACGTCTATTGTTTCACGACCTCAGCGGACTCGGAAGCCTGAGGATGGGACGGACAGGTTTATGACCCGTAATTGCTGATTCCCACGCCTCAGCGGTCAAAGTCAAGTATGGCAACAATGACCGAGATGGGGGCGTTGAAGTAGTGCACCATTGCAGAGGTGTTCGGGGACATATCACCGCTAACTACTTCTGCGATAACCGGTAGACCTTTGGGGACCTATCCAATGAGTGATGTGTGATTTTAGGTTCTGGGGTATGTGTTACCTGTACAACCCACCCAGTAGGTGGCAACTACCCCCGCCGTGCTAGGGCAATAATGTCAAAAAACTTGAAATATTGTCTGTCTGGCTAACTTCAGGCACCGTCTGTATCCACTGGCAGTACGCGTATGAGCAGGCTATGGGATTATTCAACAATGGCGGGAAAACAGACTGCAGTCACTGGGCTCTCTCGGTCCAGAAAAGTTGTCATAACTGGGCCAAAAGGCGGGGGCTTTGAGATCAATCAACACAAAACTATATGTCTGAAACAAAGTATGTGGGTTTCACCTCCCTGCACGGAAATAAGACGGACTTACAAACATCGGCGTCGCTGATTGGATGGAGCTAGGAGTCAATATGACCTGGATGCCATCAGTCTGCCTTGAGCTTCTTTGTTCTAAGAAAAGGCTCATACAATGTCTTAAGCTTCGAGTACAGGTCGCTTGAGGAACTCCTGGATGTAACGACGAACTGCAACAGGAAAAATGAAACTGAGGCGAGACAAGACGTTGACAGGACATGGCCGTGACAGAATGACCCCGATCCGACGCGTAAATAACGCGATACAGCCCACTGCTTAATCGCTGTTTCATGACCTCACTCCCCGTCATTGGCACTCCCTGCCGCCATCGTTTTAGGGCTCCAGCAAGACGGCGAATAGGAACAAAAAAAAATAAGGGGCCCTGTTACTACTGCCAGTGTGCGTTTGACTGCGTTACTACATACCATACGTTTGTCACATAACCAAATTGGGAGTTATCCATACAGGTGTAAGGAATCCTCGAGCAGCATTGTCCGAGGCTGCACCACCACACCATAAAGGATCAATGCCATCATCGTGGGCGCCGCTCGTGGATGACGGCGGAGACCATGGTTGGCCCCGCCGAGTTCATCCGTCGGTGGCGCCAGTGTCTGGTGGGGCGTGCACGATCATTTTTTGATGTAACTTAACTTGTTAGCAAGGTGCCACGATGACAATTTCCTTGAACGCGGTGGACAACAGAAAGAAATCCGGTCTTGTCTGGCTACCTTGATTGGCAACCACGGGAAATGTCGCGAACACCGCCGTGGAGTGCGTGGCTGAACCTCAATGAGAATGACCACCTGATATCTGGACGACGTCAACGAGCTATTCTTAAGCTCGTTGGAGAAAATCGCCTTACTAGCGCTTTGGGGTTGGTGGATATTGTACTAGCTAGGTGGTTGCCTTGCGGCGGCGCTTCGGTGATGGGCTCGGGCCGTCAACGCCGGCCATATCGATCATCCCTTTAATATTCCCATTCCTATTTGTGGCATATCGTAACGCTGCATGCGCCTGCCACCTGCACTGGAACTTGAAGATGTTAGGGTACAACATCAAGCAGACAAGACCGGAGCCTGCTCTGTGCGTAGGGCGCGAGGTGGGATGTGCTTGGTGCCAGGGCCAGGCGAACGGATCGAATGGTCGGTTTTGCCCTTCGGTAACATATGAAGAAACATATGGCATATGCATATGGTTGATTACCAGTTGGTAATCGAGTGTGCTGCGGAGAGCCCCCATCAAAGTTTATCTGTGCGCCAGAAGTTACGTGAATTAAAAGTGAATCGTGGTAAGGATTAAGAGTTTATGGCGAACTAACGGCTTTGGGTCGTAAGTACGGATATCGGTCTTGGAGGGCGTTTTGATAGACCGTCGTTAGGATTCAAGCAGGTAAAAGGACGATCCGCTAATGGGTGTTACCTCTGTGTTCCAGCAGCCGGCTTCCAACTATGGCTAATGTATCGTAATCACGAGTCAGTTTTGGGGCGAGACACGACTGGCAAGTCTTTGGGGGTGAGACGGAAGGCCCTGTTACAGAAACAACACTAGATCTGTGCCAAGATGATATGCATATTGTATAGATCATCAAGCTCTTTGCAGTTTAGAAGGCGCACAAGTCAGCAGCCTGCAGGTCAGCTGGTGGAAGGAAGAACGGCGTATGTCCCGGGCATGCGGAACCCACCTTGCCAACTGCCAAGGTCGGAAAGCCGTCAATGATGAACCCATGGAAATGGAAGCCATACGACCCAGACAACGCCATAAGCATAAATTAGGTGAGCGTCAAGTGGATTATTGCGCCGCGAGGCTGATAGATACGGCAGAGAGCGGGGCGGCGTTGAAGGGAACACGGCATCAGTGCGACTCGGACATCAATTACTTGCACACGAATACGAGTAAAGGAGATAACATGACCAAGAAGCGGAGACGAAGACCCTGCATCATCCCCTCGCTGTCCGCCGACCACGG
>Ga0307512_10007503_pt1 | contig 10800 bp, 4 predicted proteins | sample 14_EM_MG_FD_200267 | JGI IMG/M metagenome (GOLD analysis project Ga0307512, IMG submission 200267) | Populus trichocarpa ectomycorrhiza microbial communities from riparian zone in the Pacific Northwest, United States - 14_EM | ecosystem: Host-associated > Plants > Roots > Unclassified | place... | reverse complement strand
ACTTCTAGAAGGACCAAAATGCGAAGGATGGGTCGATGTAGCCGACAGATGGCTTCGCCACATTGTAGAAGATCCCAGTATGATTCCACATCGATCCAACACCTGGAAAGAACTTGAGAAGTGCTTTAAAGAAGCCTTCTCTGACTATGCTGAACGTGAAAGAGCCCAAGATGAACTCAAGAAACTCAAAATGAAGAATGACAATCTTGATGAGTATCTTGCCACCTTCGAAACCCAAGCACTACATGCTGATATAGACATGAATGACCACACAAATCTTCGAACTTTCACCCTTGGTCTCCCACGATCACTTGCCGATGCTTGCATCAAAATGGAAAATCCCAAGACCTATGAACAATGGAGGGCCACAGTTCAACGTCAGCAGAAGATCTACTTAAAAACTAAGTCGCTTCATTCTGAATATGGAACTTTCAACAATCGTACTCAAGGACAAGGACAAAGGCAAACTTCTGGATGGGTCTGGCGTCGCCCTGGAGGCAACAACCCCGGATCCAACAATCAGAACTGGCGTGGACCAGGAAATCGCGCACCTCCTTGACCACGTCTTCCCCCTTGAGATGACAACGCTATGGATACTTCCACTGTCATCCGCAAGGCTACAAATGACAAAGAACGTGAGGAATACCGAAAGACAGGTTGATGCTTCGAATGTGGAAAGCAAGGCCACCTAGTCCGCGACTGTCCCAATAAGAAGACATGCGCTTGAACAACTTGCACTGTTCAAATTGAAAACGACGATAAATCAGTTATTTCCGAAACTCCCTCCCCATCTACGTCTCTTGCTGCGCAAGTAGCATGTTTGTCTGAAGAAGATCGATGCGCCTTCATGGATGAAATGCGCTCTCTCGGAGAAGATATGGATTTTCAGGCCGCCTGAGTATTACGGCTCTTGCTTGGGCAGTTCTCAATAATTCTGGTTCTATGTACATAGCTCGAAAACATGCAATACAAGTTCCCTTTCAGCTACAAACCAGAAGAAAACAAGTCGATCGAAAAGCACTCCTTGACAGTAGTGCAACAGAATGTTTTATCCACCCTCACACAGTAAAACAACTCAAACTGGCCACATGAACATTACCTAAAGCATGAAAGGTTCAAAATGTGGATGGGACTGACAACAAAGCCGGACAAATCCTAGAAGCGGTAGACCTAACGGTCAATAATAATGGAGAACAAGCACTCTATGCCTTCTACATCACAGACATTAGCCAAGACAACTTTATTCTTGGCTACCCCTTCCTTGAAGCCTCAAACCCAAATGTAGATTGGTGAAATGGTCACATTGATGGCTTTACCACAATCTCAACAGCTAAAGCCAATAACTGGTGACCTATTCTTAAAGGAACTAGATGAATTGAATCCACACCTATCTGGGTAAAGTCTATACCAGGATGGGAAGAAGGCGATGAAATCTGGTTACAAACTAGAATTGCTAAAACTACTGTTGCCTCACAATTAGCCCAAGACGCTGCCAATAAAAAGAAGCGTACTTGGCAAGAAATCGTCCCAGAATGATACCATTGACATGGAAAAGTCTTTTTGGAAGAAGCCTCCAAATGCTTTCCAGATCATCAACCTTGGGACCATGCAATTGAACTTACAGAAGATGCTCCTACATCGATCAATTGCAGAGTCTATCCGCTATCCCCCAAAGAAAAAGAAGAACAACAAGAATTTCTCTCTCAAAACCTACGTCTACAAAGAATTCATCGCTCCAAATCACCTTATGCAAGCGGATTCTTCCTTATCCAAAAGAAAGATGGCAAGTTTCACCCAGTTCAAGATTACCGAAATTTGAACAAATGGTCAATTCCCAACAAATACCCACTGCCATTAATTTCAGAACTTATCTACAACCTTGCAGAGAAACGCCTCTTTTCAAAGTTCGACATTTGATGGGGATACAACAACATTCGCATTAAAGAAGGCAACGAATACAAAGCTGCCTTTAAAACTAGCAAAGGACTTTTCGAACCAACGGTTATGTTCTTTGGACTAACCAACTCCCCAGCTACCTTTCAAACAATGATGGACAACATCTTCCAAGATGAAATCGCTCAAGGATGGCTCTGCATCTATATGGATGACATGATCATTGCCACTGAAAATGACAAGACACTCCACAAACTTCGTGTCAATCACATTCTGGACAAACTTGAGAAATTCGACCTATTCCTCAAACCAGAAAAGTGTAAATTCCACCAACGAGAAGTCAAATATCTTGGAGTACTTATCAGAAATGGAACCGTCAAGATGGACCCTATCAAAGTTCAAGGCATTGCCAACTGGCCAACACCTCTAACCATCAAAGATGTGCGAAGCTTCTTAGGATTTTGTAATTTCTATAGAGCATTCATCAAGAATTTCTCTGACATTGCCTGCCCATTGAATGACTTGACACGCAAAAACGAACAATTTATTTGGACAGATGAATGCAATAATGCCTTCCTAGAACTTAAAAGAGCATGCAGCAACTACCCAGTACTTCACACCCCAGACTGGACCAAACAGTTTGTTATGGAAACTGATGCATCTGGCTATGCCCTTGGAGTAGTCATCGCCCAAGAATTTGAAGACAGCATTCACCTGATTGCCTTTCACTCCAGAAGTCTTCTTCCTGCAGAAAAGAACTATGATGCACATGACAAAGAACTCACTGGTGTAATCTTTGGATTCAAATGTGGTCGCCCACTATTTCTTGGAGCTACACATGCAATTTGCATTTGCACCGATCACAAAAACTTACAGTATTTCCGCGATCCACACAAGATCACAGGACGACAAGCCAGATGGATAGAATTCCTACAAGACTTTGACTACACCCTTGAACACATCCCTGGATCAACAAACACCGTTGCTGATTTGTTGTCGCAAAGAAAAGACCTTAACAAGGGGGTAAATACCGACAAACCACATGTTCTTCTCCCCGACCACCTCTTCATGCCAACAAACACCACACATGTCAACAAAATTTTCCTCAAAGACAACTCAGATTTGAGACAAGACATCCTTCAAACTCTCCACAATTCCCCTGCAGCTGGACACCCTGGCATATCAAACACTTGGGAACTAGTTCAAGAACAATACAAGAGACCCAGACTCAGAGAATTTGTGGAACAATACGTTAAAGGATGTGCCCATTGTCAAGAATCCAAGACTAATGTACACCGCTCAAAAGCACCCTTACAACGTTTTGATACACCTGTCAAAGAAGGCCCATTTCAATACGTATCAATGGACCTGATTACGGACCTTCCCAAGTCACAAGGTTACGATTCCATTCTTACAATCGTTGATCAAGGCTGTTCTAAAGCAGCTAAATTCATCCCGTGCACGAAAACGATCGATGGAACAGGTGTAGCACTCAAGTATCTGAAACATCTTGTACCTTGGTTTGGACTTCCCAAAAGGATTATCTCAGACCATGATCCCCGATTCACCTCTGCATTTGCGAAAGAAATGTGCAAAGCACTTGGAATTCAACAAAATCTTTCCACAGCTTTCCACCCTCGTACTGATGGACAAACGGAACGCATGAACGCTTGGATTGAGCAATATTTATGACCTTGGACATCTGGAAAACCTTCCGCCTGGAGTCAATTACTGCCAGTCGCCGAATTTGCTCATAACTCTTGGAAACACGATGTGGCTTGCCGATCACCTCATGAACTTCTGATTGGAATCAAACCACAGGTGATTCTGAAACATCTAGAATCTTCTACCCCTGCTGCAGAGACATATTTATGCCTCCTGGATGAAGCTAGACAATCAGCTCAAAAACTTCTCCAACACATACAAAACCGCAAGGACAACAAGAAACTAATGGAAATTAAAGAAGGAGACCAAGTTTGGCTCGAAGGTCGCAACCTCACTATCACCAGCAATCATAAACTCTTCCCAAAACAATATGGACCCTTCAAAGTTTCACAAAAAATCAGTCCCATGGCCATGCAACTAGCACTTCCTCCATCGATGAAAATTCACAACGTGTTTCACACAGACCTCCTCCTTCCATATAAGGAAACGGAGCAATATGGCATGCCTTTTACACAACCACCTCCGATCATCAATAGCGAAGAAGAATACGAAATTGAGAACATTCTAGATGCACGGCACTACGGCAGAAGATGAAAACTTCAGTACCTTGTGCATTGGAAGGGTTATCCACACTCTGACGACTCCTGGATTGATCACAAGGACCTACACGCCCCAGATGCATTGGCAGACTTCATGTTAACAAACTCCGCTACGGCTGGACGACCTACAGTATAAAGAGACCACTAAAAATCTCTCAAATGATTCTCATCCTCACTTCACACTGGCTTTCTTCACACCAACCTCCCCAGCCTACTGCCCCCTTTGCGTTCACCACTTAACTACACCGTTCGCCCTATACATACCACATGACTGCCCAACCTTTCCAACAATGTCCCGCTCATCCTCCCCCATCTTCATTCCTTCCCACTCTTCTTCGCCCATGAATAGCGCTGGCAACACCCCATACATTGTAACCTCCCCTCCTCTGGATAGCCCCACTAGCGACAAACTGGCGCTCCCTCACAAACAAATGATCAAGCACGTTGCTTGCCTCCTTAACATTGAGGAAGGAGAAGTCCGCCATCATTTCCCTAGTGTCCGCTCCCTCCTTCCCATTGATAGATCCCCTCCTGTTCCCACCTCTGTTCTTACCCCTGACACACTTATGATGGCCCACCTCAGCATGACGTTTTATGATATCGATGACTACAAAGGCACTCATGCCTCCCCAAATTCAGGCTATCCCAGGACTGAACTAACCGACTACACTGACCCGAACTACCCGAACATTCCCCCTGCTGCCAGTCCCGAGCCACTTCCTGTTCCTCCCCCTCATTTCCATGATAGCATATCGATCACGCCCCCAAGCACATCTGCAACCAACTCCACATACACCTTGCCCATTATTCCCACCTTCATTGAAGACGTTCCATCCTGTTCCCCTTCCCCCATTTCTCCTATGGCCATGATCTTGTACCAACAGGCCGAAGTCAAAACATTGAAAGCTAAAGTGATGGACGCTGATGCAGAGGGATGCACCCCTAGTCCCACCAGCCCTCAACTGGGAGTATATCCTGGCCCCGGCTGGAAGGACAACTTCGACGCTGTTGGTACGCATCACTTCTTCGTCATTCCTGACAGTGACAAGGACGTCATTGCCCCCTTCATCTCCTACGACCTCCATACAACCTTCCCTGAGCTCCTTGCCACCAACAGACGTGGTTGTACCATCCACTCTCATCCCCTTCACGCCCGCTCTGTCAGACAACACCACACTGCCATTTCCCCAAAAGACAAGCTCCTGCTAACTCAAGGAGCACAATTCACCGACTTGGTGGATTGGGCCTTAAAGGCCAAGGACGATGCCACACTGCAAGGTGAAGTCCAGTACTTCCGCGCCCACCATTCCAAAGCCTGCCAGATCGCCCACCGCATTGGAGCTTTGAAAGAGTCCCTTCAAAACCAACGCCTGGCCATGTATCAGAGTTCGGACCGCCTCGCCGCTGCTAACGCTATAGCTTGCATTTGCCGTTGCATTGACCGCGATATGCACAAGGCCCCCTACTTCAAAGGCAAGAGAGGCCGTCGGGCTCAAGTCGCTATGCGCGATCAAGCCATTCATGCATGGGGCAAGGACAACGGCAAGATGTGTGACTGGTGCAGAAGAACAGGCCACAACATTGAAGACTGTTACTGTCTCAGGTACTGCCGTCATTGCTCACGCCACAGCCACAACGGTACAGACTGTCTCCGCCCCCATGACTTTTGCAATGAGTTTGAAGATTGCAAAGTTTACCCTTCTCACCCTAACTTCGAGTGCGGTCACTGTGCTGCCGTTGACGATGACGTTGACGTCTAAAGGACATTAACAAGGGGGTAATGTCACGGACTGCCTCCCATTACCTAATCTTTTCCTTCCTTTCTTGTACTTGACTCCGGACCACTTCTCCCTTCGATTACATAACTTACCTATGGATGATTCTCGCGTTTTCTAGAGACTTCCATAAGGTTCCATAACCTTCTGTCTACTTCTATCGCTTTCCATGACTTTCTCCTACCTTCCAGTAGCTTCCATGCCTCTTGTATATATACTGTACCTCTTAGTATAGAACGAGTCTTTAAGCTTGTTCTATTCATGCAATACAGGCTATTGTATCAACTCTCTTGAACACATGCAGCTTCTCTCAGAAAGAACCTCCTTTGCGATAGTCGACTTAGTCGCTATTCGCTTCTCATCTCTAAACGTCTTTGAGATCATGTGTCATATCTTGCTCGATTCCAAGTCACGTCAACTTGTGTAATCTTCACTCACTTTCAGATAAGTCACGTGACGTATCACGTGATCTTCTTTGACTCTCCTATAAAGTCACGTGATGTCTCACATGACCGATCCCGATGCCTGACACCCAACACCCGCCTTTCCTCTTTGAAACACCGACACAACTACCACATTAGGACGACTTCCTCTTTGGGAAATACCCTTGTCAGAAAGCTCCAGAACCAAGACGATTGAAAGACACGGTGACCTGACCGTGACAGGAAATGGCGGACACAGTGGATGTGGTGGATGTGGCAGACACAGTGGGTGCAGTGGATGTGGTGGATGCAGGGGGCATGGCGGACGTGGCAGATATGGTGGACGTGGCAGACATGTTGGATGTGGCAGAGCAGTCCAGGGGTGCCTGGGGATTTAGGAAAAGATCATAGATCAATGTGTAGTCACATAGCATCGAAAAAATATAAGGTTTTTCTGACGAAAATTGGTGCAATATGATTCATTTGGCAAAGTATCATACATCATCAGATAACAACAATATTTGTGCGAATGCTTGGCTTCCAGTGATGCTATCCGATCATACTTTGGTAAGCCGCATCATGTTGAACTACTGTATGTCACATAGCATCAACACATTTCTCGCTGGGTGTGTGAAGAGGCGTTCGTCATTGGGGCTGTCCTACATGGGGTGGTGTCACAGACTGCCCCTCTTCTTACCTAATCTTCTCCTTCCTTTCTCATACTTGACTCCGGGCCGCTCTTCCCATACTTACCTAATTTACCTATGGACTGTTCTTGCGTTTTCTAGAGACTTCCATATACTTCTATGACCTTCCATTGCCTTCTTGAGTCTTCTATCGCCTTCTACAACATTCCAGTAGCTTCCATGTCTCTTGTGTATATATACTACTTTGAGTAGCATAGAACGAGTTCCCTAAGCTTGTTCTATTCGTGCAATACAGGATATTGTATCAACTCTTCTGAACGCGTGCAGCTTCCTCCTGAAAGAACCCTCTTTGCGATAGTTGACTAGGTCACTATTCGCCTCTCATCTCTAAACATCTTCGAGATCACGTGTTGTATCTTGCTCGATTCCAAGTCGCGTTGACTTGTGCAATCTTCACTCGCTTCCAGACAAGTCATGTGACATATCACGTGATCTTATCGCCTCTCTGACTAATCACGTGACGTCTCACATGATTGATCCCAACACCTGACACCCGCCTTTCCTCTTTGGAACACTGACATGATTACCGCATTAGGATGACTTCCTAATTGAGACATCGGGTCGACTTCCTATTTGGGAAATACCCCTGTCTGAAAACTCCAGAACCAAGATGACTGAAAGACACAGTGACCTGACTGTGACATTAGAACGAGCTTCCTTTCAAAATGACTTCGACTCCCAGAGACGTGAAAGGGAAAAGCCAATCCAAGGATTGGCGCATTCGCTACCTGCCAGAAACTGACGACATTACCCCAGAAGCATTGAGCAACCTCAAATGCCCATTTGACACAATCCCTGAACCTAAAGACAGCATACCTGCTGAATTTACCGAAAACGTATGACACTTACTCAGCAGTCAAGAAACTGGAGCACCCTACACAGGCTACTATGCTAGACTTAACAACGCACTAGTGTCTGTCAGTAACATCTATGGCGTATGGTTCGAAGTACGTGTCCGAGGGAACAAATTCAAATGCTTTCGACTGGCTCAAAGCGAACTCAGACTCAAAAACCACCCACTCCCAGGCATAAACTTCATCTCACTCAAACAAAGTGGAGAACCCTCTCAACCACCATCTTGAGCTGAAGGACCGTCCCAACCTCAAACTACACTGTTTGAGGAAGCCATAAAAGCGGCTACAGAAGTAGTTCAAAGAGAACAAAAAGAAAGACCTCTGACGCCATTTGATGATCCTTCTAGCGACGAAGAAGAAGAAGAAGACTACAGACCAAAGTACAAAGATGTCTTTGGATCCTTTGGGATGCGATCATCCCAAACAGCATGCAACAAACCCCCTTGCCGACCTTGCAGCACAGGGGATGACCCCTTTTCTCTCGAAAATCTTCCTAAAGATGATAAGGAAGATAAGGCACACCAACTTGAAGGTATTCACCCCGATAAGTTCAATGGAGATCGCTCCCAAACCACAAGATTCTTGGCCACTTTCAATCGATTCATGCTCATGAACTACAGGGCTGACATCGCAAAGGACCCAATCATGCACAGCATCTACTTCCTCTCACTCTTGGAAGGACCAAAATGCGAAGGATGGGTCGATGCAGCTGACAGATGGCTTCGCCATGTTGTAGAAGACCCCAGCATGATCCCACGTCAATCCAATGCCTGGCTCAAACTCAAAAAGCGTTTTAAGGAAGCCTTTTCTGACTATGCTGAGCATGAAAGAGCCCAAGATGAACTAAAGAAACTCAAGATGAAGAATGACAATCTTGACGAATACCTTGCCGCCTTCAAAACCCAAGCACTACATGCTGACATAGACATGAATGACCACATGAATCTTCGAACTTTCGCCCTCAGTCTTCCATGATCACTTGCTGATGCTTGCATCAAAATGGAAAACCCCGAAACCTATGAACAATGGAGGGCTACAGTTCAACGCCAACAGAAGATTTACTTGAAAACCAAGTCGCTTCACTCTGAGTATGGAACGTTCAATAACCATACCCAAGGACAGGGACAAAGACAAACTTCTGGATGGGTCTGGCGTCACCCTGGAGGCAATAACCCCAGATCCAACAACCAGAATTGGTGCGGACCAGGAAATCGCGCACCTCCTTGACTACGTCTTCCTCCCCAAGATGACAATGCTATGGACACTTCCGCTGTCATTCGCAAAGCTATGAACGACAAAGAACGCGAGGAGTACCGAAAGATGGGCTGATGCTTCGAATGTGGGAAGCAAGGCCACCTAGTTCGCGATTGTCCTAACAAAAAGACATGCGCCCGCACAACTCATACTGTCCAAATTGAAGATGACGAGAAACCAACTACTTCCGAACCTTCCCCATCTACGTCTCTCGCTGCGCGAGTAGCACGTCTGTCAGAAGAAGATCAATGCGCCTTCATGGATGAAATGTGTTCTCTTGGAGAAGACATGGATTTTCAGGCCACCTGAGTATTACGGCTCTTGCTTGGGCAGTTCTCAATAATTCTGGTTCTATGTATATAGCTCAAAAACATGCAATACAAGTCCCATTTCAGCTACAAACCAGAAAGAAACGAGTCGATCAAAAAGCACTTCTTGATAGCGGTGCAACTGAATGTTTTATCCACCCTTGTGCAGTAAAACAACTCAAACTTACTATGCGAACACTACCCAAAGCACGAAAAGTTCAAAATGTAGATGGAACTAACAACAAAGCTGGACAAATCCTAGAAGCGGTAGACCTAATGGTTAATAATAATGGAGAACAAGCACTTCATGCCTTCTACGTCGCAGACATTGGACAAGACGACTTTATTCTGGGATATCCCTTCCTTGAGGCCTCTAACCCAGATATAGATTGGCGAAACGGCCGTATAGATGGTTTCACCACTATTTCAACAGCTAAAGCCAATAATTGGCGACCTATCCTCAAAGGAACTAGACAAGTTGAATCTATACCTATCTGGGTAAAGTCTATACCTGGATGGGAAGAAGGCGATGAAATCTGGCTTCAAACAAGAATCGCTAAAACTACTGTCGCCTCACAATTAGCTCAAGACGCTGCTGACAAGAAAAAGCACACTTGGCAAGAAATTGTCCCTGAGCGATACCATCAACATGGGAAAGTCTTCTCAGAAGAAGCCTCTGAACGCTTCCCAGACCGTCAACCTTGGGACCATGCAATTGAACTAACAGAAGACGCTCCCACATCGATTAACTGTAGGGTTTACCCATTGTCCCCCAAAGAAAAGAAAGAACAATGCGAATTTCTCTCTCAAAACCTGCGTTTACAAAGGATTTGTCGCTCCAAATCACCCTATGCAAGTGGATTCTTTCTCATTCAAAAGAAAGATGGCAAATTTCGTCCAGTTCAAGACTATCGAAATCTAAACAAATGGATGATTCCCAATAAATACCCCTTGCCATTAATTTCGGAACTCATCTACAACCTAGCAGAGAAACGTCTTTTCTCGAAATTCGATATTCAGTGGGGATACAACAACATCCACATTAAAGAAGGCGACGAATACAAAGCTGCCTTCAAAACTAGCGAAGGACTTTTTGAGCCAACAGTTATGTTCTTTGGATTAACCAACTCCCCAGCCACTTTTCAAACAATGATGGACGATATCTTTCAAGATGAAATCGCTCAAGGATGGCTTCGTATCTACATGGACGACATGATCATCGCCACAGAAGATGATGAAGTACTTCATGAACTTCGCATCAATCACATCCTAGACAAACTTGAGAAATTCGATCTGTTCCTCAAACCAGAAAAGTGTAAATTC
>Ga0307512_10007502_pt1 | contig 10802 bp, 10 predicted proteins | sample 14_EM_MG_FD_200267 | JGI IMG/M metagenome (GOLD analysis project Ga0307512, IMG submission 200267) | Populus trichocarpa ectomycorrhiza microbial communities from riparian zone in the Pacific Northwest, United States - 14_EM | ecosystem: Host-associated > Plants > Roots > Unclassified | place... | reverse complement strand
AGCGTAGCAAGAGGGGGGAGTGTTGCATATATGGTTTATCTCCTGTCGTATGGCTTCAGTTGGGCTGATGCATAATCTCTCTAAGATGATGGTCATTCCATGCTCAGCTGGAGATGCCACTCAGCTGGAGATGCCAGCTGAGTGCGCATGCATGAGTACAAGACATACAAAGACATACTCCGACTACCGCGTATATAAGTCCATGAATGTACCTGTACTTTAGAATACAATCAAGCTTCTCTAGCATCACTATTTCAACAGCTGTTAATGCTTCTGCGGAGGCTTTACTTTGACTTCTCGTAACATGACTCCCTATTGGCGGAGCTGGAGCTGGAACTGCTGCTGCTGGTGGTACCTGGCTTCATTTCTTCATTGCTGCTGCCGAGCTCCAGGCAGTCTGATCCTTTCTAAGGAGGCGCCGGCTGTGGGTGATGTTTTCTGCATCTGCTGCCAAACCCTGGGCAGTCTGATCCTCTTGGCGGAGGCGCCTGCTGTGGGAGTTTTCTGCTTTCTCGTCAGGAACTTCACACATGTGCGATGTGGATCTCTTACCTAACTGGGTAGGTTGTCAGTCTTCTCTTCAGTGAGGGTGACCTCCGTTATGCATTTCCTTGATATAGTCCTCGTCTTCTGGTAGTCCAAACATATCGGTATCGCTCTCATTGCGATCATGCAGGCATGATTTGTGTGAATTTCCCTTCTCATCAAAGATGGCGTCTGATTGGGCTTTCACTTTCTGGAATTCAGGATCCCACATCTTCCAAAACATTTTTGGGTTCTGTGTATAGCCTATGATCTTGTAGGGCTTTGATCTCTGGCGGAAGTTGCTTCAGTGAAGGACTTCCGGGATTAGTCTGCTGTCATAACATCAGCATCGGCGTTGGTTGTCGAGAGAACCTTGATACAATCTCTTGTCACCGTCGGCATCATGCAAAAGTATTCAACCTACATGCAGCATCTCGTAGGGTGTTTCATATGGTGCTTGATTGCCATCACGGTCATTTCATTTGAGGCCTTCATTTGGTGATCTCCGACGGAGATAGACTGTGGTATTGATTGCTTCTCCCCTGAACTCAACTGGAGATACAGAGTGCATTGTCATCGCCCGGGCCTGTTCAGTGATTGAACGGATCATGCGTTCGGCAACACCATTCTTACTGTGAGTATTATTAGCAACGGGTTCAGACAACCTGCCAGCGGTCCAGCTTGGGACCACAAAAAGGTTTCGGTTCGGTTCCAGAACCGTCCAAAAACCCGACACCCTGCCTCTTGGCAGCCAGAACCCGGACCCATACCAATCAACCCACGGGTTTTGCTGGGTTTGCCTAGACCCATTGGTTCCAATCTCCGGTTCTGTGTTTCGGGTTTTTCTATTAATGGTCGCATTTAGATATCCTACTGCTAAATCGCAAAATATTGACTTTGGTACATCATTGTCCTTTTCGAGTGAATCGGCTGCCTTTATAACTGACAACAAGGGAGACACGCTTCCTGCCCCATCCTGAACATGGTAGTCAACGGAGTGTCAATGATTTTTGCTCTCGCATCGGGGATAATCTTGGTGGCAATTGGATGCAGACAATCATAGATGAGGTATTGGCAGTATTTCAACACACAATAGAAAGTGACATGCTCGCTGCCCCTTTCTGAAAATGAATGTGAAAGGAGCATCAACGATTTTCAGTTCTATAAGACAGGTTATTGAAGAATGATTTGGTCTATGTTATACATAAGTAGTGTTAGCAACAGTTCCATATTTGGAACTGGCTGGTTGTATAGGTCAGCGTGGCAACGGCCTTACCACATCAAAAATCGACGATTTTTTCTGCGAACTGCTCAAATAAGTCTACCAATATTAATCTGACAATTTAGAGCTTGGTATGTGAAATATGCAGCTTTGCGTGGCGCATCTTTTGGCCGTCTCCGATTTTCGATATCTTGAAAACTCAGCAAGCGGTGGCCCAAAAACATCGTTTTTGGGCCAAAAATGACTGTATTTTTGAAGCTGCTTGCTGAGTTTTAAAGATATTGAACATCGGAGACCGCCAAAAGATGCGCCATGCAATGCCGCATATTTCACTTACCAAGCTGTAAATATTTTAATCAATATTGGTGGACTTAATTGAGGGAATCATTTGGCAAAAACCGGAACCGAACCGGCCCATTCCGGGTTTTCTTGGATCTGCTATTGGAGACACGGTCCAAAAATGGATTCGTTGCTAACACTATACATAAGGGTTGTATTGGCCACCTTTATAGGCCAAAGAAAAAGCGACACACTCCCTGCCCGATCTTGAAAATGACCGTCAATGGAGTGTCCAAGATTTTTCGTCTTGTATCTCAGGTAATTGAACAGTGATTTGTTCTTTGTTATGCATATGCGTAGTATTGGCCGCCTTGAAAGGCCAAAGTGACAGTGATACGCTCCCTGCCTGATCTTGAAAATGAGCGTCAATGGAGTGTCAACCATTTTTGGCCTTGCATGATGCTTAATCAAAGCGCAAGATGGCCATTAATGGCTGTATATGGAGTTTTGACTGGTTTTATAGGCTAAAACATTCAGAACAACTGAGTTCCAGCATTGAAAACAAATTGAGTTGTGATTTTCCGGGAGGCTGTCGCGGGACCAGATCTTGCTTATCAGCCTATACAGGCTGCCAAAACGTCATTTATAGATGTCTGCGATCATTGACCACCAAGAATACCCAAGATTCCAGAACAACATACATTGTCGCTCTGTTGACGCTCATTGTCAAGATGGGGCAGTGAGAGTGTTGCATTCTCTTTTGCTTATAAAGGTAGCTAATATGATGATTATAGATAACAATGACTAGTTCACATTTTAATAACCTGACTTACATTATGAAAAATCATTGACGCTCCGTTGACACTCATTTTGCCACAGGTGTATCCACATTATGAAACTGTTCACTTTGGCATAGAATATTAATCGCTGTGTTTTCGCAGTCGTTCTATCCTCTTCATGTGCGGTATCATTTATCACTACATTGTTCTTTAATTGTGCATATGAATATATCCTTTAAAATATACTTCAAAGTGTCCACTAAGTGTAGATAATGACAATACTCAAAACTCCCATTCCTTTCAATCAATTCTCATCAGCATTCTCAGATCCGCTCAAAAGGCTGCTGTCGTCTTCAAAATCAATGTCAGCGGTATTTCCACGCAGCAGATAGTGTACTCAGCGAATCTGGAAAAAAATCTTTATCAGGCTTGCAATCCTTGGCATATGCATTATGATTGAAAAATTGAGTGTTGTAATGCGGAGAATATATATACACACACCTGGATGGCATACCTTCTATTTCGTAACTTTCATTTGCGTGAGTGTCACCCGGTGGCGCAGGAGGCAGTCCTAGCAGGGGTCGCGTCCCAGGTGGAGGTCGCGTTCCGGGCCTAGGTCGCTTTCCGGGCCGAGGTTGCGTTCCGGGCCGAGTTTGCGATCCGGGCCGAGGTTGAGTTTCGGGCCGAGGTTGCGTTCTGGGCCGAGGTCTCGTTCCGGGCCGAGGTCGCGTTCCGGGCCGAGGTCATGTTCCGGGCCGAGGTCGCGTTCCAGTCAGTGGTTGCGTTCCAGGCGGAGGTCGCGTTCCGGTCGGAGGCTGCGTTCAGGGCGGAGGTGCCACCGGCTCTGGTGGAGGTGGAGCGGTTTTTTTGTACCTCCAGCGCGTCTGTGGATTCTTTGCTGTGCCATTTGGGCATGGAAAGCAGCCATCCGTGTGATTTTTATATACCATTGCCGGGTGTCTTTCTATCGCAATCTTCAGCTTGTTATGCCCAGAAAATACAACACCCTGCTTCTTCTCTTCTCGAACTTCGGCGCCAGGTTTCTTAGTCAGTTGTTGCGTTTCCTCTATTGCGGTGCGCCATAACCTCACTTTGGCCATTTTGGCCATATTCAAGGCAAGGCGCATGTTGGACAGTTCCTGCTGTACCTAACCTCCTTGCCTTGCCATAGTAGCAGACATGTTGAAAACCTACAAGAAATTAATTGCTGCTTCTAGAATGAAGATTCAGGTATTACCTCAACTATATATGACTCCGTAGCCTCCTCTAAGATCTTTAAAGCATGTTTTGTCCACTCCCACGCACCTTTATGACCAAATTCTTCCGCCAAAATCCGAGAGCTGATGACATCATGATGTTTGATTTCGTGGACTGTGTGGACAAATGCATTCTTGGACAATGGAGGTTTGCCATTGCGGGCCGGAATAAATTGGTCACAAAGCTCTCTACGTACCCCAGCTGTACATTATATTATTAGTTGACCGCCGTCTACATCTGTATGAAGATACTCACATCTGAATGCATTCTGCTTCCTATTATCGCTGGGTCCGGATGTACGTACTATGTTTCCCTGTGCGTGCTGGGCCATATTTTCAGTGGTTGCGATTGCAGCGTCACTGTGGACTAACTGGTGTCTGCGTTGCTGCTGTGTCTGAGCCAGGGGCGCGTTGGAAGAAGCACCCGTCATTCGGCTCAATTCGGATTCAATCACACCAGGCAGATGTGTTTGTTGAGCCATGACTTGTTTTCGTGGAAAAGGTGAGGAGGATGATAACCAAAAGTGGAAAGTCCTGAGGAATATATAGTAAGCTACAAGTCACAATGGAATGAATGACAGTCAACTTGCACATTCTACTCAAGTTTTATCCGGCTGGGTATAGCTGCAAGTTGCAGGTGATTCCAACAGTCCAGCGATTTGCAGTAAGTCGGTCCAATGATGTTTGTTTGTTTATTTGCAGGGATACATTAATGTGAACGACAGCTGAAATCATTAGTTTGATCAATATAAGAAGGAAATTCTTCCACGGAGAGGAGGTCTGGTGATGTTTGTCTCAACAAATTGGCGGGATCTTACACGAAGCACACACTAACTATGAAGTCATGATGTATGGTTAGCATAATAATTCCGAATGAAATGACGGTCAAAATGCAGATTTTGCTTTGTTCAAATTCGTCAAATGTATGAACCTTGACCTAAAAAACACAGCTTGCCTCCATGTGGTCCATATCTTGCAACATCCAACATCTTGCCCAGCAACAAGGTCAACACTCGATACAATAGTGAATGATCCAAAAATGGACTTTTCTCCACTTCTGGCGAGCAAATACGGCAAATCGACATAGTACTGCACACGTCGACGTCATCAAGCGAATGAGGGCAAGAGTAGTTTGGAGGAACAAAGGGTCCCAGCATTGGAAGCATTGCGCAGCTTACGATCTAAAAAGAAGCCTTCCGCGGAGAAAAGACCGGAGATGCACATTTTAAGCAATGAAGAGAAAGAGAAATGGATCGAGGATGATGTGGTGAGAGAGCCAGCTGTTGGAAGACAGCGAGTTCCAGACGCAGAGGCAGCGATTATGCATGATGTGAGTGATATGACTACGGCTGAAAGGATGGGGGCAACAACCAGAAAGCCCGAAACAAGGTTTGAAGAGATGCTGAATGCTATCGCAGACAGTCTGAGCGATCTTGCAAGTCCCGACAATGAGCAGGATAGGGAAGACCAGGAAGATGATGAAGACGATACAGTGCTCAGCAAGCTGAGTGATGATGATGATCCTGGCTGGGTGATGGGCACAATGTCTGAATCAGTACAGCACCATGTGGAGAGTTTTCGGCAGAAGCAGATGAGGCTTGACCAATCGATACAACCAGGATGGGGGGACGCAGCCAACTACTTGCGTGAGACAGATATGAAGTATGAGACTACCGAAATGAAGGTTCTGGTGGTTGTCAAGCCCCAAATAGACATGACCGCAGCCACACCACCCCCAACAACATTTGGACAGCCGATGCAGACTCTGGATATCGTCTGCAGACAATCGCAAATTCCGGCAGTGACTTCTCGACCAGGAAGTAGTCAAACGAGGCTCGGTTGTGAGTGACCACAGTTACACAAATTCTTACAGGTTGTTTCGGCCAATGGGGCCCCCGATTCTACACTGCTTCAGGATGCGAAGCCTGTTCAACCTGTAAGCGTTCACCCCTACATAGAGCATCCCTAGTTAACAACCAGAAAGAAATCGGACACGGACGAAGATGTGGTGACAGCTCCTGTGTCACCGGACGTATAGATAGCCAAATAGTTAATTTTGAAGACCTATCACTTGTAAAAGCAAATAGTGTACTTACCTTGCTACATGTCAGCTGTTGCTTGATTTCGTTGACCAAATTGTGAGACATGATGTTTCATCAGGGTGTGTGCAAGGGTCGTATGGGCCATGCGAAAGTTCTCGACTCCAAATCGGGTTGGTAGATGGCCAGCAAACTCGATATTGACTTGCTAGTCACGGTTAAATTTGAAAACAAAACCTAAAGTTGGGACAACATATACTGACAAAATGTAAGTGAGTGATGTCATACAAGGCATAGGATGAGCGGTCAGTGTGCAGTCTGAACCCGGATGAGTGGCAGCCATCATGCTGCACTCGTCTATGCAGCTAACTGAATAACTCTGTGCTCAGACCTGCTGCACATTGTCGAGAATTTGAACATTGCTTATGGTACATCATGGAAATCGAAGAAAACGAACTGGAAAAAGAAAGGTCAGGAAATCGGGCTCTATGTGTCTAACATTAGTAGATGGATCTGTATGCCGTAACATACTGGCAGAAAATGCCAAAATGCGAAGGCGCTATGTCATTTATCAGACTGATGACGTGAATAGTGCTGGCTCAGAAACTGAGAGGCCCTGATGAGTTTGGATGCAAATCATCATACCTTGACACAGAATATTGGCTGTCAAAAATGACGGTATGAAATTTAAGCAAAATGATTGCACACCGAATCACTGTGAGTATGTCACTAAGGTGAGCGTCAACGGAGCATCAACAACTTTAGTGTGATCATTTCAGCAATCCAATGGTTGCATATTCAGATGGATCCAAAGAGGAGTTATTGGCCAGCTGTAGACGTAAAAGGCAATTGATATGCTTGTTGGCCCATCCTAGAAATGAGGGTGAACGGAGCATCACCGATTTCTGGTCTTGCATCTTCGATAATCACTGGGCTGTGTGACAGTATCAAGCCATAATCTCAGTATTGGCCGCCTTTATGAGCACAGAGGCCAGCGACAATATCGCTACCACCTCATAAAAATGAGCGTCAACGGAGCGTCAACGATTCTTGGTCTTGCATTCTGGATAATTCAAGGGCGGTGCAAAAGCATACTTCCATAATCACAATATTGGCCGCCTGTATAGGGAAAAATGTTAGTCAAGATATCGCTACTACCTCCTGCAAATGAGTGTCACTGGAGCGTCCCTGATTATTGGTCACACATCTTGGATATTTCAAGGGCTTTGCAATGGCATACTCCCATAATGATAATATTGGCCGCCTTTATAGGCAAAAATGCTAGTGACGATATCGCTACTACATTCCAAAAATGAACATCAATGGAGCTTCAACAATTTTTGGTCATGCATCTTGGATAATTCAAGGGCTGTGCAACGGCATACTCCCATAATCGCATTATTGGCGGCCATTATGGGCACAAGGGCCAGCGACGATATTGCTACTGCGTCATAAAGATGAGTGTCAACGGAGCGTCCACCATTTTTCGTCATGCATCCTCGACAGTTCAAGTGCTGTGCAACTGCAATCTCCCATAATCATCATATTGGCCACCTTTATAAGAAAAGATCCTAGTGACAATATCGCTACTACCTCCTAAAAATGAGTGTCAACGGAGCTTCAAAGATTTTTAGGCTTGCATCTTGAATAATCAGACTGCGATGCAATGGCGATGACCCATAATCATACTATCGGCTGCCTTCATCGGCAAAAATGCTAGTGATGATATCACAACCACCTCATCTTTGTAAGTCCTTGTATTCAACTTCACAACTATGCATGCGATGTCTCACAGGTCTGACTTTTTTCTTGCTTGTAGCTCTAAAGTCAATATTTAGGAACCAGCGTTCTACCTGACTATAACGCATCATTTGACAGTTATTCAGGTCGAATTACCCAGATTTCAATTTCGTAGTGCACTGTCAGATACAAAATCTCTAAATACCACGTGGCTAGAGCTTATGATATATTCAAACAATGTAATGTGTCTTTGTTTGGGATTTAAGCGACCTTACTTTACAAATCATCTTCGATGCTTGGTGGGCTTCAACGATTGTAGGCTCGAAGTGGCCTATTTCTTGGAATAATTCTAGACATGCACCTTCATGGTGATGCTATTTTCACTGCGGAATTGAGGAGACCAGCATCCGTGGCATCATATGTATCGTTTGTCATCGAGTTCATCGCCATCCATCAGAACATGGGACCAGCTCAATGGGCAAAGACTTGCTGGCAAAAGCGCACATCGCAAAATTAAACGAATTAACAGTGTCAGAAGTCACCAAATTGAATACTTCAACGGTTGATGCAACAAGCCGAGGTATCACGATTGTAAGTTCGCAAAGGAAATTCAAATTTAATATTTAGGTTTCAAGTATACTTACTGAATTGACAGACATAACGCTCTAAACTGGCAGCAAAGGACTTTCAAACTGCCGAATTTCACCAAGACACCTGGAATCGCTACCTCCGGTTAACATTTCTTTCAGCTCACATTGCGTGGACCGCGATATCACACATGGAGCTACTACGTTCATACAATGCATTATGCAGCGAGTTAGTGTTACCGTCAGCCAGCACCCTGAGCAATATTTGCCGGAGGGAATACACACTGACAGTGGATGGAATTAAGACGCAATTGCCGGCAGGAAATAAAGTCAGTTTAGCTTTAAACGGATGGACATCAATGAACACATTAGCAATAACGTCCGTCAGTACCTATTATATGGATCGGAATTGGGCGTTGCGTGAAGTACAACTTGCATTCAATCAGGTTGATAGCCCATTCCATTCCTATTTCGAAATCTCATTAAGGATTACAGGTCAAAGGTCAACATACGGGAGCATGGCTAGCCGGACATTTGAAGGCAGTTCTTGAATGTTTTGAGCTGACTGATGGCCATATAGTCGGAATTACAACCGATAACACTTCCTCAAATCACTCGATGACTCCCGAATCACAAACTCCCATTGAGGCCTCCGGAATCGAGTGGCCAACATTGAGAAACCACCTACCATGCATGGTGCACGTCATTCAGCTCGCTTTGGGTGCGTTCATGAGCATTCTCAGTGTTAAAGGCCGCACCATGTCATGGGAAGCCCATGAGTGTGATCAGCAATTTGGAGTGAATGAAAGCACAGACATTGGGAAGAGTCAAAGACTTCGAAAAGACGGCAATGGCAGAATCAATAAGGTGTCAGCCATGAGACCAGGGTTAACAAATATTATTGAGAAAGTACGTATTTCAAGATATTTTGAATGTCCTGAAACTGACCTTCATATAGCAGAGAATGCTTGCTGTATTGATTACAGTGACACCTGGTAAGTTCATCGACTTTCAAAAAGCCAAAGTCCGCATCACAGTACTACCCATCATGGATGTGAGGACACGTTTGAACTCCACGGTGGGGTTACTCGAGCGCAGCTACTGATTACATGAATTCACGTGGGAGTGCCTAAGAAACCCAACCTACAGCGATCACCGGCCACTCTTCACCTCACAGGATGAGTGGACCATTGTCAGGTATATCATGGAAGTTGTATGGCAATTCCGGTACTGGACCCTGTGGATGTTGAAATGGCATACCGTTACTCTGCATCACGTCATCACGGTATACAATGACCTGTTCGATCACATAGATGGCATGATGCGAGATTTGGCCAAGAAGAAGACACAATGGAAGGAAGACTTATACTTTGCCGTGAAGTTTGAGTGGCAGAAGCTATGCAAATATCATTCTGAAGTGACTTCAACGACTGGTATGCTTCACATTTCAGCAGATATCCTTGATTATTTCTGGAAGTTATGATCCGTTAGGAAGTGGGACAAGGGAATGGATATTAATCCTGAAGACTAGACTTCCCATACTACCCAATACCAGGTGGTCTTTCTGAATTATGTGGAGAATGAATAATGCGGTGAAAATGGACGTTTGCCAGTCACAAAACCCGAAAGCATACCAAACAACAATCTCGTCTCCTCTGCAATGGCGTTTAGATCTGGTCAATCTTCGTATGATCCATATGATTTGTCCAGCGATGAAGAAGAATAGTTAATGCCTTAGGATGTGGCCAAAACGACACCCGGACAAAGCAAATGTGCAGCACTCTTTTTGACAGCCACAAGGCTCTATTTGAATTCACCACCTGAATACCCACAGAACTGGGGGCAAACTAATCCGAATCTTAATGATTACCACTCCGACCTAATGGACATTAGCAGTACATTTCGGTTACCGGATATCACCGACTGGTGGCGGCAGCAGGACGAAACGCACTCAAAGTACGCCGATCTCTCCAATGTGGCAGGTGATATATTATCTATCATACCTCTCCATGTCGGAGTGGAGGCCAGTGTTTCCCTTCCGCAAACTGTGATCGGGTGGAGGCAGTCAAAAACCACAGGTGTGACTCTTCGCGAAAAGGTCGTAGTAAGGATGTTCGCTCGAGCCAATCACGGCTTACTGCCTGGTGACGACCCAGTAATGGATCCTACCAGTACTGATAATCACATGGAGATGAAGAGAGAGGCGGAGCAGATGAATGTGCACCGAATGGCCATGGTCGACGACTTTTTGGAGATGTGGCAGGGCAGCCACAACCTACAAGCTACACAGAAGGAATCTCACGCTCAAAATAAACAAATGGCAGCCGTAAGATACATTTCAGGTACTGAAGTGATCATCAATGCATCCTGGTCAC
>Ga0307512_10007501_pt1 | contig 10802 bp, 12 predicted proteins | sample 14_EM_MG_FD_200267 | JGI IMG/M metagenome (GOLD analysis project Ga0307512, IMG submission 200267) | Populus trichocarpa ectomycorrhiza microbial communities from riparian zone in the Pacific Northwest, United States - 14_EM | ecosystem: Host-associated > Plants > Roots > Unclassified | place... | reverse complement strand
TGTATCATCGTCTATCGAAGTACTGGATTCTGAAGACATCTTCACCTGCCCAGTTACTTGTCGCGCACTTTCGCCTTTCGCCTATTTTTCACCTCTCAATCTACTTTCTCTTTATGCCTTGTTTCCCCTTCCAATTTGACCCTTGGATCATTTAGGGAAACTCTTCCTCAACGATAGTGTTTAGTCGGCCAACACGTTGTGTTAGTCAGGCCCTAAAGGCCTAAATCGCCGCGGTGCTGCCAGCCTGCCACTGGCTGCCAATTTACGAGGCGTTCACGCGTAAATGGCGTGCCTCAATGTAGGACTTACAATCATCTGATATCTGGAGCCAATAAGGAACCCATAACGAATGACCAAGATAAATCAAGTTTATCAAGTTTCGATCAAGGTGCTTCGCATGTGCACGAGCCGGGTGAGCTCGAGCCCCTTACTCTACTAGCTGATGATGGTGGTATCATATGGGAAAAATCGTCCCTACAGGCGTGCGCGGCGTAGGGCCCTGTAAAATATAGAATGATATATAGTATAATGTGCTTGGTGCAACCGCAGGAAGCTGCTGAGAGATCTTCAGTAGGCGCCAGCGGGGCCTCCGACTGTGAATAGACAATGAACTCTCAGGGAGTGGTGCTCGGAGCACTTTCCCACTTCGATGTGCCGTTGCGTGGGTAGTCTTATGGGAACTCAGTCGACGGGTCAGTATCCTTACTACCAAGCTGAGAGTTCGAAGTATACTCCTTTAGTTTCGTTGGTGAACTCGACCTTCTTGTTCAGTTTGATGTGGCCTTCGAGCGGCTGCTCTAAGCGCCGGTACAACTCACCCGTGCCGCGGAGGGGGAACTTGAACTGGTTGTTCGGCCGAAGTCGTCGGTGCCAAGGACGACGTTCTCGATCGCGCGGTTAATGTCGAGCACCGCGATGCGCTTACCGATCCACTCCTTGTTCATCATCTCGGCGGGGTGTGCCCAGACCTTAAAGTTGTAGGGCGTCATGAAGTACTTGCGGTAGGGCTGCCTGTTGCTTGTGGCCACGCTTCGTCTGCGCGTTAACGATCCTGGCAAGGCACTCGTAGCACGCCTCCTTGGGCAGGTAGCGAATGTTGTTTTGGAGCAGGTAGGGCACCCACGTGTCGAACATGCGGAGCCAGCACTCGCGCATACTCGACTGGTACTCGTCGCCCATCAGCTTGTCGACGACGACGTCGTAGTACTCGTAATGAGAACATCACATGGCCGCCGATGTCCCACGTGAACCCAGCTGAATCAACGGAGCTGGAAGCGAGGTCGCCGATTTGCGGGCTGGCTTCGTAGAGCTGGAAGTTCCTGTAGCCGAGCTCTTGCAAGCGGTAGCCTGCGCCCAAGCTTCTGGGTCCAATGATAACGATCTTTGGTTCGTGGACTGCTGCTTCCATGATGAACACCTCGCTCACGGTCCCTGCCTCGGCTGGTAGAAATAATCGGGCTCGACCTCAGTCAGCGGCGTGATGTCGCGCTTCTTGCCCTCCCGACTGATCGCGTCACGAATCAGGCCGCGCATCTTGTTCACCGTCGCATCCCAACAGTTCTACTTCGCCGATTCCAGCCCGCCCGCGTCGCCCAGCGCCTTTCCAGCCTGCAAGACGAACTCCTCGGCGCCGCTCGCGAGGTAGGCGATGTCGCTCCATTACCGCACGACGTCACACACGCGCGTGCTGACGATCGGCCGGCCAGTCGCCATGTATTCCAACCCCTTGGCCGGGTTGATGAACTCGGTGGAGGCATTGAGTGCGAAGCACATCATGTATGGGTCGAACGCGGGCAGTAGTTCGGCATTTGCTTGTAGTCGCGGGCGCCCATCCAGAAGAGGTTCGGCGCGTGCGGAAACAGGTTCGGATCGACCTTCACGACCGGCCCGACCATGGCGAACGACCAGTCGGGGCACGGCCGCACCATCTGGCCGACCATGTGGTGTGCGACGCCCTTGTCCGTTACGCCCTTCCAGCCCAGGATCGGGCGGACCATGAAGTCGATGTCGGGCGGGATAACGGCCGTCGGGTCATGCACCTTGTTTAGGTGATCAAACTCCACGCCGAAGCCGAAGACGTGGTCGTTCGAGTGCTGTTTGCGCTTCTTGTCGCCCAGCTCGTAGTCGCCAGTGAAAACGATGTCGGTCTGCTCCATGACCCGGGCTTCGTGTGCGGAAAGCCGCTTCGGCGCGCCGGTAATCTGCGAGAGCTCATCTATGCAGTCGTAGACGACGCCGAGGTTCTCGAAGTTGCCGAGGCGCTGTTCATCGGGCTGCAATACCAGAGCAGGGGCTGATCGAAGGCGGCGCTGTTCTCATTGATACACTCGATCGCCTTCCTGCGCACAGGAGCGGCGCCATCTGACTGCTCCTGGACATCGACTCCGGCGCGTGCGGGCAGGCGACGGTGAAGTTCGGCATGGCCGGGTGCATCTCGACGCGCAGCTCCTTGCCCTCGGCGACGTCGGACATCGGCTCTTCGACGAAGAGGATTGGGTGCCTTTGCGCGAACCGCGAGAGGGACCTGCAGCCGCTGCCAGACGATGCCCCAGTGTAGGTGCGAGAAGACGACGATGCCGAAGTGATCGGTCGAGGTCATGGCCATTTGCAGAGACCGTCTCGGCAGCGGCAGGCGCACGCACGGCCGGGTCGGCGCTCAGGCCCGGCGGTGGCTCGGCAACCACCGTGGCCTTGCCGTTTCCATTGCCGATCCCGTTTCAGACGTCGCACGGCCGGGGGCGTATCAGATCAGATGGGCAAATGTGCAATCGGCGGAAGCTGCTTGTTGTCTGCCGCGTCCCATGTGGATGTCGACATCTCTGCGAGCTTGCCAATGCGGGCTTCGCCTTGGGCGATCGTTTTGCGGTAGAGTTCACCATGGTGGTGCATGAGGTAAGTTAGGCAAGCACAGCGCCTGAGCGCTCGGGCCCGCCCGCCCGCGCTTGAATCGATGAACATGCTCGGCATCACATTGCTCCAGCTCGGTCACGCCGCCAAGGTCGAAACTGTTCTGTCCCAACTCATGCATCCGACGCAAAGGTGTCGTCCTCCGATTGCGCGGCGTACTTGTCGGTCTACGGGTGGTGCCTGCTGAAGTTGTCGAAGTTGTCGGAGTCCGAGTGTGCCGCGCGAGGCGCTGGAGATCCTGAGACGCTCACCGGACGCCGGCGACGAAGCACGAAGTGCTGACCACACTCGCCGTTGTCTGCGATGACAGTGACTGCCCTGAAGGGGCCAACGAACTCCGCTCTCAAATTCCTATGATGCCCACAATATCAGCCGCCCGGTGAGTGTTCCCGCGATTCACCTGATGACTCAGGGATGAGGGTTGCAGGGGCCACCACTGGGCCACCCACACCCATGTGCGTCCCATGGCGACAGCAGGACAAGCCTTCGTCCCGCCGGACAGCACAGGGACATGCAAACATTACACGCATTCATGACCCGCAAGGCAGCATCACTGCATGGCCAGTTTCTTCGAAGAACTTGAGAACTGTCGCTCATGGGCGCATACATCCAGAATGGTATGCTCCATGCCATTGTGGTTGCCATTGTGTTTGTGGTTGTGGCACAAGTGCCACTCGTTGTCGTCCGTGGCGACGGCCCGAGCGATGGCCGGTGACCCATTTAATCGTCGGACCGTTTTTGAGTCGCGGCGTTTACCACGTGGCAACCTCATCCGAACTTCCACTTCCACCTACTTCCATGGCCACAATCCCTGCTAAACTTGAAACGTCGTCATCCATGTCTATCCGAGACAATTCTTCGACAAAGAAGGTCATAGATTATCCCGATGCAGACATCGTCCTTCGTTCTAGCGACTCGCTCGATTTTCGGCTTCCAAAGTTGTTCATCACGAAGAGCTCTTCCGTGCTCAACAGGCGGATACAAGCTGCTTCCGGTCTCTCTGCTGGGACCCCTCTTCCGGTTGTGCACCTGTCTGAAAGTGGCGGGATTCTTTACAACTTACTCACATTCGTACTGCCTCTATCACCTGCCCTTCCATCGACCCTCGAAAATACGATGGAACTCCTGTCGGTGGCCCAAAAGTATGAAATGATCCACGTATTGGTTCACATTCGGGGTAGTATCGCCCTAAAAAACCCACCTCTCATCAATAAAACCAACGCCCTTCGTGTATATTCTCTCGCTCAGAAGTACGGTCTCCGCCGAGAGATGATCCAGGCAGCCCGAATCACGTTGAAGTCCACCCTGACCATCGAGAATCTACAAGGCACGCTCAGTCTCGATCCTATGCCCTGTGACCACCTGTATGAACTGTGGAAGTATCACCAGAGAGTACAGGCCAACCTCGCGAAGAACGTCAGTGAATTTATAGGATCGGGTGCCTGCACGGCGTTGAAGGGCATGGAATGTGTTCTCACTTCTTCGAAAATCCCGAAATGGATTGACGAGTACATTGTTTCGATGGCTTCCGCCCCATCTATGTTTGATCTCACCGAATTTCAGAGTGCCCTAGTACGCCACGCTAGCGGTGCGAGTAATGCATCGGGGGGGCGAGGGTGCTCATCTTGTGCGCGCCTACCTGGAGAGAAGATAGACGAGTTCTGGACGAATTTGACCACCTTCATTCATAAAAATATGGAAATAGTGAGCACCACTCTCATGGACCATGTCACATAACAGATACAAGCTTTTCACAGGCCGAATTAGGTTTCTCCGCCCCGAAGGGAGATGTATCCTCCCAAGATCAAAATGACTCAATTACACCCGTCCCATCCCTGCCCGAGGGCTTGGAAGTTAGCAATCCGGATGTCGTCCTTCAGTCATCCGACTCCACCAACTTCCGCGTCCACAAATCGATACTAGTCTCATCGTCCCAGTTCTTTAGGGATATGTTCTTGCTCCCCCAACCCCCTAATAACGACAAAGTTGTGGATGGTCTCCCTGTGGTGCGCTTATCGGAGGGCGCAGAAATAATCCGAGCTCTCATCACCTTCCTTTACCCGATTCCCCCGGAGATACCCAGCTCATACGAGAGGGCGTTGACTCTCCTCGGCACTGCACAGAAATATGTCATGTCCGCCGTCCAGTCTTCCATACGCGCCGAGGTCGTCCGCAGAAAGTTTCCTACATTGGCCGGATCCCAGGCCTTCCGCGCGTATTCCTTTGCCTTCAGCAACAAGCTCTCACCCGAAACGGAAACCATCGCCCGTCTCACTCTGGATTATCCGTTGACGTTCGAGGCTCTCGGGAGCGATCTGTTACTATTTCAGGGTTCGGCCCTGAGCAAGCTGGCTAGCTTCCGGGAAACGTGCCGAGACAGCGTTGTCTCCTGCCTGGAATCGTTTCTCGATGTGCGTATTGGTCCATCGAAAATCTGGGTTGGCTGTCCAAGCTCCAAAGTTCAGCGCATCCAAGGTCCGCCGTTTGTCCATCCAACAGGACTAGTCGGCTTTGGCCAGCCGAGGCCTGAGCAATCACTAGCGAGTTCACCATGGACGTTTAACTTCGGTTCCATACCCACCGATAATGATGAACCGAGCCTTCCTTCGTGGTTGCATGACTTTTTCACACAGGAGACCAGAGAATTGAAGCGGTATTTTACAGGTTCTCTTATCAATCCTTCCAGTATCCGAGAGAAATATCTGGCGGCTCTTCTGAAACATAGCCCAAATCAGCACGACTGCCCTGCATGCCTAATGATCCATGCCCGTCACGGGGAGAGATATTGTGTCGAGCTAGAGCAAAAACTAAAAGAGGCACGAAATCAGGCAAGTGTCCCATTTAAGTTCCACACATTTCTCGGCAGTTGACAGAGCCCTTCATAGTCACTGGTTTTTGCCTGACACCAGGGCGAACATGCGGTCCATGGGGACCAATAGTGCTGGGCTGGTGGACGTTCCGATTTTCACCCCTTTCATTTCATTATATACCACCACTCTCCTTCTCGTTCAACGTTCTCATTGCATTATACTCACATATCATAACAGCCAGGTGCTACCATTTTTTCCCACTCCTCTGTACCCGGCAGCTAAGGATTCAGTCGAGCTGGCCTCGCCGGGATTAGACACTAGGGATATGCATAGCACATATAACCATACTTCCATCCAAGCTTCTATCGCCTGTCTGAGGAACGTCCAAAGATTTTTTGCCGAGATTTTATTGGTAATTTTATGTCTTTATTTCCGATCGCCGATCGAACTTGATCACCTACCGTAATATGTTTCCCGTTCAGGCCGTTCAGGGGTCAAGTTGAAACCCCACAGCAATAACGTCAGCTGATTTGTTCATTCATTCTTCGAAGCGTTCTATCCGCTGTGGCTTTTGTCAGTGTTCGGGGGCTCTAGGTAGGCGTTCTCGTTCTGTGCGCACCACTTGTATCACCGTCTTACCTCCAAATAGACGGACCCATTCTTGGGGGCTCACTGGCAGTCCATCTGAGTCACTGCACTGTGTGCTGGGCGCGGCGCGGGGATTAGTGTAACTGTAAAACTTACCTTCTGTGTCGCGTGAGAGCGGACCATGGATCACCTGATCACATATCGTCTCGGCGTCGGATACCGTGACTCTAATAGTACCTCGCCCCGGGCCCTATCTGATCCCACCGGACCTACCCCCATGGCCACATCCCTTCTTGAACAAGCTTCTTCCTCCGAGCCGTCTGTGTCTGACCGAGACACGTCTTCAACAGAGACACTCTTCGATGACCCTGATGCGGATATCATCCTTCGATCACGCGACGATCTCGATTGTCGAGTTCAAAAAGTGTTTCTCGTCAAAAGCTCTCGCTTACTCAACGGGCTCATACAAGCTGCTTCCGATCATTCTGACGCCGCACCTGTTGGTGCTAGAGAAGCACTCCCGGTTGTTCAGCTGTCTGAAAGAGGCGCGATCCTTCATAATTTACTCACATTCTTACTTCCCGTAACACCCGTCCTTCCTCCAACCCTCGAAGAGATAATGGAGCTACTGTCAGTGGCTCAAAAGTACGAAATGAGCCACGCACTAGTCCATATTCGGGGAAGTGTCGCTCTCAAGGACCCACCTCTCGTGAATAAAGACAATGCCCTTCGCGTTTATTCTCTCGCCCAGAAACACGGTCTCCGTCGAGAGGCGGTCCAGGCAGCCCGTATCACGTTGAAGTCCACTTTAACCATTGAGGATCTGCAAGGCAAGCTCGATCTCATGCCTGGTGACAACCTCTATGAACTCTGGGGGTATCACCAGAGAGTCCAGGCCAACCTCGCGAGGAACATCAATGAGTTCAGAGGATCGAGCGCCTACACTATGTTGAAGTGCTTGGATGATGATGCAACTCCTGTCAAAACACGGACGTGGATTGATGACTTCGTTTTTTCGATGGCCTCGAAGCCCTCTTTGTTTGACCTCCCTGAATTTCAGAGCGCCTTAGCGCAGCACGTCTGCCACGTGCCGCGAGTGAAACGTGGGTGCTCATCCTGCGCATATTTATCGATACAGACGATAGACAAGTTCTGGATGGGTTTGACTACTTTTATTCATGCGAATATGGAAAAGGTGAGTTTGAACCATGACAATTACGTCGCGTAACTCATACGAACTTTTACAGGCCGAATCGACATTCTCAATCCCGGGGAGAAATATGCTTTCACCAAACCACAACAGTTCAGCTACAGCCACTCTACCGTTACCAGAGTGCTTCGAGGTCAGCGATGCCGATATCGTGCTTCAGTCATCCGACTCTGCCAACTTCCGCGTCCACAAATCTATACTTGTCTCATCGTCCCAGTTCTTCAAGGATATGCTTTCTCTCCCCCAACCTTCCAGTAATGAGACCGCTGATGGGCTGCCCGTGGTGCGCTTACCAGAGGATGCGGAGATAGTACGAGCTCTCATCACCGTGCTGTATCCCATCCCCTCGGAGATACCACCCTCATACGAAAGGGTTTTGGCTCTACTTGGCGCCGCCCAGAAATACGACATGCCCGCGGTCCTGCGTACCATCCGCGCTGAAGTCCTCTACAAAGGGTTGCCGGCGCCGGCGCCTGCCCAGGCCTTCCGTGCGTACGCAATTGCCTTCAGCAAAGGGCTCTCATCTGAAACAAAATCTGCGGCCCGTCTCACCCTCGATTACCCGTTGACATTCGAAACCCTTGGGGACGATCTGCCACTATTTATGGGTTCGGCTCTCAGTGTGCTCGCTGACTACAGAAATGTGTGCCGAGACAGCGTTGTTTCATGCCTGGAATCATTCCTCGACGTTCGCAATGGCCCATCAAAAATCTGGGTTGGCTGTCACACCCAATCGTCCGGTCCTGACCAACCGTTGGGCAAGCGGCCGCGGGCGAGTTCAGCTATGACGTCTATCCTCGAGTCTACGCCCCACAAAATTGATGAATGCACACTTCCTTCGTGGTTACATGAGCTTTTTACGCAGCAAATTGAAGAGTTAAAACAACACTTTACAAAATCGCTCATCAAGCCTTCAAGTATCCGAGAGAAATACCTGGCAGCGCTTCGAAAGCATTCTCCCGCTAAAAGCTGTTGTATCACATGCATGGTGGTGCATACTCATGGCGGGGAGAGATATTGCGTCGAGCTAGAGCAAAAACTAACACGTGCGCGAAACAAGGTATCTACGCACCCGTAGTACAGATTTCTTGTGACTGAAAGGACTGTCCATAGGTGTTCGCTTTCTTCTGAGACGAAGACCAAGAATGGGAGCATTGGGGTGTCTGCCACGTCAGGATTGACTTCTACCTTCTGATTTGAGGCCGTTCTCATCTGCTCAACGCTCGTGTTTCACGGTACACGATTTTCTCACCTACATTTTGCGATTGTTGTAAACCCAACTTGCTTTTTCTACGACGACTTGTCCATTCCTGATATGATGAAGAATGCTGAGATGAGATGCCGGTGGGTCGCCGAGTCAGGAGACTGTCAGGCTCGCTCCATAAGATCCTGAGGTCGCGCTCGCGCAACGGAAGGGCAAGGGCATAGCACGCGTCCGGATTGAGTCCGAGGATGGAGACGAAGAGGGCTATGCCGAGGCACTTCCTGTTGCGAAGTTGCCAGCTTCATACCGATGCGAAACGCTGTCAACCCCCCTTCTGGATCGTCCCTTCATCTTCGTATCTTCGACACACCGACTCGGAAACAAACGTGTTCAGTTGCCACCCAAAAGGACTGTCCGGGGGCGCAGGGATTATTTTCTCCCGGTCAGATCTGGCCTAGCCTCAGATGAGGAGGGTGACGCTCTTCCAAGTCTGACACCGCCGAACGCTCCCCCGCCGAAAGAGACAGAGAACGATGGTTAGTCCACCGAGTCCTCGAGGTCATTGGTCTCTTGAGCTTGCCTTCTTAGAACAGATTCTACTGCACCATCGAAGCTCAAGCCCCAGCTCAAAGTGAACGTTGCCGCAGCGCTTGCTGAGCCCTGCTCCCTCCTCGACGTTACCCAACGACAACTCCTGAAAACGATCCAGCACCCACCAACTGAGAAGGAAAACAAATACAAAGTCAAGGCAACGCACACCATCGGCCGGGTCTTCTCGAGCCCGTGTGTGGCCTTCGGGCCCAACCCAAACGCTCGATCTTCTTGGCATCTCTCTCCCTCATTGGAAGGCTAACAGTATTTGTCATCATTTTTATGGCGCAGTGAGGGGGATGGCGTCGAGACGTTGTATCGGCGCGGAAATGATCTGTTGATGGGCAGCATCATAGTAGATGGCACCATTTTTATCATCGAACTCGCGAAGTAAGAAGATTGTGGTTCTTTTTTTTTTTTTTGAATTTCGAAGATTGTGGTTCATGTCGTGCGTATCCAATACGAACACAGATCCTTGAGGTGCAGCGTTCCGTCACCTAAGTGTCACACTTAACCCGTTGATGTGACAGGCGAATGTTGGTGACGTTCGCCTGCCTGAATAGAGAGGTTCCTGGGCTCCCCAGCCCCCAGCAATATCCCGCAGTACCCGGCTTTTCGGAGATTTATCACGTGTTCTGTTCATGCTCTTTCGTGTCCAAGTGACTTCTCTAGGAGTTCCCACACCTCCGGCAACCTCCGACGACCTTCAACGACGCGTCGTCGTCGCCTCAACGTTGAGCTCGTCGTGCCTGACAGCGAGCACACATATTACCCTTCAATTCATATTTTATATAACATATTATATATCATTTAAATTGTTTTTATGAGTAGAATACGAATATGATGATGACAAAGCCACTTATGAAATGTTTTGGCACCCACAGCCTCAGCATTGTGCCTGTGCCCCTCTCAGAAACCCGGAGCCGGCTAGCCGGTACCCACAATAAGTCCAAGACCAACCATGTGATCCGCCAGAGTCCTCTCGCCTGTGCACCGTCCCTCAGCAGTCTCCGACGATGCGTCCTTGCGTCCTCATCATCACCCACACACTGAGCTCATCGTCTCCAACAGCGAGCACGCATGTTGCTACATTATCTGTATTTTATATAACATATATATATCATTAAAATCTTTTTAACAAGTAGAACATGAATATGACAATAAAAATTTGTATTACAAAGCTTCTTGGCACATGCAGTCCCCCATGAATCCCCAGTCCGGATACCCGGAGCGGGCTAGCCATGTCGCGTTGCGTGGGAACCACAACACCATGTCAAATTCATGCATGTGCTTCCTCTCCCTCAGCAGCCTCTGACGATGTGTCCTCGCGTCCTCATCGCCACCCACACACCAAGCTCATCATCTTCGACAGTGAGCACGCATGTTACTTTATTCTCCATATTTTATATAACATATATATATCATTATAATCAGTTTAATGAGTAGAACACAAATATGACCATTAAAATTGGTATTACAAAGCTTCCTGGCA
>Ga0307512_10007500_pt1 | contig 10803 bp, 7 predicted proteins | sample 14_EM_MG_FD_200267 | JGI IMG/M metagenome (GOLD analysis project Ga0307512, IMG submission 200267) | Populus trichocarpa ectomycorrhiza microbial communities from riparian zone in the Pacific Northwest, United States - 14_EM | ecosystem: Host-associated > Plants > Roots > Unclassified | place... | reverse complement strand
ATACTCCGAATACCGCGTATATAAGTTCATGAATGTACCTGTACTTGAGAATACAAGCTTCTAGCAATCAGTACATTTCAACAGAACTCACGAGCATGCTCCGAGTGATCTAACATGATTTGTTGGTTGCTTACAGTCAGCCGCGAATGTCATCTGCAGCGACAGTTTGTTTGTTTGTAATCATATTGCATTCGGCCGCCAGCAGCCATGGCATAAGTACATAACCAGAAATTTCCCCGCCATGTCCCCATGGAGGAACTGAGGTTTAAGTAGCTTCCCCACCTACTACTGTTACGCAACGGAGGGCACTACAGGTGTCTTCACTTCGGCACCATGGCCACTAATCCCATCCTCTTCCTCTCCTATCTGCAACGACAGTGCCTAGTAGTCAACGGAGACTCTTTGATAAGGAATTATCTTAACCAGCATTGGCTTACCCAAATCGACACTTTCTGGCGCTTTGAACTCAAAACCCTAAGCTCTAACCGACCAACTGAATGCTATCAGTGGAGGAGATCGAGACAATTAGCTGAGCTCTGAAGTGACCATGTATAACAAGTACGGGTACTTCGTTTGAGGCTCTAATATTCTCTCAATTGAGCTATAATGGAGGGAGATATCTACAAGCTGATTTATTGCAGAAAGGTAATACTCGACTCCCCGCACAACCTCCGCGAACTCGTATCACCGTCCCCGTGCTTATGGAAGAAAACGACGATCGTTTTGAATTGTACAGAAGCAATAATATTTAGGATATACTTCTCCATACTAGCAGTGTTTGGGACGGGGTTCACGACTGTCATTTTTTAAATGGGACAAGGTTCGCTTGACAGGTTTGGAATCGTGGGCTGTTAACCTGATTGATGGGGGAGGGTACTGAGACGGAGTCTGGACTGTGTGAAGCCCTAAAGCCCTAAAGCTGTACCCAGCGTACCAGCAGATGCTGACATTTTCCCACACTGGACAAATTGAACTGATGCTGACAGCCTGTTGAGAAACCTGGGACAGACACCCCCCGCTGACAGCTGACGTCCCAACCACTGTGCTCGGTACAGTACCCTAACTAGATAGGTAATCTGCCGGCTCACGTTACTCGTTACTCATGATCAGAAGAATCTTCAGAGCACTATCTCGTAGACATCGAAACTCGCACTATTGAATGCACCCCATCTAGGACACGGACATTTTGCATCACCTCTGGATCACTTGGTTGGAATTCGAACCTGAGGGAATGACTGCAGCGTGCAGCAGTAATATAGCGCTCAAAGTGTCTATATTATAGCTGCAACGGGTGTGAGCATTGTCTAGTCGGTTCATTACCTGCACTGCAATATAGATGCCTAAAAAGTTGATTTTTCATAGCGCCATCCCTAAAATATAAAACCAAGTAATTATGAACTTATTATCTAAAAAACCTATCTTTTTAAACTATGAAGCTTGAGGTTGTTCTCTCATTCTACTTCTCCTACTCCTCTTGTCTCGTAAGCATATTGTGCGACCACAAAACTAGGTACGGAGGCTACCTAGCTAGTCGAAAAATGTCGCTAGCGAGGATCTAGAAACATTAAAGATAAGAAATACATTCTCTTTCAGAACGTGAAAACCTAATCGAACCAATCACCTCATGCATCAAAGCAAATAAGTATGCACTAAAATTGGTGTGTGCAGCTTGAAGCCTTGTTGCCGACTCAAGAACACCCACAAAAAGAAACCCCACTCTCAACAGTCGACATAACCTCAGGCTAGCTGTGTGCATGTGCGGGCGACAAGTGCGTCGCTAGTGTACTCGAATAGTCAAGAACAATATAGCATGCTCTTGACATCTGATTCGCTCGCAAAGAGGTATCTTGTAACTCGAGGTTGGTGGCATGCTAGATCGGATTCTTCCCTATTAACGATATGTTCCACTCCCCTAAAAGTTCTGGATTGTACACGGTTTCGCCCTAGAGGAATAAAGAAAGACACCAGCACCATTATCAGATCAGAGCTCTCTTAAATTCTTGCAAGCCCTCGTCTACCACCTCTGCTAGCAGCAAAAACAGATGTCAATATCACCAAATCCTGGCTCGGAAGAGCAGCATTTGAATAATTCGGATAATCCGCATCCCTCTGATCCATATGTAGGGGTGGAATGCCTTCCTATCGTAACACCCGATGAGAGACAAAATCTTGACGTATGTTTAGTTATATCGGTGGCGGTGGTGTTGCTAATTTTCGAGTGCCGATCGATAGGTCAATGACGTTTATTGGGGTGTAAGAAGTGGTAGAAATTGTTTCGAAGGAAATGACAAACTTGTTTCGCTACATACGCCACTCAACATGGTCAGCCAGTACATTCCGTCTCATGTACCATACAGTGGGAGGGGAGACATGAGAGCCAGTGTAAACAGAAGGCCTCAGGGCCAACACCCAGAGAGCTATAACGCAAACGAATATATGCCGAGGTATTAAAAAGTCTTCTCGAAGAGGACAGGGGCTGACAAACCACCCTTACAATGATAGATTGCATGCTGTGCCGCAATACACCGGACTAACTCAATACTCCTCTGAGAATTTTGGAACCATGGAGCAGTACGACGTCGATTTCGAGGCTGGAAACTGCAACAGACCCTTTCACATCCCATGGGTACATAGTACCGCAGATGGTTCTTCTCTTGCTAGCAGCTCTCTGGCCGCCTCTCTGACAGGTGGTCCTGTTTATCCTCAAACTTCCCACCCCCAACCACACCCCATGAGCCCTTTGGTTCATCTCGTCCACCATTCAACTATTCCCATAGTATCTCCGTTTAGCGCAAACCATAGCTCCGACAACCAACAGTATATCTCTTTTGGTGCTCACGAAGTGGGGGCAGATCTCGGCGATGGCGAATATGAATACGTAACAAAAACCGCCATGTAAGTCGAACAGTAACTAGATCTTATGCTGCATGGACTGGTGCTTTGGTCCTAATGTTGATCTGTAGGCATGAGCTTCCTCGATGCCCACACTGTGGTAGTTCCTTCAAGGCCCTCGCTCGCCATATCCAAGCCTTCCACCGAAAACGAAACACTATTGATTGTCCTGAGAATGGTTGCCATAGGAAGGGAAGAAAGGGCTTCGGGAGACAGGATAATCTCAGAGACCACCTGCGAAGGGTGCACGATATTCCAATCCCGAAAAGTCGTAGACGAAAGATGAAGGAGGTTAAGTGAAGCGTAATTGAAATGTATGTCGTAGTAGGAGGAAACTGGCTAGTAAGGAGAGTTGGTAGATTGTATTGGAGAGCTTTGTACCAAGTGGTTGATGTTGGCGCAGGAAAGTTGATAGATTGTATCAGAAAGCTCTGTCATATCTACGTCATAGGCGGTAGATGTTGATGAAAGGGAGGAGGAGGGAGAATAGATTGGAACAGTTTTTAACCTGCAATCTGTTGTCAGTTAACCGAAAAGGTACGAAAGATTCCTACCTTCACCCCCAGCAATACCAGATGAAAGTTGAGATATGAGTGTAACCACGAAATTTTAAGAGCCTCAGCTAGAAAGAAAATTTTGAGCCCGAAAGAGTGCCGACCTGGCCTTTATGAAGTGCTCGCAATGCAAAGGCAGATATCAATCGGGTGTGTTTTAGCGCCAGATTTAACTGCGGTTAACCTGATACGAACAGCTTGCAAAGAATTAGAGACCCCCTTGTTTCAGAAATTGACGCTATCCTGAATACGTCTTCCATATCCTGATAAATAAAGTTGATGTATGCTGCGGTCAGCCTACCGCACAGCATAAAAATTTTCGGGTACATCTGTAGGCCCTATTGGAGTATTACTGTAGAGTCTGGAAGCTCTGCAGACGGAAATCTGGAGATCGGTCTTAGTCTCAGGTGTTGGAATTTGAGCTCCAGATTTATTTTAGGTCTAGGTGTTAGCCTCAAAGGGTTGGTGCCGCACTATCAGAACTAAAGGAACATGATTCCACTATATATTACTCGGGTCAGGCAGTAGAAGATCGGACGCCCCATTTCCGGCAATATATTTTGCTGTGGGAACAGGGTGTTGAGTCACTATTGACCGGGGGGAAGCTAAGAACAAAGTCAAAGCACACTGGCTTTGCCCTTTCTGTTAATATCCAGATCGTGCTATACCCATCGCTATACCATATCTAGTCAGTTTGTTGTGGTAACCTGCTGGAAAAGGAGCGTCCGATCTTCTACTGCCTGACTCGAGTACACTGAATCTACTCCATTCCTTTTTAGTATACAAAATCTGGAACTGAACGGGTTGAGACTGGCCTACAGACTTTGGGACTACCGATTGACTCGGTCACTGACTCTACGGGAAGTACTCAATATGCTGCAATGTGAAGAAGTGGTTGTGCCTTCAATGCCTTCAATGCCTACATCCTACCAACTTAAGTTTAGACTTGCCGTTACCAAACTACACATAATTCAACTGTATGCCAGTTCCCACCTCCGACCCACTAATTTTAAGCTGAGTAGAAAAAACCAGCATACCGCAAGCTTGTACTCTAAGGTAGGTATCTAGATTATACGTTGTGGCTAGGGCTAGATCATTTCGTACAATCAGCACAGAATCAAGACCGAAGATCATCAGCTAAGGCAAATATGTCAACACAAAATACTCAATTCTCACTTGAAGTTTGCCCTACAGAGGTTTGACTAGGTATGAACGTTGTAAAGTTGTCGTCACTCTCTAAGTGGGGATGCGTTTCTATGCAACTGGTTGAAATCCATAGCTAGCTAGCAAGGAAAAGACCCTGTAAATTTCCATCAGTAGTTTGCATGAAATAGAAAATCCACAAGTATGGTAACACAACTTTGACCATAGGTTCAAGTGCATGAATCTTGCTGACGTGTATATGTATGAAGTTCAACCTCAGGTTGGGGTGCATGCTGCACGGAACCTGAGTGCATATACAAACAAGTCTTCACAATATGTAAGAGCTTTAACCTCAGGTCGAGGTGCATGCATAAGATAACAGGTTGCTTTTTAAAACCACTTTCGAATTAAGTTCTTGAAAGAAGCTTAACTCGCAGCGTGCAAACAACCTCAGGTTACGGCAGAATTTTCGCATGACTGCATACTTTCACCGCCTTGGTGCCCATGATATTATGATACTAGAGGATCACACCACAGTCTAAGCTCGTGTACCAGCCTCCTATGGGGTATGTGGGAATGGCATGCAAGCTTATCAACAACCAATACTTACGAGATCAAGATGTACCGGCAGGTTTTTGTGCGCAAACCGACGGATCGGCTGCCAGTTTCTTTTTCTTTTTTTTGATTACTCAGATAAGCACAACACCAAAATCGGGTATTGAAAAGTCATTGAGCCTGGGGCTGTCATCGAACGAAATATTTCAGGTCCTTGAACATAAAGCAACCGAGGAGTCATGCTACTGGGCTTGGGTAACTATCCTCACATCGACCTACTTAGTGTTCCAGCGATGATGAAAGGTTACATTGGTACACAGGCGTCTCTCAGCAGTGGATAAATAGTTCCAGGTAGGAAAAGATGCCACAAACAAGCTGAATGATTCAACCGATCTGGGTGGAGTCACCTTGTTACTAGTGTCTGGCCTGTTCTCGGATGAACTCCAGCATACATAAGGTGCTGGTGAACGTCTTTCATCTATTACGAGTAGTGGAGACGGCGGCGCCGCCCTAAGCTAGAATAGAACCATCTACAACTGTGGAGATTGAGGGACCGTTACTATATATATGCTACTGTGTATCTGGATCTGCTATAGTGTATCCACCACTGTATATCTGCTGCTGTGTATTTGGATCCATTACCGTGACAGTGTATCCACCACTATATATCTACTGCTGTGTATATGCTGCTGTGTTTCTGCCACTGTGTTTCTGCTCCTATATATTTGGATCAGCAACAGTGTATCCGCCACTGCTGTGTATTACTGCTGTGTATTCACACCTCCGACAACACACCACACCACCTTCTAGTTTTGCCAAGACGCTTATCGTCCAATCAATTCTGTTATTGTCAGAAAACTTTTGCTTCGGTTTTCAGCTGTTTTCCTTGAAATCAGTTACCTAGGAGCCAAAATGAGCCTCTTCGGAGCCAAAAAGACGTCCACCTTTCAGAGAGCCAAGGAAAGAATGGACAAGTTAATGTCAGATACCGCCAGCTCGGCTGGGACGGATGAAAGCAGCCATATTGGCGAGCTGATCAAGAATCGCGAGGGACCGCTTCCTACGTACCCGGACAGAACAGCTACTACCTCGGAGATTGCCCAGCAGGAGTTAGGAAGTTATATGGGAGGTGATGAAACAGCAGTCACCTTGACTAGAGAGGCCTTTAATCAGGGAGTACGAATTCATAATGCGGAAATGGTGAAGGCGGGACACCTGAGCCAGATTATGGAACCAGTTCTTCCGGTCAATGCGGATGAGAATGGAAATAGACTTGGAAAAGTTAAGGTCTATACGATTTCAAGTGAGGATGAGTCCACTCTGTCTTCACCACCACCGACTACGAGTTATGGGGGAAGCGAAATTTCCTTCCCATCGCAAACACCAAGGGAGAGGGTTTTGTCCCCCCAGCCAACTACGAATTATGAGGGAAGCCTTCTTGGTCTACCTCCAAGCGCTCTTCTTGAGGATCCTTTTTCTGTCCCAAGGGCGAGTGCTGGAATTATCGCGCGTAAGTACATTCAGTCGGAGGGAAATGTCAGTCAATACGCTGAAGAGGAGGGGGGAATGGAAGAGACCCAGAAAGTCGACACACCCATTCCGAGAAAATTCGAAATTAGCAACAGCAGTGATGACGAAGATGATGCGATGATGGAGGTGGAGTGGAGAGACGAGGAGTTCTACATGACACCAACAAAAAAGGGGAATAAAAGAAATCAGGGGAAGGGGGTAAAGAGGCCGAGAACGCCCAACCGACCAATCCCGAATATGCCGCAGACACCAAGCAGGAAAAAGCTCGAAGCTGATTGGGCCAAGCCTGCAGAGTCGCTGACCAACAAGAATGAACCGGCAGATCTCGGGAAGTTTATTGGTGAGTATCTTCGGAATACTAATGGACTGAGGGATTTTATGGTTGGACAGGAGAGAAATAACGCGAGTTATGATATTTGGTGCCAACAACAGAGCCAACATATCACGGCAAGACAGAATCATACCGACGTGGCAGTTATGTCGGTAAGAAAGATAGCCCAAAATGTGCAGAGGGAGGTGGAGTTGGAAAGGGAGTATGCACTAGAGAGGGCGGAAAAACTTGACGATAGGTTGAGTAAGATTGAAAAGAAATTCGCTAAGATCGCACGAGTGAATATGGCCAAAACGATTGAAAATGCGATGAAAGATTGCATGGAGGTAATGGTTGATCAGCTGATGGATAGGGTAGTGAAGAGGTTTGAGAGGGCAGCTGAAGAAGAGAGAAAAAAAGAGGAAATCCGAAGGGGGAAACAGGTAGAAGCCACCCCTGAGGAGGATGATATGAGCGATATCGATTTTGAACCAGGAGCGACCTTTTCGGCAGAAGAGGATGAAAAGGTGGCCATGGTTATCGAGCGTATGAAGGTGGATGAGCAATAACTGGAGGGATCGAAACATGCGCCAGTTATACCGCCTGGGGAGAAGAGGCAGGAGTTTCCAAGATTCACACCGAGTGGACAGGTTACGATTGCAAACAGACCAGTGATTGCGCCAGCAGTACCAGAACAAAGGAAGAAGGAGGTGAAAAAACAGGAGGTAAAGGAGGTACCGAAGGGACCAAAGGCAGGAGAGAAGAAAAAGCCGGAGGTTAAGAAGTCTGTAGTAGAAAGTCCAGCAAAGAAACCAGAAGAGAAGAAGAAGAATATGTGGGCGCAGAGAGCGGCAGCACCACCACCACCGAAGAAGCAACCCGAGCAAAGACAACAACCACAGTCGGGACAGCAGCAAAAGAAGAAGGGTGACGGCATTGTTGAGGTTAAGAGGCAGCAGAAGAAAGAGGAAATGAAGCCGGTCTTCCCAGGCCAAAATTCGATGGAGAAGAGGAGGGTCACCTTTAAGAGGGACAATGGCCTCCCACTATCTCAGAAGAAGGATTTGGATATCTTGTCGGAAGTGAATAGAGCACTTTTTGAGGTGAAGGTCCCACATTTTGTTCGTATTCAGGGAGTTACGAAGAACACCCGAGGAGTATTGTCAACGATCACGACCCCAGCAGCAACGGCCGAAATGTTGATTTGGTATGGGGAGATAGTGATAAAAGCAGTGAGGAAGGTGGATGCAGGAATTGTGGACATCGAAACAAATGAGCTCTGGGAGAGAGTAAAAATGCACGGCATCAATTTTGATAGGTACTTGGGGAAGAAGACGGGAGGAGGACTTGAAAAATTGAGGCAAGAATCGCAGGCCGAGAACGAGGGAGTGGTGTTGCCCCTCGCCATCAACTGGATTGGAGGACCGAAAGATGTGCAGAAGAAGAAGGCGGAAGGAAAGAAAGCATCTACGGTTGTGTTTGTGGTCAAGGGTAGTAAGATGGCCGAAAAAGTTTTGAAGGGAGGTCTGAGGGCGGCAGGAGTGAAGTACGATGTGGAAAAGTTTGTGAATGCCAGACCAGACTCCTTTTGTGGAGTGTGCAGCAGATGGGGACATGTTGAAGCGAAGTGTGGATCCTTGAAGATGCCGATGTGCATGTTGTGTGTGGGGAGACATCTAACAAAGGATCATAAGTGCAACGTGGTAGGTTGCAAAGCTAATGCAGGACAGAACTGCACCCATAACGTTGACAAGTGCGTCAATTGCAAGGGAAATCATATCGTGAAGGCCAACTGTTGTGTTAAGAAACAGGAGGCAATTAAGACAGCGAGAGAAGAAAGACGTACCTAGAAGGAGAGAGAAGGTGAACGTCGAAATGTAACAACTGATCAGCAGAAGATACCGGATCGTATGGAGGATGGGGGACCATCGACCGCAGAAGCCGAAAAGAAAGTTCAGAATGATGAACAAACAGAAAAGGAGCCGGAAGTCCAAGTTGTTTCGACACAAGAGATGTAAGGAGAATCTTCTAACACAGGGACCAAAGAAACCCCCGTGACGCAATGGTGAAATGCATAATGCATAATTGTGGAAGGGGGTATGAGGCGACTATGGGACCGTTGGAGCAAGGAATTGTTTGGGGGGCTGATGTTGTGATGATGCAAGAACCGTATGTGGAGAGAGAAGGAAACAATATCAGTCACCCAGGATATAGATTGGTCAGAGGAGGACGAACCATGACCGCGATAAGAAGAGATACACACCTGGAGTTTTTCGGAAGTGGATAAGGGGGGAGATGGAGACGTACAGGTGTTTGATATAAGGTACCCATCGGGTAGAAAAATGAGATTAGTAAATGTGTATGATCAGCTGAGACAAGAGGGGGGGGTGAGAAGTCAAGGCAGACCGGCACAGACAGCAAGATGGAGCGAAATTATGGAGCAAGAAAGATCCTTTTGGGAGGAGATTGGAATGCTCACAGTGATAGATGGGATCCGCAGTGCCCACCAAAACGAGATGCAAACTTTTTGGAAAATCATATGGATGAGTACGATTTGATCGACATTACGGATGGGGAAGAAACCCACACGAATACGAGAAATGGTGAAACCTCGGGATCGCTTATTGACTTTTTTATCACTAAGGCCTCGATGGCCAATAGATTAGAGACGTCAACAGATTTGGCAACTACTTCGGATCACGCGATTGTGTGTGCCCATTCAAGATGGGATGAAGGGGAAGGAGTCAAAGTGTCAAGAAAAATTACGGGATGGGATATCGATGGGCTCAAGTCAAAGGAGGAGGAAGAAAATTACAAAAAAGCACAAAAAGAGTGGAAGGACAAGAGCTCAAAGAGACCTGTTTTGGATGAAAATAGCAGCGGGGATGATTTACAGACTCTGGAAGCTGAGTGGATACAGCGAAATTTTGTTAATCATCATAATAGGTGCTGCAAAAAGATTAAGGTTTGCGCGAGATCCAAGAGGTGGTGGACGGCGGAGATCGCGGAAAATCGAAAAATTTTGGGATCAATAAAAAGAGCTAGAAAGAAAGGGGAAGCAATGCAGCATCAGGTTAAGAAGCAGCGAAGTAACCTCAGAAGAATGATCCGACAGTCAAAAATGGAGATGTGGAGGAAGTTTCTAACTTCAGCCACGAGAGATCAGGTCTGGCAGGCGTTGAGATATACGAAACCAGGTGGACAACAAACGACAAAAGCTTCGAGATCCAGGGGTGGGGAGGTGGCGGAGTCCTGGGAGGAGAAAGCGGAGTTGATAGAAGAAGAAGCATTTCCGAAACCTTTGAAGGGTGTGGAGAAAAAGGCCCAAGAAGAGGGAGGAGAAATGTTGTAACGGGCGGGGTCGGACGCAGGTGATGTAGATGTTGCAGGACTGAACTCGAAGTGCGTATCGAGGGACAAGAATCAAAATATTTTTCAAAGTCGTACTATTGCTTGCTATACAAGAGAACGAGTAAAGAGAGAAGAAAAGGAAATCCTCCAACGCTATCAACACTCTCTTTATATACAATTCATCTGCCACCCTCGAACCATTCTTCATGATCCGATATACCATCCGAATCTCATCCCATGATCTTACACACCACTCTGTTACTCCTTATCGTAACAACCACGCCACCTCTCCTGACGTCGCAACACCTCAGCTCACTTCTTTATCTATACTAAATTATACCGCCACCATCTCGCCGCTCCTCCGCGTCTTCCAACGTCTCCGCCTTTCCGTAACACAATTCCTTCCACACCCTTCGTATCTTTCTATTATATTTCCCAAGTACCTTTGTACCTTCTTGCGCCGTGACA